>OHIN01000682.1_pt1 | contig 22150 bp, 18 predicted proteins | sample 1568261 | NCBI WGS metagenome assembly OHIN01 (sample SAMEA3879578, study PRJEB24766) | human gut metagenome | biome: human-associated habitat; feature: feces | place: USA | collected 1985/1987
ATCTTGCGGTTGTTCCGGCGACTGAGGGGCTTGCCTGGGTTCGGCAAGTCGAAACCTAACGCTTCCAGTGCCTTTTCCTGCTGGGGTGCCACCTCACCATGCTTGTTCTCACAGTCGAACACGTGACGCTCATGGATGTGGGGAGTGCTTTCATCCAGATGCAGTGCCCAGTCCAGCACATGAACGTGTTCGCCATACTTGGCTTTGAACTCCTCAATGAACTCTGTGACGAGATTGAGCAAATCCTCTGCGGAGGCGTGTTCGTCCAGCGTTCCTAGCTGGTAAATGGTCTCTTCCGGGCAGGTCTTGCGGCCGGACAAAAGGTCAGAGATGGAGCGGTTGCGTTCGGTGTGCCGGATCTTGGCGTTGCGCTCGTTCTGCTTTTCGATGAACTCTGAGTAGTGGGTTTCATAGAATTGCCGTTCCACATCCGAGAAGGTTGCTACCAGATCGTCTGAGTCTTGTGGGTCAAAAGCAGTGCGGAAACCATGGAAGCAGTCCCAGTAGATGTTGCCCTTGGCTCGTTCCGGGTCGATGTGTTCGCTGTTGGTGAGGTTGAAATTCCGGTCGTTGTGCTTGGGGTTATATGTGCCGTGTTCTCCGGCTCGTCCGTTGTGTCGTGTCAGTTTCAGATAGACATCACTCCATTTCAACATCTTGGCGGGGTGGGTGCGCAGCAGCTTTGCTGCTGAATCTGCCGCCTGCGGTGCGCCAGATAATACCCAGTAGGATATGACGCAGAGCATCATATCACTGGGCAAGGCGTTCCCCCTTGACTCCCTTCAAAGGGCTGCGGTCTCGCCTGTCGGCTCGGTCGGTGCTTCAAAAGGCCAGTGGCCTTTTGAGGTCGCCGCAGGCGACCCGCACCTCTCTGCACTCTTGCGCCGAACAACCTGACAGACAAAACTTTGCGAAGTCCTCTCTGCCAGCTTGCCCGGTTCTTCTTCGGTGTCGGTCTGCCCGCAAGCTGTTCCTGCCCGATTTCCTCCGGCGTATGGCTTCTTCTTGGTGCGCTCGTGTCGTGGCGGCACTTCCCCGAAAAAGCATAGTGGCTTGCAGCCGATCATGCTGTTGTCAAGGTACAATGTTGTTTTGTAAGAAGTCGAGGGCTTTCAAAAATGCGAGTAAGACTGTTTTTGAAAGTAGTCCCTACACCCTATACAAACTTAACAGGGTGTTTTTAAACGGGGGGCTTATGAAAATTCAGGAAATTTTCACTTTTTCAAACAACCTCCTATACCTATAACATTCTAAAAAGGGTGTTTGGCAACCTGATTTTCAAATTTTGTTTGGAAAACTTCTTACACCAATGTGAATCTTAAGAGCCCTTTTTGAATACAGTTTTGAAAATTTCACAATTTGGGACAAAAAGAAAAACGGCAAAGCAGATAAAATCCACTTTGCCATTTTGAAGAAAGCGCTTCTGCTAAATACTCTACATTGAAAATGCAATCGTACACTGCTATAATAAAATTGTGGTATTATCACCAAAAATTCAAGATGCAAAGCGTTTGCGATTGGCAAACATTCAGGAGGAACGCATGGTAACAGGAGCCATTAAAAATAAGGTAGACAAGATCTGGACAGACATCTGGGCAGGCGGCATCACCAATCCGCTGACCGTCATTGAACAGCTGACCTATCTCATGTTCATCCGGTCACTGGACGAGAAAGAGCTTGCCACCGAAGATTTTGAGAACATGGCGGGCGAAAAGATGGAGCACATCTTCCCGGCCAGCGCGGCAGGACAGTCTATGCGGTGGAGCCGCTTCAAGGATAAAGATTCCCGCGAAATTTTCCTGACCATGCAGCAGCGGGTGTTCCCTGCCATCAAAAAGATGAAGTATGGCCGTCTGCCGGACTTTGACGCAAACGGTGAGCTTGTGGAGATCGCAGACGACCCCACCCGCCCGGACGAGGGCAACACCGCCTTTGCGCGGTACATGGACGATGCCATGTTCCTGATCCCCACGCCACAGGTGCTGCAAAAGATCATCACCGGGCTGGAGGATCTCTACACCCACGACATTGCCGACCTTGATATGCAGGGCGACCTGTACGAGTATATGCTGGGCAAGCTGGCAACAGCAGGGCAGAACGGCCAGTTCCGCACGCCCAAGCACATCCGTGACATGATGGTGGAACTGGTGCAGCCCACGCCGGACGACTTTATCTGCGACCCCGCCTGCGGCACGGCGGGCTTTCTGGTGTCCAGTGCGCAGTACCTCCGCGCCCACTACGAGGACAGCATGACCCCGGAGCAATGGCAGCATTTTGCCGGCCCGATGTTCACGGGCTTTGACACGGACCGCACCATGCTGCGCATTTCGGCCATGAATCTGATGCTCCACTCCATCACGAACCCGGAAATCGACTACAAGGACAGCGTGTCGAAGCAAAACTCTATCTGCAGCAAGTACACCATTTGCCTTGCGAACCCGCCGTTCAAGGGCACTGTGGATGCCGAGAGCATCAACGACGACCTGAAAGCCGTCACCAACACCAAAAAGACGGAGCTTTTGTTCCTTGCACTCTTCCTGCGAATGCTCAAAACCGGCGGACGCTGCGCCTGCATCGTACCGGACGGCGTGCTGTTCGGTTCCAGCAAGGCGCACCAGAGCATCCGAAAAGAACTGATTGAAAACCATCAGCTGCGGGCGGTCATTTCCATGCCCTCCGGCGTGTTCAAGCCCTACGCAGGCGTGTCTACGGCGGTGCTGGTGTTTACCAAGACCGGCGCGGGCGGCACCGATAAGGTGTGGTTCTACGATATGAAAGCCGACGGCCTCTCGCTGGACGACAAGCGCACCGAGGTGAAGGAAAACGACATCCCGGACATCATCGCCCGGTTCCAGAACCTTGATGCCGAAACTGACCGCAAGCGCACCGAGCAGAGCTTCTTTGTGCCCAAAGAAGAAATTGCCGCCAATAGGTACGATTTGTCCATCAATAAGTACAAGGAGACCGAGTATGTGCCGGTGGAGTACCCCTCGACTACGGAAATTCTGGCCGACCTGCATGAGCTGGAAATGGAGATCACCAAGGGTTTGGCAGAGTTGGAGGAGATGGTGTGATGGCGAAGTTGGGAGAGGTTTGCGACATCTTGAATGGTTATGCCTTTAAAAGCAACCAATATACGACATCAGGCGTAAGAATTATTCGTATATCGAACGTTCAAAAAGGATATATCGAAGATAAAAGTCCTGTATATTATCCATGCGATGATGAAAATGTCAAAAAATACGAATTAAAACAGAACGATCTCTTGATTTCTCTAACCGGCAATGTTGGTCGAACTGCATTACTCGAGGAAAAATTTCTTCCAGCTGCTTTGAATCAACGCGTTTCATGTGTTCGCTTAAAGGAACCTGACAAAGTATTAAAAACTTATCTGTTCCATTTGTTGAACTCTGATTATTTTGAGCAGCAGTGTATGAAAGCAGCTGAAGGTGTGGCACAGAAAAATTTAAGTCCCAAATGGCTTTTCGAGTATAAAATTCCAATATACTCGATCGAGCGTCAAAAAGAAATTTCGAATACATTAGATAAAATAGATTTACTGATTATACTTCGTAAACAGCAACTTGCTAAACTGGACGAGCTGGTAAAGGCACGGTTTGTGGAGATGTTTGGAAATATAATTCGCAATGATAAATCGTGGCCGATTCATAATTTTTCAGATATTGCGTCCTCTCGGCTAGGAAAAATGCTGGATGCAAAACAGCAAACAGGAAAATACAGTTATCCCTATTTGGCAAATTTCAATGTACAGTGGTTTAATTTTAATGTGGACAATCTGAATCAAATGGATTTTAATGAAGCTGAGCAAAAAGAGTTTGAATTAAGGGACGGAGATCTTTTGGTGTGTGAAGGAGGTGAAATTGGTCGTTGTGCTGTGTGGCACAATGAGATACAGCCATGTTTTTTCCAGAAAGCATTACATCGAGTACGTTGTAATCGTCAGCTTGTTCAGCCAGACTATCTTGCGTGGTGGTTCAAGTATAATTGCAATCATGGCGGATTTGCAGAAATTGCTGGAGCAAAAGCTACTATCGCGCATTTACCGGGGATTAAACTCAAACAATTGCAAGTTGCTTTACCCCCTCTTTCCCTGCAAAACGAATTCGCCGCCTTTGTGGAACGTGTAGACCAGCAGAAACAGACCGTACAGCAGAGCCTTGAGAAGCTGGAATTGATGAAAAAAGCGCTGATGCAGGAGTATTTTGGGTGAGGTAAATGAGATGAATTATTATCCTAAGTTGAAATTACTTATAGATAAAATAGACGAGCTTTTGAAAACGCCAGATTTAACAGCGGATACAAAAGAATTTGTTGACTGGCAAATACGCACTGAACTTTTTCTGTCACGATGCTATGGGTCACAAAGTATAGAATTGGAGAGATTTCAGAAAGTTGAATTTTCCGCTCTGAATAGAAATGGAACAACAGAAGATGCTATTTGGCAATGTAAAAGTGGATTGTATGAAGCAAGGAACACATTTGAAATTTATCTAGAGGAGCTTGCAGACGAAAATTATGAAAAGGGTGTGGATTCTATGCGTGAACTTGTGAGTCGAACAACAGGGTCACTTGAGAAACAACTATACAAACCAGTGAACGCGGGTAGACAAATGAAAAAGAAGTATCAGGTGTTTATTAGCTCTACATATGAAGATTTGAAAGAAGAAAGAGTTGCAATAACTCAGTGCCTGCTTGATAACAATTGTATTCCAGTTGGAATGGAACAATTTCCGGCGAGTAATATGAGCCAGATGGAATATATTGAGAAAATGCTGGATGATTGCGACTATTATATTTTGATTATCGGCGGGAGATACGGCTCTTTAGATGACGACGGAGTAGGATATACAGAAAAAGAATATAATTATGCACAGCAGAAAGGCATTCCAGTGATGGCGTTTGTCAATCTGCATCCTGAAAAATTGCCAAATGAAAAATGTGAACATGCTAATATTGAAAAGTTCAAGGCATTTCGTGATAGAGTCTTGAACGCAAAAAAACTGGTAAAAGGATATTCTGATATAGGAGATTTAAAAGCAAATGTTGTTACAGCGGTAAATGCTGCGATCCGTGAATATCCGGGTATTGGATGGGTTCGAGCTACCGATTTTGTTCAAGAAGAAAGTTTGGAAATGGGAAACAATGTCGTTGCATTAAGTTCAACAACGAAAGTTTATGCTTGTGAAGCCAAGCAAGGCTCATTTACATTTGATTATTCAAATAACGATGGAAAGTTCACAATAGGGAAAGATGAATATTCGTTTACAACAGAATGGAACAAATCAAGTGATCGAAGCATTCACGCATATAGTGACTCATCGAATATTGATTCAATAGCAAGAATAAAAGCTCCATGTACTTTATCAAAGGAAAAATTAACAGGAGAATATGATTTTTCATCTAGATGCAGAACGCCGAACATTGGAGATATCATTATTTGGAAAAATATTTTTGGAAACTATGCGGCTACTCAAATAATAGCTATTTCCGATGATACCAGAGGAGCAAATCATGATGAACTTACATGTGAATATGTAATCTATACAAAAAGTAATTATGAGAACTGATTTTTAAAATGTAAAAATTCGAAAGGAGCCCTTCCCATGTCCAACTTCTCCTATCTCTCCACCCGTCCCGAATATTCCCTCTTCGCCAATTCTGCCATCGAGGCCGAGAAAGTGTTCTCCACCTCCCCGGCGATGTGCGCGGTGGGGTGCCGGAAGGCGTTGGAGCTGGCGGTGAAGTGGGTGTATGCGGCAGACAAAACCATCACGATGCCCTACAAGGACAACCTGCAATCCCTGCTGCACGAACCGAGTTTCCGGTTCGCGGTGGACCGCAATGTGTGGAGCGTGCTGCCCAGCATCGTGAAGGCGGGCAATCTGGCGGTACATACGGGGCATAGTGTGTCGGCGGCGGATGCAGTGTTCAGCCTGCGAGGGCTGTTCGATTTCATCCAGTGGGTGGATTACTGCTACGGCACGGACTATGTGGAGCGCTCCTTTGACGAGACAGCCATCCCCGGCGAAAAGGTAGCGCTGGACGAAAAGAAGATCCGGGAACAGGAAAGCCTGTTGACCCAGAAAGATGCCGAGCTGGAAGCGCTGCGCAAGCAGGTAGAGAGCCTTTCGGCGGCGTACACAGCCAGCAAACAGCAGAACCAGCAGAGCCGCAGTTTTACCGCCGCCGACCTGACCGAGGCCGAAACGCGGCGGAAGATCATCGACATCGACCTCAAGGCCATGGGCTGGAAATTCACCGGGCCGGACGCCGATGTGCGCACCGAGTACGAAGTGGACAACATGAACGGCGTGCTGGGGCAGAAGGGCTATGCGGACTATGTGCTGATGGGCAAGGACGGCTTGCCGCTGGCGGTCATTGAAGCCAAACGCAGCACCAAAGACCCCAACATCGGGCGCAAGCAGGCTCAGCTTTATGCAAACTGTCTGGAGCAGAAGTTTGGCCGCCGTCCGATGCTGTTTACCACCAACGGCTACACCACCTATTTCTGGGATGAGCAGAGCGGCCCGCAGCGTGCTGTGAGCGGGGTGTTCTGCAAGGACGATTTACAGAAGCTGATGAACCGCCGCACCGAGAAAAAGCCGCTGGACACCATCGAAATTGACGATAAAATCACCGACCGCTACTATCAGAAAAACGCCATCCGGGCAGTCTGCGCCCACATCGCGCAGGGCTTCCGGCGCAATCTGCTGGTCATGGCAACGGGCACAGGCAAGACCCGCACTGCATCCAGCCTGACCGATGTGCTGAGCCGGGGCGGTCATGTGACCAACGTGCTCTTTCTGGCGGACCGCACTGCGCTGGTCAAGCAGGCGAAGGACGACTTCAAAAAGTATCTGCCGGACCAGTCGCTGTGCAACCTATGCTCCTCCAAGGACGATAAGGCCGCGCGCATTGTGTTTTCCACCTATCCCACCATGCTCAACGCCATCGACAACGCCAAGACCAAGGACGGCGTGCCGCTGTTTTCGCCCGCCCACTTTGACCTCATCATCGTAGACGAGAGCCACCGCAGCATTTTCAAGAAATACCGCGCCATTTTTGATTATTTCGATGCGATTCTGGTGGGTCTGACCGCCACCCCGAAAACCGACGTGGACCGCAACACCTACGACTTTTTCGAGATGGAGCACGGCATCCCCACCTACGCCTACGATTACGATACGGCGGTCTACACCGACCATGTGCTGGTGCCTTACTACAACTACGAGGTCAAGACGAAATTCACAGAAGAGGGCATCCACTACGACCAGCTTTCACCGGAGGATAAGGCCCGCTACGAGGACGATTTTGCCGAGGACGACACCCTTCCCACCTTCATCCCATCCGAAAAGCTGAATAAGTTTATCTTCAACGCCAACACCGTGGACACGGTGCTGCAAGACCTGATGGAACGGGGCATCCAGACGGCAGGCGGCGACCGCATCGGCAAAACCATCATCTTTGCCCAGAACAAGCGCCACGCGGAGTTTATCCGGGAACGCTTTGGCAAGCTCTACCCGCAGCTGGAGACCCAGTACCCGGGATTCATCCAGCGGGTGGTCTGCGATGACGCCTATGCGCAGTCCATTATTGATGACTTCAAGCAGCCGGACAAGCCGCCGTTTATTGCGGTCTCGGTGGATATGATGGACACGGGCATCGATGTGCCGGAGTGCGTGAATCTGGTGTTTTTCAAAAAAGTGCGCAGCAAAACGAAGTTCTGGCAGATGATCGGTCGTGGTACACGGCTCTGCCCGTCCCTTGCCTGTGTGGATGCCATCGACGGCGAATATACGGGCAAACGGCGGTTTCTGATTTTCGACTACTGCGGCAACTTTGAATTTTTCCGTCAGAAACCCAACGGCTACGAGAGCGCGGACACCAAAAGTCTGTCCGAGAGCATTTTCTGCAAACAGGTGCGGATCGCCGCCGCGCTGCAGGATGGAGCCTATACAGACGAAAAATACCAGAACTGGCGCAAGATTTTAACAGAGACCTGCCGTGCCGAAGTGGGAGCGCTGAACCCGGAGCTGGTATCCGTGCGGCTGCACCGACAGGCCGTGGAACACTATCAAAAGCCGGAAGCCTTTGTCAGCCTGACCGAAACGGACAAGGGTACTCTGATGAAAGAGGTGGCACCGCTCATCTCGCTGGACGACAAAGATGAAGCCGCCAAGCGGTTCGATAACTTTGTGTATGGCTTGCTGCTCTGTGAACTGGAAGGTCTGCCGGGGCTGAGCCGCGCCCAGAAACAGCTGCGCAGCACAGCGGCATTGCTGGAAGGGAAGGCTACCATCCCGCAGGTGCAGGCAAAGCTGCCCCTCATCCGGGAGGTGCAGACAGACGAATTTTTGACCTCGCATGATCTGCTCCGCTTTGAGGAAATGCGGCAGGAACTGCGGGAGCTTATCAAGTTTCTGGTGGACGGTGTAGAAGGGCAAAAGCCTGTCTACACGGCCCTTGCCGACCCGGTACTGGAGCAGACCGAGGGCAAAACGCTGGATTCCGGCTATGATTTCGGCGAGTACCGGGAACGTGTGAACCGCTACATCATGGAGCACCGCAGCGATACGCTGGCCATCCACAAGCTGACCCAGAACATTCCACTTTCTCAGGGCGACTACACCGAGCTGGAACATATCTTTACCTGTGAGTTGGGCAGCAAAGAGGACTATGCACGGGAGTTTCGGGATACACCCTTTGGTCTGCTGGTGCGTAAAGTGGCAAAGCTGGACCACGATGCTGCCATGCAGGCATTTTCAAAATTTATCAATGACGAATCGCTGAATGCAAAGCAGATCGCGTTTGTTCAGAAGGTTATTCATTACATCGAGCAGAACGGTTATGTGGAAAGCAAAGCGGTGTTGATGAAACCACCCTTTGACCAATCCATTCTGTTTACCCGCCTGTTTGATGGCAAAACAGGCAGTGAACTGATGGAAACGATTGATGCGGTCAGGGAAAATGCCATCCATGTAACGGCGTAAGGAGTTGCTATGTTTACCGAGGTGGATTATAAGATCCTTGAGCTTGTGCTGCAGTCTCCGGAGCCTGTGCCCAGCCAGCAGCTGGCACTGGTGTGTGATGTTTCCATCAATACCATCCGCACGGAGATTGACCTGCTGAACCAGGAACTGGCTGCGCATGGAGTCTGCATCCGGATGAAGCGGTCCTCCGGCACTTCGCTGGAAGTGCTCAACGAAGCGCTGGCCCGGCCATGGATGCATCAGATGCGGGATATGCTCATCCGCAACAAGCGCCTGCAGCGCAAGTATTCGGAGCGGGTCTACTCGCTGACCCGCACCATCCTGTGTGCGCCGGACGGTATTACCGTGGAGCGGTTGGTGCAGGTATTCTATGTCTCCCGCGGAACGATCCTGGCGGACATCAAAAATGTCCGCGCTCTGCTGGAACGCTTCCACCTCAGCCTGACCAACCGGCGCGGCGGCCATGGATTTGTGGTGCAGGGCAGCGAGTGGCATATCCGGCAGTGCCTGCTGCTTTTGCACAAGAACTACACCATTACGGCCGACAGCGGCAAACTTGACCTGCTGATGCAGGAGCAGGCGTTCCGGGCAATGTTTTTCATGCACAGCCCGTATAGCGGCGAAACGGCACAGAGCGGGCAGCTGTTTGCATATCACAGCGGTGCGCGCTACGATGAGCTGTCGGCTTTGCTGCAGCAGGAGCTTCTGGCGCAGGATGAATTCACACTGCCCAACATTCACTACCCCAAGATCATCAACATGCTGCTGCTTTGCATTTCCCGCAAAAAATATGCGGCAGAGGCGGCGTTCTCCGGGGAACAGCAGACCGTCCTGCAGGCCAGTGCGGAATACAAGTTTATCTGCCGTCTGCACTGCAGGCTGCCGGAACATTTCCGGCAGGCCGTTCAGGAAAACGAGATGCTGATGCTGACGGCGCTGCTGCTCTGCTTTGAGGACGAAAACTTCTGCCTGCAGCGCTCCGCTGCCGGGATGTTTTGTGTACAGAAGGCACAGGAATTTGCCCAATATCTGCAGCGGTATTTTGACATCAGGAGCAGCCTCTTTGACGAGACGTTCTACCGCGGAATCGCATCCATCTTCTACCGCCTGCAGAATCAGCGGCAGTTTTCCGTTATCAACGACCGTGAAGCCACCAGCGGCGTCAGCCGTCTGGGCATTGGCACCGGCAACCTCTGCCTGGGGTTTGCCCGCTTTTTTGAAGAAAATTTCGGGTTTGCGCTGGAACAGAACGATGCGCTGGAAAGCTTCTACATCCTGAACTCCATCATAAGCCGGATGCCCCGGCATTATTACTGCCCCCACGTTCTTGTGGTGTCGGAATTCGGCGTCAGCTGTGCCCAGTCGGTGGCAGCCCGGCTACAGATGTACTATGCAGACCAGCTGGGGACCGTGAAATCCAGCAGTTTTAAAAACCTGCTCCGCATGGATCTGGCTGGGTGGGATTTGCTGCTGACCGATATGAGCCGCAAAAAGACCAGGCGCTACCTGAAGGACCTCCCCATTCCGGTGCTGACCATTGAATTCACGCTGAAATATGCTTCCTGCCCGGAACTGGACATCTGGTTGGAGACCCATCGGCAGGATATGGAAACGGCAGTGCTGAACGACCACTGTTTCTACCGCACCAGGCTGCCGGACAAAGAAGCGGTATTCCGCTGGCTGGTGCAGCATTTTGCGGGTGAACCGGAACTGCAGGGCCTCAGCCTAGAAGAGGAACTGCACCGGAATGACCGCCTGATGAATCAGCAGCGGAAGAACAGCCTGGTTTTTCTGCCGGTACTGCTGGCGGAGAACTGCAAACCCCGCATTGCAGTGCTGATCAATGACCATCCGTTTTTGTGGAACGACCAGCCTGCACAGATCTTTATTTTTTACGAGCATCCCCGCTCCCGCACGCAGGAGCGCATCCTTTCGGTGATCCTGCACAAGCTGCTGTATATGTCGCCGCAGACTCGTACCGATCTGCTGGAAAGCCAGCTGGAGAACCCTTTGCTGGTGCTGTACCCCAATGAATAAGGAACGCGGTGTTCCGGAACAGAACGAGCCCAAAAGGAAGAGGCTGTTGTACGTACCTGTACAGCAGCCCCTTTTTTGCAGGCGAAAAACGTTGAAATGTTACGAAATTGATTCAACCTTGTTGCAACTTTTTGGACGATAACGAAATTTGTACCTGCTATAATAGAGCCAACAGAAAAGCCTGCATCCCTGTCGGCCGACACAAGAGGCTGTTCTTTGATCGCGGCAGAACCCCTGTTCTGCCAAACACGAGCAAGAAAGGAGCGAAGAAAACTATGTTTTCAATTCCTCAAATGGTCTTGGTCACGCTGTGGTTCACATTCTACAACCTGCTGACCTCCGGCACCGGTCTGGGCCTTGCGGCCGGCGGTGTTGTGCTGAACGGTCTGGTGGTTGGTGCAATCATGGGGGACATTTCCACTGGCTTCTACCTGGGCGGCACCTATGAGCTGATGAACATCGGCCTGAACCCCCTGGGCGGTTCCACCGTACCCAACTACAACATGGGTGTTGTGGTTGGTGTGGCATTCGGCGCTGTGGCCGGTGTGGAAACCGGCATGGCCGTTGGCATCGTGGTGGCTACTCTCGCTTCCACGCTGGACGTTCTGGCAAAAATGGTCGGCTCGTTCTTCCTGCATAAGGCACAGGATGCGGTTGGCAAAAAGAACATCAAGGGCGCTATGAACTGGATACGCCTGGGCTTCTGGCCTCGCATCCTGCTGGACGCCACCATTCCTCTGATCATCCTGTTTGCATTCGGTGCTCCGCTGGTGGAGGCCATCAACAGCGTGATCCCCGCGTGGCTGCTGTCCGGCTTTAAGACCGCCGGCAATATGCTGCCGGCCATCGGTTTTGCCATCCTGCTGCGTTCCATGAACATCAAGGGCAACTTCCAGTACGTCATCATCGGCTTTGTCCTGTACGCTTACCTCGGCATCGGCGCACTGGGCGCAGCCCTTGTGGGTGTGGCGCTGGCCATGATCGCATACCAGAACAACGTCCGCATTGCAGAAGCCCAGAATATGGGAGGTGTTGGTGATGAATAAACTGACAAAGAGCGATGTCCGCAGCGCGATGCTGCGCAGTATGTGTTACCAATGGCAGTCCTTCAACTACGAGACGATGCAGTCGCCGGGCTTTGCCCAGATGATCGCCCCGTCCATTGAAAAGATCTATGAGGGCGATGACGAGCTGATCTCCAAAAAGGTGGAGCAGTATCTGTCCACCTTCTACAATACCGAAAACACCATGGGCCAGATCATTCACGGTGCTGTGCTTGCACTGGAAGAGAGTGGTGTGGAGAACATCACCGATTCTGCAGTGGCTCTGCGTACCGGTCTGATGGGTCCGTTTGCAGGCCTGGGCGATTCGTTGTTCAAAGTCAGTTCCAAAGTCATTTTTGGTTCTCTGGCCGGTTATATGGCACTGGAAGGCTCTATTGTCGGCCTGATCCTGTGCATCATCCTCTGCCTGGTGTGCAATGTGTTCATCCGCTACTTCTTCTTTATGGAAGGCTACAAGCAGGGTGTCTCGTTCATCACCACCAAGCAGGATATGATCAAGGGCCTGACCGGCGCGGTTACCATCATGGGCCTTGTGGTGATTGGCTGCATGATCCCGTCCACCGTCAAGATCAAGATCCCCCTGACATTTGCCTATGGCGATGCCACCCAGTCGGTCCAGTCCATTCTGGACGCCATCTTCCCCTACCTGCTGCCCGTGCTGGTCACGTTTGGCGTCTACAAAGGCCTTGGCTCCAAGAAGATGACCACCGTGCGCATGGTCTGGCTGATCATCATCATTTGTATCGTGCTGAGCTTCTTCGGCATCCTGTAAATCGGAAAAGGTTAAAAGGAGTGTAATCTCATGGGAGTGTGTGCAATTCGTATTGATGAACGCCTTATTCACGGCCAGGTTGCCACGCTGTGGCAGGGCAGCTGGAATTGCAACCGGATCATGGTCATTGACACGAAGTCTGCCAATGACCCGATGCTCAAATCTGTTTTGAAAATCGCCTGCCCGACCGGTGTACGCCTGAGCGTGCTGGAGCCGGACACCGCTGCAGCCAACCTGCAAAGCGGCAAATACGGCAAGGAACGCATCACCATCGTCACCAAGACCCCCGGCAACCTGCTGCGGCTCATCGACCAGGGCTACCACCTGGAAAGTGACATCACGGTGGGCAACATGTCGGGCGGTTCCGGCAAAAAGAAGATCTGCAAGCACATCTCGGTAACGCCAGAGGATATCGAGGCGTTCCGCAAACTGGACGCCATGCAGTATCATCTTTATCAGCAGACTGTCCCGTCCGAAACGCCTGCTCCCTTTATGAAACACCTCGAAGACGCCCTGGCGCAGGGCTGACCCTGACCTGACCGGAGGTGGACTTTGCAGCATGAAAAAGTCCACCTTCTCTTTTTTCAAAAAACGACCGGAGAGGATGGATGTTCATGAGCCGAATGATCTCACAGAAGTGCTGCGGCCTGTTCAGCCGGCTGAAAGCACAGCCTGTCAGCAGCCTGTATCTGGGGCTGATGGTCTGCCTGTGCGGCGGCATTGCCGTTATTGCCAACCTTGCCGTACAGCACGTTCCGCTGGCCGCCCTGTATGCCGCAGGCACCGAGGCCCAGGACCTGGCAGTTTTGTCGCTGATCACACTGGTGCTGTGCATTGCAGGTGCAGGGGTGACCACAGCCGCGCTTGCACAGAAAAAGAAGAAAGGAGCATGAAAACATGACTGCATTCTGGGCTTCTCTCCCCTCCTGGGGCCGTTTTATCCTCATTCTGGTCGTGTTGGCCATCGGGTACGCATTCTGGATGACCGCGCGGTACAACGCGGTCAAAAAGAAAGTGCTTGCCATGCAGGAAGTGCTCAAACCGGGCGACATCGTGCTGACCCAGTCCGGGCTGTACGGGGTGCTGACCTCGCTGGAAAATACCACCGCGCACCTGCGGCTGACCAACGGTTTTGAGATCGTCATTGACCGTTTTTCCATCAAAGAACCCGCTGCCCCCGAGGCAGCCAGGGCGGCGCAGACCGTTCAGTAACGCCGCCCGCGATCGTATATGAGAAAGGAGCGGATGCGAATGTCCCAGGCCGCAAGTCAGCGCCGCGTCGGCACAAATCTGACGACGGGGCCAATTATGAAAAGCCTGCTTCTTTTTGCATTTCCCATTGTTCTGACAAACCTTGTCCAGCAGCTGTACTCCATGGTGGACCTGATCGTCATCGGCCAGTATGTGGGCAGTGTGGGCACCGTTGGCGTCAACACCGGCGGCGAGATGGCCGACCTGGTCAGCCCTGTTGCCATGGGCTTTGCCACCGCCGGGCAGATTTTTATTGCACAGCTGGTGGGTGCGGGCGATGACCGGCGCATCAAGCGCACAGTTGGCACCCTGCTGAGCTTTACCACCCTGCTGGCGGTCCTTCTGGCTGCAGCGGCGATCCTGTTCTGCCGCCCCATTCTGCAGCTGCTGAACTGCCCGCAGGAAGCACTGTTTGAGGCCGAATCTTACATGATCATCACGGCGCTGGGCTACCCGTTTATTTTTGGCTACAACGCCATTTGCGGCGTTTTGCGCGGCATGGGCGAGTCCAAACGGCCGCTGATCTTCATCCTGATCGCTGCCGCCATCAATATTGTGCTGGACATCGTGCTGGTGGCGGTGTTCCGTCTGGATGCCGCCGGTACGGCCATTGCCACCGCGCTTTCCCAGATGGGGTCCTGCGTGGCTGCCTTTATTTTTCTGTGGAAGCGCAGAGAGCATTTTGACTTTGAACTCAAGCCCAGCTACTTCCGCATGGACAAAGAGATCCTTGCGGTGCTGATCCGTCTGGGCATTCCGCAGGTCGTGCGCAGCATGTTTGTCCGCATTGGGATGCTGTGGGTCAACGCCAATGCCAACTCGTTCGGTCTGGTGGTGTCCGCCACCAACAGCGTTGGCAACAAGCTGCAGAAGTTCCTGGAAGTGTTCGTGCAGGGCATTGATACAGCTTCTGCCTCTATGGTGGGCCAGAACCTTGGCGCAAAGAAGATCGACCGCGCCGGCAAGACCACCCTCTGCACCTACATTGCCGCCACCTGCTGTGCTGCGGTTTCCAGCGCGCTGTGTCTGCTGATCCCCCACGAAATTTTCCGCCTGTTCACCACGGACGAAGCGGTAATCGAATTGGGTGCCACCTTCCTGCGCATCTTCATCCTGCATTTCTTCGCATCGGCGCTGACCGGTTCGTTCCAGGCTATGGTTACAGGCTGCGGCTTTGTGGAGCTGGGATTTATCCTCGGCCTGCTGGACGGCATCCTCTGCAAGATCGGCTTCAGTATGCTGTTCATGAATGTGTTCCGGATGGGCTACATCGGCCTGTGGTGGGGCGTTGCCTGCTCCCGCATTCTGCCAGGCTGCATCTGTGTGGGCTACTACCTCAGCGGCCGCTGGAAAACCCGCAGGCTGCTGGCCGATGAATGACCGGAAAGGAGCCTGCCCAATGTCGGATGCCAACCTGCAAGCCGTATTCTTTGATTTTGACGGCGTGATCTGCCAGACCGAGGTCTGCCGCTTGGATGCACTGGAAGTGCGCCTGCACGCACTGGGGCTGCATCCGGACCGGCGCGGACTGTACCGCATGGTCAGCGGCGGGCTGGGTAGCCGCGAAGCCGCCATGGATGCACTGCTGGGCAGCCAGCCCCTTTACTGGCAGCACCGGGAGGAGGTGCTGGCACGCCATCCCATCCGGTTCTGCTACCCGCAGCTGCTGACCCCCGGCCTGCCAGAGGTGCTGCATACCCTGCACTCTGCCGGGCTTGTGCTGGCAGTTGTTTCCAATTCCAGCGTGGAAGTGGTGGACGGGGCGCTGCAGCAATGCGGCATCCGGCCATATTTCCAGCAGATCTTTTCCGGCTGGCAGATCCCGCAGTGCAAGCCGGACCCCTACCTTTACCGTCAGGCCATGCAGGCCTTCGGCCTGTCGCCGGAAACCTGCCTTGTGGTGGAGGATTCTCCCGTTGGCATCCGTGCCGGACGGGGCGCAGGCCTGCCAGTGGCGGCCCTGCGGGACCGTGATGGCCTGATCGACCAAAGCGAAGCAGACGTTGTTCTGCCCACGATCCAGAGCCTTTTACAGCTGCCGTGTGTGCAGCAATGCATCTGCAATTGAAAACGAGAGGAGTGTTTTTTATGCCTGGCGGCAGCCCCATTCCCAACCGGTATATCAAGTCTGACCTCAAATCCCACCGCATTCTGTGGGAGGAAGAGCGCCCCATCCGCTGGCCTTATATGAAGATCCTGCGGGAATACAGCACCCTGAAAGAGTTTTACCCGGAGATCAACCCCTATGTAGAAGCTTATAAAATGCGGGAGAACGTCTGGGCACTGTTTCAGGAGTCCATGGACGGTGCAGGCGATTTGTGGATGTATGTCATCAACGGTCCGGAGCGGGTGCTGCTGATCGACACCGGCTTTGGCGTTGGCGACCTGAAAGGCCTTGTGCAGCATTTGGTGGGCACGGAAAAAGAAATTCTTGTAGCCAATACCCACCACCACTACGACCACGCCTACGGCAATGCGCAGTTCGACCGCTGCTACTGCCATCAGGACGAAGCGTTCTCCATGCGCCGTACCATGAACCCCCACATCTGGGACTATCTTTTTGACGAAAACGGCAGGAACATCTACACCGAATTTGACCGCAGGGATATTATCCCCTACCGGGACTATGAGCTGATCCCCATTCCCACCGGCTACCGGTTCGACCTGGGCGGCGGCTATGAGGTGGAAGCCATTCCGCTGCGGGGCCACTCTGCCGGGCAGTGTGCTTATCTTGACCACCACAACCACATCATTTTTACGGGTGACATTGGCGGCGCGGGCCGCAAATACGAAGGCGACCCCTGCGCCGACAACTGTACCATTGAAACGCTGTGGCGGGATATGCAGGTGGTAGTGAGCCGCCTGGACGAGATCGAGGCCATGTTCCCCGGCCACGGGATGCTGGATGTGACCAGCAGCCTGCTGCGCTATGAGCTGGATGCGCTGGACCGCATCATGAAGAACCCGGAAAACGCCGATTCCATCAAGACCGTTGTGCGCAATGGCCAGGAACAGGTGCAGTATGCCATGAACATCCACCAGGGCACGGCGGTCAAGTACAACCTGACCAACGTGTTCCGCCAGACGCCCTACCGGCGCTGAGACCACAGGAGGAAGCTGCCATGCAAATCGGCTGCCAGCAATTCTGCATTGACCCGCCGTTCCCGGTGAACCGGATGCTGCGGGAAGAAAAGCATCAGGCCGTGTCCGGCCACCTGTACTGCCGCATTGCTGCGCTGTACCCGGAAAACGACCTGCCATTTTATCACGTTTCCATCGACACGGTGGAGTTGTGGAAGGACCGTGAGGACCGCATCACGCAGGTCATCACGGAAGCGCTGGGCAGAGACATTCACTGCATCTGCTCGTCCACCCACTCGCACAACTGCCCCTGCATGACCACCGATGATGCCTATGTGGACTATGTGCTTGATGTGATCCGGCAGGGCGTGGCGGAGATCCCGCTGCACACCTACCGGGAGGTGCAGTATCAGTACCAGTACCGCTATTTTGACAAGGTAGGCAAAAGCCGGGTCATGGACTACGTTACCCCACACCTCTACGCCGAGACCCTGTCGCTTTACGGGGACGGCAGGCGGGTGCTGACCTTTCTGATGCACAACGTCCACCCCACCACCAAAGAACTTTGGGTCGGCGACTTTACCGCGGAATATCCCGGCTACTGCATCGAGCAGTTGCGGCAGGAGTACCCCGGCGAGTTCTTTACCTTCCTGCTGGGACCTGCGGGCGACACCAGCCCCCATTTTGTGCGGAAAGACCGCTCGTATGAAGAAATGATCCGTCTGGCCGAACTGCTGCGGCAGGAGTTTGATGCCCAGCTCAAGACCCAGTGCCCGGAAGCACGGAAACCGGTGCATCTGCGCTTTGAGCATACCACATTTCCCAAGGACCTGGTGCCCGTGGAGCGCAGCCGGGTGGAAATTCCCGCCCGGCCCAACGCCGATGAGCAGAAGGTGCTGGCCCGGCTGGACGGCACTGCCCCGCAGCATCCCCGCCGGGAGCTGCGCCCATTTGAGCGGGTGGACGAATACCATGTCTCCCACCTGATTTTCTCGAAGGAGTATTCCATCATTTTTGAGCCGTTTGAGCTGTACAGCGAATATTACGGTGCAGTCAACAAGAGCCGCTGCTCCATTGCCACCATCTCCAACGGGTTTGAACACTACCTGACCGGCTGGTATCTCCGCCGTTTGTCCATCCACGGGTCACTGAACGGCTTTTCGGACCGGATGCGCAGGCAGCTCTGGGAAATCCTGGGCCGCTGGAGCTGCCAAGAAGCACTTTTACGGGAGGACCATGAAGCATGAAAATTCTGATCATCAGCCACGGAGACTTTGCTGCCGGAATGTGCAGCACCCTACGAACCTTTTTTGGGGCGGACAATGTTTACTCCGCCTGCGTTACCCCGGAGGGCGGCACCGGTGATATGATGGAGACTGCCCGGCGTTACCTGGAGGAATGGGGCGAAGAGCAAGTGGTGATCTGCTCGGATCTGAAATGCGGCAGTGCAAATCAGACGGCATATCCGCTGATTGCCCGCCCCAATACATTTTTGGTTGCCGGGGTGAACCTGAGCGTGCTGCTGCAGCTGCAGATGGAGGATCATGTGACCGCCGAAAGCCTGCAGGAGATCCTGGACAATGCACGGGAGGACCTGGTTCTGATGAACGCCCTTGTGCTGGATGCCGACTGCGAAGAGGACGAGTAAAAAATGCAGAATGCCCGCTCACCCGAGAACGTCTCAGGCGAGCGGGCATTTTTTCGGCACGTTCAATGGATGCTTGCAGCCGTGCAGCTGCAGAGCCGGAACGTGATTTACGTTGTAGTGGCTGCAGTGCCCGGCTCTGGGTCTACCGGGTTATGGCCTGCCATCACCAGCACATCGTCCTGCCCATCCACAGTCTTATTGCGTTGATTGCAAAAAAGAAAAAGCTGTTGCCGCTTCCGCCATCGTTCACACGATGCCGGAAGGGATAACAGCCCTTTCCCTGAAATCATTTTTTATATTGGATGCTGTCTTTCTCGGTGATCTTGCGCAGCACCTTGCAGGGGTTGCCCACGGCCACCACCCCGGCGGGAATGTCCCTGGCCACCACGCTTCCGGCACCGATGACGGTGCCTTCCCCGATGGTGACGCCGGGCAGAATGGTCACGTTGCCGCCCAGCCAGACGTTATCCCCCAGCGTGATAGGCTTGCACAACTCCAGCCCGCTGTTGCGCTCCTGAGGCAGCATGGGGTGGATGGCGGTGTACATGCCGCAGTTCGGGCCGATGAAGCAGTGCTCTCCAAGGGTAATCTTGGCGCAGTCCATCAGGTAAGCGCCGTGGTTGATATAGGTCCCTGCCCCGATGCTGCAGTTGGAACCGTAGTCGGTGTAGAAGTGCGGCAGGATCACCACATCCTCGGCCATGCCGGGCAGCAGCTTGTGCAGCAGCTCTGCCCGCTTTGCCTTTTCAGAAGGGCGGGTCTGATTGAACTCTGTATAAAGTTCCTCTGCTTTTTCGCGCTCGGCGCACAGTTCCGGGTCAAAATTGGCATCGTACCACAGGCCCGCTTCCCATTTTTCGCGTTCAGTCATTGCTTGTTTCTCCGTTTACAGGGTGTCTCCGCTGGGCAGCTGGTTCCACAGGCGGTAATACACGCCCTTGTGTTCCAGCAGCTGGGCATGGGTGCCTTCTTCCACAATGCCCTCTTCGCCCAGCACCAGGATGCGGTCGTAATCTTTGATGGTGGTCAGGCGGTGGGCAATGGTCAGGGTGGTGCGGCCATGGGCCAGCTTTTCCAGGCTTTGGCCCACCAGGATCTCGCTCTCGTTGCCCAGGGCGCTGGTGGCTTCGTCCAGAATCAGAATGAGCGGATTCTTCAGAAATACCCGGGCAATGGCAATGCGCTGTTTCTGGCCGCCGGAAAGCTTCACGCCGCGCTCACCCACGTAGGTGTCAAAGCCGTCTTTCAGGGCAAGGATGAATTTTTCGGCACCGGCTAGGCGGGCGGCTTCCAGAATTTCATCCCGGGTGGCACCGGGCTTGCCGTAGGCAATGTTCTGGGCCACCGTGCCGCTGAACAGGTACACGTCCTGCTGCACAATGCCAATGTCATCGCGCAGGCTCTTGAGGGTGACATGGCGGATGTCCTGTCCGTCAATGAGGATGCGGCCGCTGGTCACCTCGTAAAAGCGGGGGATCAGGTTGCATAGGGTGGTCTTGCCGCCGCCGGAAGCACCCACCAGCGCCAGCCGCTCTCCGGCGCGGATGTTCGGGCTGACGTTGTGCAGCACCTTGTTGTGGTCGTCCGGGTACTCAAAGCTGACGTTTTCAAACCGGATCTCGCCGAATCTCGCCGGGGCCGGGCTGCAGGGGCACGGCGTCCGGGGCGTCCTGAAAGGTCACCGGGGTGTCTATAATCTCGGCAAAGCGCTCGATGCCGGTTATGCCGCGCTGGAACTGCTCCGCAAATTCCACAATGCGGCGGATGGTGGCGATGAGAGTGGTGACATAGAGCATGTAGGCCACCATATCGCCCGGGGTGATCTTGCCGTACACCAGCGAAAGGCCGCCCGCCAGGATCACCACCAAATACATCAGGCCGTCAAACAGGCGGGTGGAGGTGTTGAAGGCACCCATGGCATAGAGTAGCCAAGGGTCTTGATCTGCTCGAAATCCTGGTTGCCCTTGGCAAACTTTTCCCGCTCCTGGTCCTCGGCGGCAAAGGCCTTGACCACACCCTGCCCCAGCAGACTGTCCTCGATGGTGGAGTTCAGCTCACCAATCTGCACCCGCTGCTGGCGGAACCGCGCCCGCAGACGTCCGTTCAGGTACACCGACACCACGCCCATCAGCGGCACGCAGGCAAACACTGCCAGCGTCAGCGGGATGCTGGCACGGCACAGGATGACAAAGGACGACACGATCTTGATGCCCGCAATGAAAAACTCCTCCGGGCAGTGGTGGGCAAACTCGGTCACATCGAACAGGTCGTTGGTGATGCGGCCCATGATGGTGCCCACTTTGGTGTTGTTGTAATAGGTGTAGTCCAGCCGCAGCAGGTGGTCAAAGGCATCGCGGCGCATATCCGTCTCGATGTGCACGCCCATGATATGACCGATGCTGGACATATAGTAACTGGCTGCACCGTCGATGATGCGCAGCACAAAATAGAGCGCTGCCAGCCGCAGCACGATGCCTGCCGTCAGGGTGATGCCCACGCCCATGGCGGCGTTGGTGATGGTGCTCATGATCTTGGGCAGCACGATGTCACACAGGGTGGTCAGTGCTGCACAGAACAGATCCAGAAACAGGGTCTTTTTGTACTTTGCCAGATAGGGCAGAAACCGCCGGATCAGCGCACCGCTGCCTGCGTGGTGCGCCCCGGGGTCGTTGATCTTGGTTTTTGACATGGTTCCTCCGTTTTTTGGTTTCTTTAGGCCTTTACGATTCAGGATGTTTCAGATACTTTTCAGTGGGCTCACCCTCTCAGTCAAATCCTTCGGATTTGCCAGATTCCCCCTTTTGTCGCTTACGCGCCATCTTCCCCCGGCGCGGGGGAAGTCTTTCCTCAAAGTGGGAGCCTTTGGCAGTCCACGCAAACTTCATCTTTTTGCCAAGGGCTCTCCCTTTGGGAGAGCTGGCGCGTTAGCGCCTGAGAGGGCTAGGACGCTTGCCTGAGAGGGTTCCCTCCTCTTTTTGCGAAAAAAATCACAGGATCTGGCAAGGCAGGCAGGCTAAAACCAAAAATCCGCACCAACGCTTGCTTTACCGTACTAAAGACGTACAAAACAGCTAAAAAATTTTCTTTATTTTTGGTGCGTTTGTTGGGCGGTTTGCGTTTACTTTGCGGGCAGAATTTGTTATTATAGTATACAAGCAATAGTGCCTTTATGGGGTTCTCCGGTCCCATGTGGGGCATATTGCCCCGCGCAAAAGGTACCAAATTCTGAATAATGGAGGAAGAAAAATGCCTAGAGCAAAGCAAACCATGGATGGCAATACCGCTG
>OHIN01000688.1_pt1 | contig 22090 bp, 17 predicted proteins | sample 1568261 | NCBI WGS metagenome assembly OHIN01 (sample SAMEA3879578, study PRJEB24766) | human gut metagenome | biome: human-associated habitat; feature: feces | place: USA | collected 1985/1987
TGACCTCCGAGATGCCGGAGAAGTGGGCCACAGCCGACGAGCCGACCGAACCACGGCTGCCCACCTGATAGCCGCCCGCGTTGGAGTAGGCCACCAGCTTGACCGCAATGACGTACAGCACGGCGTAGCCATGGCCGCAGATGGAGTCCAGCTCCTTCTGCAGCCGCTTCTCCACGATCTCGGGCAGGGGATCGCCGTAATCACGCTTGGCGTGTTCCCACGTAGCATCGCGCAGCTGCTGCTCTGCACCCTCGATACTGGGCGGGTAGGTGCCGCGCGGGATGGCACGTACATTGTTGTCGATCATCGCCGCGATCTTGCGGGGGTTCTTCACCACCACCTCGTAGGCTTTTTCCTTGGGCAGGTAGTAGAACTGTGCCAGCATATCCTGCGTGGTGCGGAAGAACAGGGGCGGCTGGTTGTCCGCATCCTTGAAGCCGTTGCCCGCCTGCAGCACGGCACGGTACGCCGCATCCTCCGGCTCAGTAAAGTGCACGTCGCCAGTGGCAATGACCGGCTTGTGCAGATCTTCGCCCAGCTTGATGACCGTGCGGTTGAAGTTTTTGATGTCCTCTTCGCTGTCCACCTTGCCGTCCCGCACCATGTAGGCGTTGTTGCCCAGAGGCTGGATCTCAAGGATGTCGTAGTAGGCGGCGATCTTTTTCAGTTCCTCGTAGCTGGTGCCATCCACGATGGCCCGGTACAGCTCGCCGGCTTCGCAGGCGGAAGTGAGCAGCAGGCCGTCCCGGTATTTGTTCAAAAGGCTCCGGGGCACCCGGGGCTTTTTGAAAAAGTAGTTCACATGGGCTTCGCTGACGATCTTGTACAGATTTTTCAGGCCCATCTGGTTCTTGACCAGAATGATGAGGTGGTAATACTTCTTTTTCAGCACCTCGCGGTTGCCGCCAAGGCCGGTGTTGATCTCACTGACCTTTGCTACCTGCTTTTCTTCCAGATCCTTCAGCATGACACCAAAGATACGGCCCAGCGCGGCAGAGTCCTCACAGGCACGGTGGGCCTCGTAGGCAGGCAGCTCCAGATGTTTGTTGATGGTGCCCTGCTTGTAATTGTGCAGGCCGGGGTACATGGCCTGCGCCATGGTCAGGGTGTCGATATAGGTCGGCTCCAGCCTGATGCCGCTGCGCTTGGCGGCGGCGCGCAGGAAACGCATATCAAAGGCGTGGACGTTGTGGCCCACAAGGATGCGGTCTCCCGCAAATTTGAGGAAGGCTTCCAGCGCTTCCTTTTCGCCGGGAGCATCCGCCACCATTTCGTTGGTGATGCCGGTCAGCTCGGTGATCTTGGGGGTGATGGGCTTGCCGGGCTTGACAAAGGTGTCAAATTCCTCCACCACCTCGCCGTTTTTCACGATGACGGCACCGATCTCGGTCATATACTCTACGCCCGGGTCAAGGCCGGTGGTCTCGGTATCAAAGACGCAGAACTCCCCGTCCAGCGGCTGATCCTTCACGCCGTACACGCAGGGGATCATGTCGTCCACAAAGTAGGCTTCGCATCCATAGATCAACTTGAAATCCGGATCGGATTTATGGATATCGTCCGCTGCCAGCATGGCTTCCGGATAGCCCTGACACACACCGTGGTCGGTGATGGCAATGGCCGGATGCCCCATGCGGTGGGCCAGCTTGACGATGCCGCCGGGGTCGCAGAAGCCATCCATGCTGGAAAGCTTGGTGTGCAGATGCAGCTCCACCCGCTTCTCCGGTGCGGTATCCTCCCGCTTTTTGCGCTCCACGATGAGCACATCGTAGGGGTAGACGATATAATCGTGCTCGTACTTGTCGTAGGAGCAGTCGCCGCGCACGATGAGGGTGGTGCCCTTGCCAAGGCTCTCCCACTTGGAGCAATCCTCACCTTCCTGCGCACGGATCTTCAGGTTGATAGAGCCCTGATAGTCGGTGATGGACACGGTGTAGATCTTGCGGAAGTTGCCTTTGACCTCCGAGAAGAACACATCGCCCCAGATGACGCACTTGCCGCCCTCACCGCCCAGATCCTTCAGCGGGGTGAGGTTCTTGGGGGTGAACATTTTGCCATGGAAGATGGTGACAGGCTTATCGGTCAGATCCAGACCATCCACCTTGATGGACGGTGCGGTGTTCTTTTTCTCGAACTTGACCACCGGCGGCGCGATCTTGCGCTCCAGCTTTTCCTCCAGCTGATGCTGCTCCGCCTCACTCACGGTGCTCTGCAGTGTTACCTGCGGCGTTACCCCGGTGTGCGCCGCAATGCGCTCGGCAAGCAGCTTTTCAAAGTGCATTTCCTGCAAAAATTTTGTGCCATGGCACACGCCGATGGTGATTTTCTGGCCAACGATCTGGATGGTGCACCGGTCCAGAAAGCCGTTGATGGGCACGCCGTCCCGCTTCATTTCGTCCATCAGGCCGCGCAGAGCGGTTTCATCCAGCATGGCATAGCCAAACAGGTTCTGGATACGCAGCTCAAAGCCTTCATAGTCCGGTTGCAGGGATGCCAGCAGCCGGGCACAGAGAGCTTTGTCCAGTGGCGCACCGCTGCGCAGGGTAAAGATGACCTGCCGCTCCTGCCGCAGCATCTGCGCGTGCTCCACAATGACCTGCCCGAAGCAGGCCGCAAATGCCGGGTCCACCATGAACTGCGGCCACAGGTTGGATACGAGTGGTGTCACAAATGGTACTCCTTTTTATACAGCACAAACTGCCGCACCCGTTTTTTGCAGGTGTGGCAGCTGTGAAAAAAGCCAAATTACAGTTTATAGATCTCATCCATGAACTGATCCAGAATGTTGTCTCCGGTCAGCTTTTTGATGGGTTTGCCGTGGACGAACAGCACCGCCTCGCCCTTGCCGCCGGCAATGCCGATGTCTGCTTCGCGGGCTTCACCGGGGCCGTTGACCACGCAGCCCATCACGGCCACCTTGATGGATTTTTTGCAGCCCTGCAGCCGCTTTTCCACCTCGTTGGCGATCTGGGTGCAGGGATACTGGGTGCGGCCGCAGGTAGGGCAGGTGATGACCTCCGGGCCCGCCACCGGGAAGCCTACGGCACGCAGGATGTTGTAGCCGGCTTCCACTTCCTTTTCCGGCTCTGCCGCCAGCGAGACACGGATGGTATCGCCGATGCCTTCCAGCAGCATCCCGCCGATGCCCATACCGCTCTTGAGCAGACCCATCTGATAGGTGCCAGCTTCGGTGACGCCCACATGGAGCGGGTAATCTGTAACTGCACTGAGCTGGCGGTAGGCCTCCATCATGCGGGGCACATTGGAGTTCTTGATGGAAATGACGATGTTGTTGAAATCGAATTTTTCCAGCAGGCGCACATGGTACAGTGCGCTCTCCACCATGGCTTCCGGGGTGGGGGCGCCATATTTGGCAAGGATATGCTTTTCCAGACTGCCGCCGTTCACGCCGATGCGGATGGGGATGTTCTTCTGCTGGCAGGCATCCACCACCGCCTTCACCCGGTCGTCGTCGCCAATGTTGCCGGGATTGATGCGGATCTTGTCCACACCCACGTCCGCGCAGGCCAGAGCCGCCTTGTAGTCAAAGTGGATGTCTGCCACGATGGGGATGTTCACCGCATTCTTGACGGCTTCGATGCACTTTGCATCTGCCGGGCTGGGGCAGGTCACCCGCAGGATCTGGCAGCCGGCAGCTTCGCACCGTTTTGCCTGAGCCACATTGCCCTCAATATCCTCCACCGGCACATTGAGCATCGTCTGCACCGCAACAGGATTCTTGCCGCCGATGGTCACATTGCCGATTTTTACTTCCCGCTTTAATTGCCGCATAGGGTTCCCCTTTCTTTTACATTGCACCGGTCAAAAGCCGGATGATATCATTGTAGGTTGCAAAGAGCATCAGACCAAACAGCAGTGCAAAGGCTGCAAGTGTCAGCCAGCTCTGCAGCTTTTCCGGCACCGCATGGCCCGTGACGCCCTCAATGACCAAAAATACGACCTTGCCGCCGTCCAGCGCAGGGAAGGGCAGCAGATTGAACACGCCCAGATTGATGGTGATAAGCGCCAGCAGCTCCAGCAGGTCCCGCCAGCCGTAGCTTGCCGCCTGACCGATGGCGGTCACGATCCCCACCGGGCCGGAGAGGTTGTTGATGCTCTCCCGTCCGCGCACAAGATCTGTCAGGGAGGTGAACGCGATGTGCCCATAGTACAGGGTGCTGTTCCACGCTTCGCTCAGCACATGGAGCGGTGTTTTCGGGATGCCGTATACCGTAAAGCCGAGGCTCATATGAGTCTGGCCGTCCTCGTCCTGCCAGGTGTCGAACTGCACGTCCGGCAGCTCCACCTTCTGGCCATCCCGCTTCACGGTGAACCGGGCGCGGTACTGTTCGGTGCGCACCAGCTCATAAAGGATGTCATTGGCCACAAAGCAGCGTCTGCCGTTCACGGCAACGATCTCATCGCCCGCCTGCAGGCCGGTCTGACCGCAGAGGGCGCTGCCCTCAATGGAGTAGATGACCCTGCTGGTGATGGGGCCTTCCTGCGCTGTCACAAGAATGACCAGCACCACAAAGCCCAGCACAAAATTCATGAAGGCACCTGCCGCCATCACCAAGGCACGCTGCCATACCGGGGCATCGTTCAAAGGAATGCCGGTGCGCTGCTCCGGCGGGATGGGGCTTGCGGTCTCTGCTTCCCGCTCGTCACGGGCTGCTTCGGCCTGCTGGCTCTCGGGGCTTTCCTCACCCTCCAGCGCCACATAGCCGCCTACCGGCAATGCACGCAGGCTGTACTGAGTGCCCTTATAGATTTTCTTCCACAGGGCCGGGCCCATGCCGATGGAAAACTCGTTGACCTGAATGCCGCAGAGCTTTGCCACCGCAAAGTGCCCGAATTCGTGTATGGCGATCACCGCGCTGAACACGATCAGTGCGGCGATCAGGGTAATGAAAATTGACATTGCGTCTCCTAAAGATCAAAGATGTGCGCGCACGAACTCCCGTGCCATGCGGTCGCACTCGTACACATCGCTAAGGGTATAGTCCCCGCCAAAGCTGTCGCTGTCCACGACTGCCTCCACCAGACGGCCAATGTCGAGGAAACCGATCTTGTCCTCAAGGAAGAGTCTGACGGCTTCCTCGTTGGCACCGTTGGCGGCGCAGGGGCCCAGGCCGCCCTTCCGGATGGCCTTTTTGCAGGCGGCAAGACACCGGAAGGTCTCGTCGTCCGCCACATCAAAGGTGAGCACCTTCAGCGCGGCAAAGTCCAGCTCCGGCACGACGCCCGGCACCCGCTTGGGATAGGTGAGTGCGTACTGGATGGGAATGCGCATATCCGGCACGCCAAGCTGTGCGATCACTGAGTTGTCGCTGAACTGCACCGCCGAGTGCACGATGCTCTGGCGCTGGACAACGATCTGGATCTTTTCCGGTGGAAGGCCGAACAGCCACACGGCCTCGATCAGCTCCAGACCCTTGTTCATCAGGGTGGCAGAGTCAATGGTGATCTTTGCCCCCATGTTCCAGTTGGGGTGCTTGAGGGCGTCAGCTCTGGTCTTGCCGCGCAGCTCCTCGGTCTTCATCCCGAAGAAGGGACCGCCGGAAGCCGTGAGCAGGATCTTGGTCAGGCTGGGGGCGCTCTCCTTATCCTGCAGGCACTGGAAAATGGCAGAGTGCTCACTGTCCACCGGCAGCAGCTTTACACCATGCTTCGCCACAGCCTGTGTGACCAGATGGCCGCCGGTGACAAGGCTCTCCTTGTTGGCAAGCGCCAGATCATGGCCGCTTTCAATGGCGCACAGGCTGGCACCCAGACCCGCAATGCCCACCACGCTGTTCAGCACCACATCGGTGCCGTCCAGTGCGGCCAGCTGCTTGAGCCCCTCCGGCCCTACCAGCAGCCGGGGCGCATCTGAACGACCGGAAAGCTCCGCATCCAGCCTGCGGGCTGCATCCGGATCGGTCATGCAGACATAACGCGGATGAAACTCATCGATCTGCTGCAGAATTTTATCCACATGGCTGTGGGCGGAAAGGCCGAACACCTCGTACCCCTGAGCCCGGATCACATCCAGACTCTGGGTGCCGATAGAGCCGGTAGAACCCAGCAGCGTGATTCTTTTCGACATCACACATTCCCTCCCTTAATAGTAGAACACCGCTGTAATAACCATGGTCACAAAGGGCGCAATGAACATCACACTGTCAAAACGATCCAGAATGCCGCCGTGGCCCGGGAAGATGGTGCCGTAATCCTTGATACCGCACTGGCGCTTGACCACACTGGCAAACAGGTCGCCATAAATGCCCAGCACCGCGGCCACGCAGCCCAGCAGCGCAATGATCACATACATGGAAACGCCAATGTTGGAGCGGGTGAAGGCTTCCATCCGGTTTGCTGCCACCGAGTACACCAGCGTGATGATCACACCAAACACCATGGTGCCCAGAACGCCGCCAATGGCACCTTCCACGGTCTTTTTGGGGCTGACCACCGGGCAGAGCTTATGCTTGCCAAAGGCACGGCCTGCAAAGTAGGCACAGGTATCGCCGCCCCAGGCAAAGCAGAGGATGAGCAGGATAAAGAACACCGCATCGTAGCCGTACTGCTCCACCGGCAGCAACTCCTTGAGCCGGATAAAGGAATAGAAGCAGAAGATCACGATGCCGGAGAACATCAGCAGGCCGCTGGCCTTCTGATAGCTGATGGTGCCGTTGCGCACCACCAGATAGATGGCGTAAAATGTGACCAGCAGAAAGGACATCGGCATCACCAGCCGCCGCATGACCTGATAGTTGCTCGTCATGACCAGCAGTGTATACGGTATCAGAACCGCATACATCAGCCAGTCCTTCTTTTCAAAGCCGAGGGCACTGTAGATCTCGTGAATGGCGATCAGCGTAATGGCCGCGATGACCAGATTAAAGATCAGGGTGTTGAAGGTGAACATCACGCCGATCAGTACGATGATGCCCACGATCGCAGTAATAACACGTGTTTTCATAGATTGGATCTCCTTTTCACCGGTCGGGTGCCGCACCCCTCTGGATTAAGTTTGGCTCCGGCAAAGCCGCCGGGCCGTCCGGTCCCTGCACCGCGTGCAGGAGGTCTTGGGTTTACAGTCCGCCAAACCGGCGGGAACGATGGTTGAATTCCTCAATGGCAGCGTCCAGATCGCTGCGGGTGAAATCTGGCCACAGAACGTCCATTTCCACCAGTTCAGAATAGGCTGCCTGCCACAGCATGAAATTGGAGAGCCGCTTCTCTCCGCTGGGGCGCAGGATGAAATCCGGGTCCTTCTGGCCTTCGGTATACATCGCGTCGCTGAGCATCTGCTCGGTGATCTCTTCCGGACGGATCTCACCGGCCGCTGCCCTTGCAGCCAGACGCTGCGCAGCGCGCACGATCTCCGGACGGCCGCCGTAGTTGATGGCGATGTTCAGAGTCATGCCGGTCTTGACCGAGGAATCCGCTTCCAGCTGATCCATCAGCGCCTGCAGCTTCGGGTCCAGTACGGTGCGGTCACCCATGAATTTGATGCGGATGTTGCGGTTCTTATAGTCAAAGCCTTTCAGCAGATATTCGCCGAACAGCCGCATAATGGCGTTGACTTCTTCCAGCGGGCGCTTCCAGTTCTCGGTGGAAAACGCATAGAAGTACACCGACGAAACGCCCAGTTCGTCACAGTAGTCGGCAATATCGCTGAAGACCTCTGCGCCTTTTTTGTGGCCCGCAGTACGGGGCAGACCCCGGTTTTTTGCCCAGCGGCCATTGCCATCCATAATGATGCCGATGGAAAGCCCCTCGGCAAACTCTTTCGGATGCTCCATTCCTTCCTCCCGGCGGTCAGACCGCCTCCAACAAAAGTGCCGCGCACCACAGAAGCATAACTCCTCACCAGCGCACGGCACCTTGCGTTCTTTTTGACTTTATGCAGCCGATCAGACGGACATGATCTCCTTCTGCTTCTCTTCCACTGCAGCATCAATGTTCTTGATATACTTGTCGGTCAGCTTCTGGACATCCTCTTCCATGGTCTTCTGGCTGTCCTCGGTCAGCTCGCCGGCCTTCTTCATTGCCTTGGCCTTGTCCATTGCCTCGCGGCGGATGTTGCGCACGGCGACCTTTGCATCCTCACCCAGCTTGGAGACCTCCTTGGCCAGCTGCTTGCGGCGCTCCTCGGTGGGAGCAGGAAAGTTCAGCCGGATGGTGGAGCCGTCATCGATGGGGGTGATGCCCACATCGCTTGCCATGATGGCCTTGCTGATGGGGCGCAGCAGGGTGCGGTCCCAGGGGGTGATGGTCAGGGTGCGTGCCTCGGCAACAGCCACAGATGCCACCTGCTGGATGGGCGTGGGGGCACCGTAGTAGTCCACGCTGACCTTATCCAGCACAGCGGGGTTTGCGCGGCCTGCGCGCACAGCGGCCAGCTCGCGGCTGAGATGCTCGACCGAACTCTTCATCTTTTCTTCGTAAACCTTGGTGTTGCTGCTCATTGTGGTAGTCTCCTGTTCCTTTTTATCTCAGGGCGGTGCGCAGAGCACTGCCCCTATAATGTATGTCTGCTGCGGGCTTCTCAGCCCTCGTAAACCAGCGTGCCCACATTCTCGCCCTGCACGGCACGGGCAATGTTGTCCGGGTCGGCCAGATCAAACACGAGGATGGGCAGCTTATTGTCGCGGCACAGGGTCGCTGCAGTGCCGTCCATGACAGCCAGCTGATCCTCCAGCACCTTGGTAAAGGTAAGGGTATCGTACTTCTTTGCATCCGGGTACTTGTGGGGGTCCTTATCGTAGACGCCATCCACCATGGTAGCCTTGAACATTACATCCGCGCTCACTTCCACAGCGCGCAGAGCGGTAGCCGTGTCGGTAGAGAAGAACGGGTTGCCGGTGCCGCCGCCGAACACGGCGATCTTGCCCTCGTCCATGGCGCGCAGGGCCTCCTTGCGCGTAAAGGGCTGTGCCACCTGCGGCATCGTGATAGAGGTGAACACCTCGGTGGGGACACCCAGCTGCTCCAGCTTGTCGGAGACAGCCAGTGCATTCATCACCGTTGCCAGCATGCCGATCTTATCGGCCAGAGTGCGCTCCATTTTGCCGCTGGAACGGCCGCGCCAGAAGTTGCCGCCGCCAACCACGATGCCGATCTGTACGCCCAGCTCGTGTGCTTTCTTCACGCCGCCGCAGATCGCGTCCATGGTGGGTTCGTCAAAACCCATGCCCTTTTCGCCGCCCAGTGCTTCGCCGCTGATCTTCAGAAGGATACGCTGATATTTCAATACCATAATCCAAACACCACCTGTTTATATTCCGTCGGGTCTATGCCCGGCATTGTTATTCAAGTATATTTTACAATAAAACCTGAATAAAGTAAACAGGAAATCTGCGCGGAAATCCGGAAGCTTTTATGAACGGCTGCGCAGACCGCGCAGCAGCTGCTTCATTCCGGGCGGAATGCGGCGGCTTTCCACCGCTTTCTGGATGGCTTTGTTGTGGGTCCACAGATCCAGCCGCTTTTCTGTGAGCCACGGCAGCGCGGCATCCGGCTGCTTTGCCAGAGCCGTGGCAAAATACCATGCCCGCATCATATTGATATAGTATTCCGTGCTGCGCACATCGGCCACCCATTCCAGATATTCCGGCCGGAATGCATCATCCAGATAATAGCGCATCAGCATCTCCATGCCATAGCGCACGGTGTATGCCTCACCCGAATCCAGCCAGCGGCGAATGGGTACCAGCAGCTCCTTCTTGTGCTTCGCAAACACTTTGGGGCAGAAGCAGTCGCAGGTAGCCCAGTTGTTGATGTAGGGCAGGAACGCTTCCGTTTCAGCCAGCGCCCTGTCGTAGTCCCGGATGAGCTCGATCAGGAACGCGTGGAGGTTGTTCTCTTCGTAGTATCCATGCGGCAGGGCCTGTAAAAACACCTCGGCCTGCGCTGTGCCCGCGAGCTGTTTAGCCAGCCTGCGCAGAGCCGGAACGCGCACGCCGATCACCGTTTCCGGCGGCACGGTGGGCATCAACGCACTGTGAAAGGTGCGGTATGCTTCATCCCGCAAGGCAAACAGCTGCGCACGAATGATCTCTGCTTCCGGCTCCATCCTCTCTCCCTCCATTCTTTTCTATTGTAGCAGAGCCGTATGGAAAAGCAAGGCCGTTCCGGAATTCTTTTCCGGTGCTTTAAGGAACACGCAAAAATTGGGCTGGACATTTGCGCCGGAACATGCTATAATATCGTTCGTAAATGCGGGCATCGTACATCGGCTAGTATATCAGCCTTCCAAGCTGAGGAGGTGGGTTCGATTCCCATTGCCCGCTCCATACAGAAGAGACGCTGGTTCGTTCAGAACCAGCGTTTTTCTTTATTCTCTGGCCCCACTTTTGGCCTCACTTCGGATTTTGAAAGTCAAAAAGCCCTTGCGAAATCCAAAAAGAAAAGAGCCGGGCGGCTGCCTTCCAGCAGCTTCCCGGCTCGATTTTTTCTCGATCCCAGATATGGCAAAAGGGGAAAGCCCCGCTTTTGCGATGGAAATAGAAGGAGTTTTTACTCCACGCTGATCATATAATAGTAAACGGGCTGGCCGCCGCGGATGTGGCTGACCTCCACGTGATTGGGGCACTTTGCCTTTACGATCTCGGTGACCTTCTCGGCATCCTCATCGCTGACGTCGCAGCCGGAGATGATGGTGACAAAGCTGGAATCCTTCTTGCACATGCTGCGTGCCAGACGATAGGTGGCCTTGGTGATGTCGTTGGAGGTGGAGACGATCTTGCCGTTCTCCAGGGCCATGATCTCGCCCTTCCGGATGCGCTTGCCGTCGTACTCACTGTCGCGGGCTGCGTAGGTGATCAGGCCGGTGGACACCTTATCGGCAGCAGCCATCATGTTGATGGTGTTGGTCTCGGCGTTCACAGAGGGATCAAAGTTCAGCATGGCGGTAATGCCCATGGGCACGGTGCGGGTGGGCAGAACGACCACCTGACGGTCGGCCAGCTTCTGGGCCTGCTCAGCAGCCATGATGATGTTCTTGTTGTTGGGCAGCACGAACACGGTCTTGGCGGGCACACTCTGGATGGCTGCAAGGATGTCCTCGGTGGCGGGGTTCATGGTCTGACCGCCGGAAACGACTGCGTCCGCAGACAGGTCGGTGAACACAGCCTTCAGGCCCTCACCGGCAGCAACAGCCACAAAGCCGTAGTCACGGCTGGGGTCCACGGCAGCATAAATGAACTCGCTGGACTGGGAAGGAGCCTTCTCGGCAGAAGCCTGCTTTTCCAGGCTCTTGCCCTGCTTCTGGCGGGCCAGGAACTGCTCGTGCATGTTCTCGATCTTAAAGTTGGTCAGGTAGCCATACTTGATGGCCTCGCTCAGGATCTTGCCGGGGTCGGCAGTGTGAACGTGCAGATTGATGACATCATCATCCTCAATGCACACCACGCTGTCGCCGTTGGATTCTGCAAAGGCACGCATCTTTGCGGCGCTTGCGCCCTCATACTTGTTGATGAGGAACTGGGTGCAGTAGCCGTTCTTGATGTCTTCCACCTTCATCAGGTCGTCGGTGAACACGCCCTTGCCGGCGTTCTCGGTGGACAGCTTTGCCTTATTGGGGGCAGCTTCGCCGCCAGCCACGATGCCTTCACCGTGGAACACCTTGCCCATGCCCTCGAAGATGACCATGATGCCCTGACCGCCGGCATCCACAACGCCGGCCTTTTTCAGCACGGGCAGCAGGTTGGGAGTGTCCTCCAGAGCCTTCTGGCCGGCGGCCATCACCACATCCCACAGGGCCGGCACATCCTCAGCGCCGCAGGCAGCGGCTTCCTCGGAAGCAACACGGGCCACGGTGAGGATGGTGCCCTCGGTGGGCTTCATGACGGCCTTGTAGGCACCCTCAACGCCCTTCTTCAGGGCCTCGACGATGTCGGCGGCGGTAGCTTCCTTCTTGCCTTCCAGAGCCTTGGAAAAACCGCGGAACAGCAGGCTGGTGATAACGCCGGAGTTGCCGCGTGCGCCGCGCAGCATGGCAGAAGCAGCAGTCTTGGAAGCCTCGCCCACAGTGCAGCTGTCGTCCAGAGCCTCCAGCTCGCGCACGGAAGCACCCACGGTCATGCCCATGTTGGTGCCGGTATCGCCATCGGGAACAGGGAAAACGTTCAGCTCGTCCACACGGGAACGCTGATTGTTGATGTTGTTGGCGCCAGAGATAATGGCGTCACGCAAAATCTTACCAGAAATCATTCTTTTTTACTCCTTGTACTTGCCGGAAGAACCCGGCGCTTTCAGATACACCCTGGGATGGTCAGACAAAAATCAGGCGATCACATCGTCTACGGAGACCACAACGCGTGCCACCTTCAGGCCGGTAGAATGCTCCACCTCGTCCTTGACGCGGTGGGAGATGCTGCGGGCGGCTGTGGAGATATTCAGGCCGTAGCTCACGGCAATGTGCAGTTCGATCACCAGACGGCCATCCTCCTGCGTGACACGGACACCCTTTTCCGGGTAATCGGAACCGTGCACCATGCTCTTGACGGCATCGGTCATATCACGGGGTGCCATTGCGGCAACGCCGTAACACTGTTTGGCTGCTTCACCTACCAGAGTAGCAAAGTACCCGGACGTAAAGCTGACATCCCCCAGAGGGAAACGGGAAGTGATCATAGTCGCTCTGCTCCTTTATGTTCGTTTTCGTAAAACACATTCAAGGTCTGGGGTACAGCAGGCATCTGCACATGCTGCACCGAGAAACACCCACCTTATTATACAACTTCCGGGGACGGTTGTACAGTTCTAATTGCTGGGATATCCACTTTTTGCACAGTTTTTTGCGGCTTTTGCAGAGTTCGGGCCGTTTCGCAGGAGGCCGATGCTAAGATGCTGAACGTGAGCCGCTTTTTTATCAAATACGAAAGTATGACGAAAGAAAGCAAACAATCTGTTAAAAAATTATAAAAGATGGAAGGAGATGCTTTATCTGACTATGAAAAAGTGCTAAAATAAAATCAAGGATAGGGACTGCGGCGCAGGGTTCCCGCTTGTGCGGATGGACTGCGTTATTTTTTGCGCACGGCGCATGGATCAATGTTTAGGAGCTGTTGTCATGAATATTCTGTTCTTCCTTTCCCCCAAGCAGGATCTGATGTACGTTTACGATGATTTCACCCTTCGGCAGACACTGGAAAAGTGGGAGAATAACCGCTACGCCTCCATTCCGGTGCTCAACCGTCAGGGCAAATATGTGGGCACTCTGACCGAGGGCGATATCCTCTGGGGTCTGAAAAAATACCACGGGCTGGATCTGGAAGCGGCTGAGGATGTGCCCATTTCCGCTTTTCCCCACAAACGGGACTACAAGGCCGTCACCGTGACCACCAGCATGGATCAGCTGATCGAAGCAGCCATGAACCAGAACTTTGTGCCGGTGGTGGATGACCGGGGCATCTTCATCGGCATCGTGCGGCGGCAGGCCATCATCCGGTATTGCTACGACAAGACCCGTGCTGAGCAGCACGAGGAAAAACACATTCTGGAATATGCGGCAGTCCATTGAGAAAGAAAAGCTGCGTCACGCTATATTATAATATGTAGGAGACCGCCCTGTTCGGCTGAAGGAACAGGGCGGTCTTTGTTCTGAAAAGGATTTTGAAATCCGGTTTATAGGACCTGAACTGTGCGATAATACAGCCATGGAACCAAAAAGGTTCAAAAAATCTGCAAAAAACGGATATGGGAGGGAACCCCTATGAAGGATTTTGAAATGCGTTATGTAGGAAGCCATGTGGAAGTATACAGCGGCAGCGGAGCGTTCCTGTTCTCGGCAGATACCGTGCGGGAGGCCATGGAGGAACTGGCAGAGTAAGAAGCTGTGTTCCCTCGTGATACGGAAAACCGCCTTGCCGGGCCGGAAAGCTCGGGCCATTCGGCATGCGCATCCTGCAAAAAACAACTTCTGTGTATGGAACGACTACAGTCGTTTACGGCTTTAATGTAAAATCAATGTAAAATAATTGAAAAAAGAAAGAGCGAAACTATTAAGAGACGGAAAAATGTGTAGAAAAAGTGATTTTCTTGTAAAATAAACCTTGTTGTGACAGGATAAAAAATGATATAATAAATCTAAGCGCGGTCATTGTGCACCGTTCTGTGCAGCAGAGCGGCTGACCGCGGCATCTGCCAGATAAAGCAGGCCCGGTGTGCGGGCAGGGCAGATGGACAAGGATCAAAAGGAAGATCATTTTTTAGGAGTATCGTTATGGATATCACACACATTACCTCTCTGTTGGGTGGAATTGCGCTGTTTCTGTACGGCATGTCCATTATGGGCGCTGGTCTGGAAAAGCTGGCTGGCGGCAAAATGCAGGGCGTGCTGCAAAAACTGACCTCCTCTACGCTCAAAGCAGTTATTTTCGGCACCCTGATCACGGGTGTCATTCAGTCCTCGGCCGGCACGGTCGTGATCTGTGTCGGTCTGGTCAACTCCGGCATCATGACCCTTACGCAGTCCGTAGGCGTCATCATGGGTGCAAACATTGGTACGACTGTTACCGGTCAGCTGATCCGCATGGCGGACATCTCCGGCGACAGCCTCTGGCTGACCCTGATCCAGCCCAAGACCTTTGCACCGGTGGTGGCGTTTATTGGCTGCATTTTTTATGTGTTCCTGCGCAACGCCAAAAAGAAGAACATCGGCCAGATCATGCTGGGCTTCGGCATCCTGTTTACCGGCATGAGCCTGATGGACACCGGTGTGGCTCCCCTGCGTGAAAGTGCCGTGTTCCAGAATTTGTTCGTTACTATGACGAATCCCATTCTGGGCATTCTGGTGGGCGTGGTGGTCACGGTGGTCATCCAGTCCTCCTCTGCATCGGTGGGTATCCTGCAGGCGTTGTCCAGCACCGGCCTTGTCACCTTCAGCTCGGCCATCCCCATCATTCTGGGTGCCCACATCGGCACGGCGTTCACGCCGCTGCTGACCATCGGCGGCTCCTCCAAGGACGGCAAGCGCGCCGCCCTCATCCACCTGTACTTCAACATCATTGGCAGCGTCATCCTGCTGGCGCTGGTCTATGCGCTCCAGTTCACCATCGGCATCCCCATGTGGGGCGATGTGATGAACAAGAGCAGCATCGCAAACATCCACACCATGACCAGCGTCATTGCGATGCTGTTCTTCCTGCCCTGCAGCGGTGTGCTGTCCAAGCTGGCCATGATGACCGTGCCCAGCAGCGCCGAGGAGGCGCAGGAGATGAGTATGCCTGTGCTGGATGAGCGTCTGTTCAAGAGCCCGGCCGTGGCTTTGCAGCAGGCCAAGAATGCCGTCGTCAAGATGTCCCGCCGTGCGGCCCGCAACGTCAGCCTTTCCACCCCGCTGCTGCTCAAGATGGACGAGGACGTGGTGAGCGCCATTGATGTCCGCGAGAACCTCATCGACCGGATGGAGGTCGAGATCTCCAACTACCTCATCAAGCTGGCCGATCAGGAGCTGGGCGACGCGGAGAGCCACGAGGTGACAGAGCTGCTCAACTTCGTCACCGAGTGTGAGCGCATCGGCGACTACGCCGTGAACATCAAGGAAAAGGCACAGGAACTGGCCGATAAGGAAGTTACCTTCAGCGAGATGGCCCAGCAGGAGCTGAAGCTTCTGGACAAGGCGCTGGAAAAGATCCTGACCCTTACGGCGGATGCATTCGAGGCGGACGATGGCCGGATGGCCAGTCAGGTGGAGCCGCTGGAGCAGGTCATCGACATCCTTGTGGAGAAGCTCCGCGCCCAGCACATCAAGCGCCTGAAAGACGGCATCTGCTCCATCGATACCGGTGTCGTCTTCCTCGATGTGCTGAACAACGCCGAGCGTATCTCCGACCACTGCTCCAACATTGCCGCCCGTCTGGTGGGCATGGAGGCAGGCGAGGACTACGACTCCCACACCCTCAAGAATATGATGCACCACAACCCCACGAAGGAATATATGCTCAACTACGAGCAGTGCCGCAAGGATTATCTCATCCCGCTGGAACAGCTCGAAGCCTGATGAAAGACGCAAAAAGCCTGACCGTCCGCAAGCGGTCAGGCTTTTTGCTTATCCGCCGAGGTCCTCCAGCTGCGCCCGCAGGGCGGTCTCCCCGGAGACATAGAAGCCCTGCTTGAGCCGGATGGCGTCGGCCTCGGGCAGGAGGTTGACGTAGATGCCGGTGCGCAGGAGGCGCTTGTCGGGCAGGCCGTTCCCCGTGCAGGTGTAGACCACCACCCGTCCGCCCTCGTCGCAGAGGTAAAAATCCGTGCTGCCCTGCCCGGCGTGGCCCTGTGCAGCCAGACCCGGCTCGGAGGCGGGCGTTTCTGTGCCGGAGTCGGCAGGGAAGGGGAGCTTGGGCAGGGCCATCCAGAACAGGCTGAACACGATGGTGAAGATGCAGACGGCATAAAAAACGCAGAGCCAGACCTTGCGCATGGCAGTGGACTCCTTTCGGGGCAGAATGATGTTTCAGACGGTAGTATGTGCAAAAAACAACAGCCTTAGACAGAGGTGCAGAATTTTCACACCCGGGTGCTGTACTTTGGCGGGGCAGATGTGCTATACTAGCATCGTATCCGGTCGATTCCCCCTTGCGGAAGCGGGCGGTGCGGACTATAATGTATTATTATGGCTGCGGGCGGACTCGTCCGCAGCAGGATGAACAGCGAACAGCACCCTTCGGCGGTGCTTTGATGCGAAAATTGCGATAGGAGGGGATCCTTATCTCAAACAACGAAAGACGAAAGATCCGCAGCAACGGTGCTCTCCGGGAGAGACGCCCCGCCGAGGAGACGCCCCGCCGCAGCCGTGCGCCGCGGGAGCCGGAGGAAAAGAGCGGCCACCCCGTCCTGCGGTTTCTGGGCCGCACCCTCGTCACCCTCGTCTGTCTGGGCATCATGGCAGGCAGTCTGGCGGCGGTGGGCGCAGTCTACTATGTGGTGCAGGTCACGGCCAACGACGGCGACCTGCTGGACCTCGACAACATCGAGCTGAGCCAGTCGAGCCTTGTGGTGGCCACCGACCCGGACACCGGTGCACAGGTGGAGTACGCCACCCTGCGCTCCTCTAACAGCCACCGCGTCTGGGCCGACCTCGAACAGATCCCGACCAACCTACAGTATGCATTCATCTGCACCGAGGATAAGGACTTCTACACCGAGCCGGGCGTCAACTTCAAGCGCACCATCGGCGCGATGATCAACGAGTACCTGCTGCCCATCTACAGCTCCAAGCAGGGCGCCTCCACGCTGGAGCAGCAGCTCATCAAGAACCTGACCAGCGACAAGAGTGCCAGCGGCATCGAGGGCGCGCTGCGTAAGCTGCGTGAGATCTACCGCGCCCTCATCCTGAGCCGCAGCTACTCCAAGGAGACCATTCTGGAAGCCTACCTGAACACCATCAGCTTTACCGGTACGATCCAGGGCGTCCAGACGGCGGCAAACGAGTACTTCGACAAGGATGTCAGCGAGCTGACCCTCTGGGAGTGCGCGTCCATCGCGTCCATCACCAAGAATCCCACCAACTATAACCCCTACACCAACCCCGAGAACCTCATCAACCGCCGGAACTTCCTGCTCTACAATATGTGGCAGCAGGGTGTCATCTCGGAGGAGGATTACCGCAGCGCCGCTGCCCAGCCGCTGGTGCTGGCAGAGACGGACAACACGAAGAAGAGCAGCTCCACCACCTCCTACTTCACCGACGCCCTCTTCAACGAGGTGGTGAAGGACATCATGGCCAAGGAGGGTGTGGACGAGTCCACCGCCCAGAGTATGCTCTACACCGGCGGCTACACCATCGAGGCCACCGTGAACCCCAAGCTCCAGACCGCGATGGAGAATCTGATGCTCAACACCGACGACGCCTACTTCCCGGCCGGCTGGCATGAGGAAGAGGTGACCAGCATCTCCGACGACGATGTGCAGGTCTTCAATGAGGACGGCACTCCCAAGACCCGCACCGGCGAGGACGGTACGGTCTACTATTACCGCAATGTCCGCACCCAGGCGGCGATGGTCACGCTGGACTATGACGGCAATGTCATCGCTATGGTGGGCGGTCTGGGCGAAAAGACCAAGAGCCTCTCCCTGAACCGCGCTTACGGCGTCACCCGGCAGACCGGCTCCACCATCAAGCCCATCGGTGCGTATGCGCTGGGCATCGAGTATGGTCTGGTCAACTGGTCCACCATGCTCAACAACTCGCCCCTCTACCTCAAGCAGGATATGGTCATCCGCGACGAGGACTACTGCCGGAAGAACGGCCTGATGGGCCTGACCGACAAGCAGCTGAAAGCCTATCCCAACGCATGGCGCAGCTGGCCCCGCAACTACGGCGGCAACTACGGTGATAACTCCGACCTGCCGCTCTGGAACGGCCTTGCCCGCTCGCTGAACACCATCGCCATCCGGGTGGGCGACCTCGTGGGTGCAAGCAACATCTTCAACTTCGTCTACAATACCTTGCAGCTCAATACGCTGGACCCGGTCAACGACGTGGGCCTTGCGCAGATGGTCATGGGCAGCCAGACCCACGGCGTCACCCCGATGGCGCTGGCGGCGGCGTTCCAGATCTTCTATGACGGCGAGTACACCACGCCCCATCTCTACACCCGCGTCCTCGACCGCGACGGCAACATCTATATGGAGAGCAACGACACCAGCTATCAGGCCCTGACCCCCCAGACGGCTTATGTCATGAACCGCCTGCTCAAGAACGTCCTGTTCTCCAGCGTCGGCACGGCCAGCGGCCGCTACCCCAACTCCAACGGTATGGAGGCCTTCGGTAAGACCGGTACGGCCAGCGACGAGAAGGACCTGTGGTTCGTGGGCGGCACGCCCTACTACGTCACCGCCGTGTGGTGGGGCTATGACGCGCCCTACGACATGACCAAGACCCTCGGCAAGCAGCAGGCTAAGACCCGCACCTGCGTCATGGCATGGAAGGCCCTGATGGAGCAGGTGCAGGCAGACCTGCCCTATAAGGCATTCCCGGCGGCAGACGGCGTCGTGGAGCGCAGCTACTGCACCCAGAGCGGACTGCTGGCCAGCGGCTCCTGCCCCAGCACTGCAGTGGGCTACTACCGCGCCGACGACCTGCCCGATGTCTGCAACTACTCCCACGGTCAGGCCGCTGTGTCCAGCGCTCCCCTCACGTCGGAGCCGGATACCACCAACCTCGACACCGACTGAGCGGAAAACTCATACTTTTGCGGCATCGGATAGCAATTCCGGTGCGCTGAGAGGGTACTTCACGGCACAAAACTGGATAATCTGACAAAATAGCATCCGACCCCTTGCAATGCGGGGAGTCGGATGCTATTATATTTTCTGCAAGAACACTTGTGTTTGTGAGGTGAACAAGTTGGAACGCCGTTTTTATCTGGTGGACGCGCAGGTGCTGCCGGAAGTCTTTCTCAAAGTCGTCCGCGCCAAGGAGCTTCTGGCCAGCGGGGAGGCGCGCAGCATCTCGGCTGCGACCCGCAGCGTGGACCTGTCGCGCAGCGCATTTTATAAATATAAGGACTGCATCTTCGACTCGGAGAATGGCCGCGAGGTCATCACCGTTATGGCGACCCTGCGGGACGAGACGGGTGCATTACAGAGCCTTCTGGCCGGCATCAGTGCCGCCGGTGCCAGCATCGTGACCATCAACCAATCTACCCCGGAGAACGGTGCGGCGCTGGTGGCTGTCACCATCCGCACCGACACCATGCAGATGACCCCCGAGGAGCTGACCGAAAAGCTTTCCCGTCAGCGGATGGTCGTGGGCGTACACTGCGGATACAATCTGTGACAGTACATTCATCGAAAAAAGGAACGAGGGCAATATCATGGCAAAAATCGCGATTCTGGGCTTTGGTACGGTGGGCAGCGGCGTGTACGAGGTGCTCTGCCGCAACGCCGCAGGCGTCTCCCGCCGCGCAGGCGAGCCGGTGGAGGTCAAGTACATCCTTGACCCTAAGGATTTCTCGGCTCATCCGGCTGCACAGCTGTTTATCAAGAACTTCGATACCATTCTGGAAGACCCGGAGGTGAAGGTCGTCGTCGAGACCATCGGCGGCACCCGGTTCGCCTACCCCTACGTCAAGGCCTGCCTCGAGAGCGGCCGGAGCGTCTGCACCTCCAACAAGGAGATGGTGGCCACCTACGGCGCAGAGCTGCTGGCTCTGGCCAAGGCCCACGGCTGCGCCTTCCTCTTCGAGGCCTCTGTGGGCGGCGGCACCCCCATCATCACCCCGATGCATCAGTGCCTCGCGGCCAATGTCATCACTGAGGTGGAGGGCATCGTCAACGGCACCACCAACTTCATGCTCACCAAGATGGTGCGGGAGAATCTGGGCTTCGACGAGGCACTGAAGATCGCGCAGGAGCTGGGTTACGCCGAGACGAAGGACCCCGGCGATGATGTGGACGGCCGCGACGCCTGCCGCAAGATTGCCATCCTGTCTTCGCTGGTCTGCGGCCATCAGATCTATCCCCAGAACATCCCCACCCGCGGCATCCGGGACATCACGGCGGGCGATGTGGCGGCAGCGGAAAAGCTGGGCTGCGTCATCAAGCTCATCGCATGGATGAAGCGGGGCGAGGACGGCAGCGTGGCTGCGGGCGTCGAGCCCTGCCTCGTGCCGAAGGTGAACCAGCTGGCCGGCGTGGACGACGTCTTCAACGCCGTCCTCGTGAAGGGCGATATGCTGGGCGATGTGGTCTTTTACGGCAAGGGCGCAGGCAAGCTTCCCACCGCCAGCGCCGTGGTGGCCGACGTGGTGGACGCCCTCAAGAACGGCTCCAAGGTCCACGACAGCCTGTTCTGGCAGCCCGCCGAGCCGGTGGAAGGGATGCTCACCGACCCCGCGCCTGCCGCATACTATGTGCGTGTGGAGGGCATCGCCCCGGCCGTGGCCGAGGCCATCTATGGCAAGGGCCATGTGGTGGATGAGCACTTCGACGGCTGTGCCTACTTCGTGGACAGCGCCGACGGCAAGGCTCTGGCCGAAGCAGCCCGCAAGGTAGAGGCCATGGGCGGCAGCGTGAAGCTGGTGCTCCGCCGCCTGCCTGAGGACGCCTGAGCGCGAGAAAAGAGGGAACTGCGATGAAGATAAAAGTTTCCGTCCCGGCCACCAGTGCCAACATCGGCTCCGGCTTCGATGCGCTGGGTCTGGCTGTGACCTTGTACAATACCGTGACCTTTGAAGAGAGCGACCATCTGGACATCTCGGCGGCGGACGGCACCCGTATCCCCCGGGGCGAGAGCAATCTGGTCTATCGCTCGGCTAAGGGCCTGTTCGACAAGGTGGGCAAGACCATGCCGCCCCTCAAGCTCGTCCAGACCAACGCCATCCCGATGGCCCGGGGCCTCGGCTCGTCCTCGGCCTGCATCATCGCGGGCCTGCTGGGCGCGAACCGGATGCTGGGCGATGTGCTCAACACGCAGGAGCTGCTGACGCTGGCCACCTCCATCGAGGGCCACCCCGATAACGTGGCACCGGCCCTTCTGGGCGGCCTGACCAGCAGCGTCTTCGAGGACGGCGTGGTCTACTCCGTCAAGCGGGACGTGGACGAGAGCCTCTGCTTCGCGGCCATCGTGCCGGACTACAAGCTGCTGACCGAAGCCGCCCGTGCGGCCCTGCCGAAAGAGGTCACTCACAAGGATGCGGTGTATAACCTGTCCCGTGCAGCCCTCATCCCGGCGGCGTTCTGTGAGGGACGCCACGACCTGCTGGCCATCGCCACCGAAGATAAGCTCCACCAGCCCTATCGGATGCCCCTGATGCCCGGCTCGAAGGAAGTCTTCGACATGGCGCGGCTCTGTGGCGCAAAGGCGGTATACGTCTCGGGCGCGGGCAGCACCGTGATGGCGGTGGCAGAGAAGGCCAGCGCCGAAAAATTCTACTCCAAGCTGGAAAAAGGCCTCGAGCTGCTGGAGGGCTTGGACGGATGTGAAGCATTTACACTGCTGCGGCTGGATGCCGACAACACCGGTGCGACAGTGGAATGATAGACAGGGAGAGGAAGTGCAAGACCGCTTCCGCCCGGTGTACCCCTCAGACACTGAGGGAGCAAAAAGAGGAGAGTGACAAGATATGGCGTTGATCGTACAGAAGTTCGGCGGTTC
>OHIN01000694.1_pt1 | contig 21794 bp, 15 predicted proteins | sample 1568261 | NCBI WGS metagenome assembly OHIN01 (sample SAMEA3879578, study PRJEB24766) | human gut metagenome | biome: human-associated habitat; feature: feces | place: USA | collected 1985/1987
CTGGGAACTCCTGCTCCATCTGAGCGATTGGCATTGGAGTACGAACACCGGCAACAACGTCCTCACCCTGTGCATTGATAAGGAACTCACCCATAAGCTTGTTCTCACCAGTTGCAGGATCACGTGTGAATGCAACACCTGTACCTGACTCGTTATTTAAGTTACCGAATACCATTGGCATTACGTTAACAGCTGTTCCCCATGAATAAGGGATATCGTTATCTCTTCTATAAACATTTGCACGTGGGTTGTCCCATGAACGGAATACAGCCTCGATAGCAAGCTTTAACTGCTCTACAGGATCTGAAGGGAAGTCTGATCCTAACTGATTCTTGTACTCAGCCTTGAACTGCTCTGCTAACTCTTTAAGGTCAGCTGCTGTAAGGTCTACGTCAAATTTAACACCTCTGTCCTCTTTCATCTTGTCGATGAGCTGCTCGAAGTATTTCTTTCCTACTTCCATAACAACGTCTGAGAACATCTGGATGAAACGTCTGTATGAATCATATACGAAACGCTCGAATGCTGGATCTGGGTTACCAGCGATCATAGCTGCAACAACATCATCATTAAGACCAAGGTTAAGGATTGTATCCATCATACCTGGCATTGAAGCTCTGGCACCTGAACGAACAGATACGAGAAGAGGATTCTTAAGGTCACCGAATTTCTTTCCGTTAACCTCTTCCATCCATTTTACACCTTCCATAGTCTGAGCCATAATCTCATCATTGATCTTACGTCCATCCTCGTAGTACTGTGTACAAGCCTCTGTAGTGATTGTGAAACCCTGTGGTACAGGAAGTCCAATCTCTGTCATCTCAGCGAGGTTAGCACCCTTACCACCGAGAAGATTACGCATGGTCATGTTACCCTCTTTGAAGGTATATACCCACTTGTTTGCCATTTTGCAATTCCTCCTAAACTTTATTTCTGGTATGGTAAAAAAACCATCCATATACTTGATTAATGTGTGCCCTTATACAAGCGCACACATTAATAATACCATAATTTCAGCAAATATCAACTAATTTTTATTATCTTTTCCCTTATGTTTCATACTATTTTTTTGAACACGGACAGACTTAACATTCTTTACTATGACAAATATCATAATTGCAAGAATTGCAACTATCCCAAGCGCACCAATAGCCAGCGGAACAACCATTCCACTCTCACTGATCATGGTGGCAAGCGGTACCTGCTCATCTGCTATATCATGCTTATTGTCGTTTGCCGCCTGCGGTACCTGCTCATCTGCTATATCAGTATTTGGCTGTGCCTGCGGTGCCTGGATTCCATCCTGCGGATCATTCTGTCCATCAGGAACTACAACATCGGCAGCACCGTTTGCTCCACCTGCGGCACCATTTGCTCCGGCTCCATTAGCTCCGCCTGCAACTCCGTTTGCTCCTGCTCCATTGGCTCCGCCTGCAACTCCGTTTGCTCCTGCAGCATTGGCTCCACCTGTTCCGCCTGCAGCTCCGTTTGCTCCTGCTCCATTATCGCCATCATTTCCATTATTGGCCATATTAGTGGCGGCACGATTATAAACAAAATTAAATATATTTTTTGACGCATCTGAAACCAGCTTACCTGATTGGTTGTAGCTGCTTGGGATATATCCATCAATATAAAGATATGCAATTACAGGTTCATCACCTACATTACCATAATATGTTTTGCTGTCTGCAAGCTTATTTCCGTTTGCATCAACATAATTAACGGTATATTCTGCTAACTCACCCGGTATACCGTAAGCAACCACATAATCCTGATCGCCCGATACAAGGAAAGCAGACTGTGCAACTGTATTATTATCACGACCGCTTAGTCGTATGCCCTTAACATAGTATTTACTGTTTTCATTTAAAGAAACATTTCCCTGAGCATCACAACTGATAACATCACCATATTCCAATCCATTGACAACTACCTTATCACCTTTTGATTCGATTGAAATGGACGAACTGTTACCGGATGCTTTTCTAACCTGTATACCGCCATTTATGCTGCCCTGTCCACCTGCTGAAAACGAAACAGTGTAGGTATATGAAAATGCTTTGGCATTAGTCGACTGTGAAAAAATACTGACTACCATAATCAAAGCAGCAGCGAAATATTTAAGCAACTTTTTCATTTTTCCCAGCCCCCTTCCTGTTACTCACAAATGAAGCTATAAGTAGGGCAATACCTATAACAAAAACAACTATAGAAGCGATAGACCAAACGTCTCCTGTCTTTACTCTGGATGTCTTAGTTGTAAATGTTGGATGGGTAGGCGCGTTTGGTGTTGAATTATCTTCAACCGCAAAGTTCATCATAAGCTTTGCAAGCGTATCCTGATATACATTACCCTGGCTCTCACCATCCAGACCAACTAAAAGCTTAACATTTCCGCTCTCACCCGGCTCTAAGGTTTTAAGATAAAAAAAGTTGTCAAGTGAGTTTGTTGCCTCTTTAAGACCTTCACCGGCCGTTGTCGGTTTTTCACCACCAACACTGGTACTGCTATATATTGTGTCCTCTTTTCCATCAGAACCAACAAATGTAAGAATATATGAATATCCTCCATTAGCAGCTACAGACTGTGCATCCTCAAGACTGCTAAGCACATCATTTGACATGTACCATTTTGTTGAAATGTCGCTATCATTTTTGATATTTACAGAAAATGTAACCTCATCTCCGGGCTGCATTTCCGAAACAGAGACTGCCAGTTTATTTGAATCAAAAGAGCTGACCATCTCTTTGCCGGTAAAACTACATGAACCGGCGGCTGTTGAATTTTCATCTGCATATACAGTGCTTATCGAACCAAGGATAAACAATATGCATGCAAATAATGCAATTTTCTTTTTCATATTATCCTCCTTTTATTGTAAAGATAAAGCACCATTATCAGAAATACCAACATCTACACCCCATGCACTCTTTATTGCTGACTGTGCATTATGAGTCTGGACAGCATCAACCGAAGCTTCAAGCACGAACTGCGCACCATCGTATTCATATGTTGTCGTAATTGTAGTATAGCCATCATCATCAGTTGTTGAGGTACTTCCAACAATTGTTGCAATGTCACTGTTAATGCTGATTTTATCAGCAAAATCAGGTGAAGTCTGTCCTTTCTTCAAAATATTTGAATAATAAAAGACATTTCTTTCTGAAGTTTTAGCACTTGTGTCCTCAATCCAACCATCGTTTGTAAAATTAATCTCTATCTTTGACGGATCCAAATCACCGCGTTTTTCTCCAGACTCTTTGTCAACCCAATAGTGTCTCACTGTTACTCTGACATATTCATCAATTGAACCACTGTTTTTTACAGCAAGCTCTTCATTATATTTTTTGTCAAGAATGAGTTTCTCATCACCGGCATCCTTTAGCATGCTTCCAAGTAAAGTACCTGTTGCCTCACTCCAGGCATCATCCTTATGTTTATAATCACGCCAGCTGACATCTTTTCCGTTCTCGGTAAGCGTTACACCGATAGACTTTATATCAATCTGTGCAAGATAATTGTCACTCATATATGTCAGAGTTGCTTTAGTAGATCCAATAGTTGATGCTGCAAGCATAATAACTGAGGATGCTACAAGTATAAGTGGATATTTCTTCTTCATTACTTACCGCCCTCCTCATCATCATATTGAGCCTCGGCATCCCATTTCGCATCCGGAGCTACACAAGGATTTCCATTTTCATCATATGTAACAGGGGTACATTCCTGAACCACCACAACATTAAAATTGGTCTTTACTTTTTCACTAACCTTAATATAAGCGGTAATAGGCTCTGTCATTTCACCAACCGGTACAGCTTTACTGTAATACCAATATCCATCATCGGAAAGACTCCAATTATTACCGGATGCTGTAATTGTAAACTGACTTGCAGCTATTACTTTACATCTGACAAAACAATCTACTTTACCGGTATTCTCAATCTGAATAGTCTTTTTCCAATCCTTAAATTTTTCATTAACACGTGTCGTTGGTCCAATATCAATTGATACTCCACCCTTAGCAGAAGCATAAGTTGTAAAATATGCAAGTGTCGGTTTAACAGAAATACATCCAACAATTATTACCGACGCAAGGACTACACTCGCCAGAACACGATGCTTTTTATTAATTTTTTTACAAGACTCAAATATTTTTTTCATTAATTCTGCACCCATTCCCATCCGGTTCCGTCGTATTCAAAATGATTTACGACACCCGTACTATAAATAAGTTTGTTGTTATAATCGTTTGTAAAATCTGCATTTACTGTATCGCCTGCAACAATTGTTGTCTCAATATTATCTGATGATGTAACCTTGTAGCTTCCGGCGGCATAAACCTCCTTGACCACAACTCTAGAACCAGCCGGGATGTTGTCAATCACTACGCTCTTAAATCCAACACCATCGAATCTAATGGAAGCAATATCCGAAAATACCACATTTCCATCCTTATCATATGCTTCAATATCAAAAGCAAAAATCGGTTCACCAAGCTCTGTATTATAGGTTTTTAAAACCTTGTTAATCTGCAGACTTCCTGTCAGCTCCTTCTGCTCCGGCTTGAGCTCTATAGTGATATTATCGTATATCCATGAATCCGAACCTGATCCGGTCATTGCGAACTCATTATTTGGCGCCGAAACAAGATATGGTACAAATGAATATCCATATTGTGCTGAATTGACAGGCTTGGTATATACCAGATACAATCCTGTCTTTACTCCGGACACAGACCCCTTTCCGTTTTTCACTTCAATAGTTTTGTCGGCAGATAAACCTTCCTTATCGACAATCTCCGATGCACTCTTAGCCATTTTTTCATAATCATCAGCCGTCGTCTTACTATCTATAGACTCAACCATGCCTGACAGTTCTTTATAATCATCTGTCACAGTATAGGTACCGTTTTCGTCTACCTCTGCCACCCTGTAAAGATCAACGGGAAAATCCACAGTATCCAAATCATTCCAGGTATCAGGAATATCAACTGTTATAGAACAATCTTTATCTGTTTCAATATGTGTCCTTGCAAATATACTGCCACAAGGCAATGAAACAAATACCATTGCTGCTATCATTATGCTGGCAATCCTCTTAATGTTATTGTGCATTTTTCCTCCTTCCTGATTCTATGTGAATCTATACAATATTGTCTTACTAAGAATTTTACATATTATTATATACAAAACCAAAAACACAACGCCAAGTATAATTGCCTCGTGTAATGGCTGTATCTGCTTTGCATCCTCTACAACAAGTCCCTGCGCATCATTAGCAATCCTGTGGCCTCTGATAAGCAGTCTGTGTGAATTGACCCCATACGGTGTACATGTGATAAGTGTACAATAATCCTGGCCTTCTTCAATCTTTAAATCATTAAGCTCATCAGGAAGAACTATTCTAATCTGATCAACTTCATAGGTCAATGTTTCACCAAGTATATATAATTTGAATGTATCTCCCTCTGCCATCTGATCAATATCAGTAAACAGCTTTGAGGAGGTGAGTCCACGATGACCTGAAATGGCACAATGTGTACTTGGTCCTCCCACCGGGAGAGATGATCCCTCAATGTGTCCTACTCCAATCTGGAGTATCGTATTGTCTGTACCATGATAAATAGGCAATGAAACCTTTATAGATGGAATCTCTACATATCCCATCACTCCGGTACCGGATACATCAAGAAGACTTTCATACTCTGCTTTATCCTGATCTGACATCTCATAACGATCCTGCTTACTTAAAAGCTTCTCATTATATGCCTGTGCAACTTTTCGCATCTCATCAAGCTTTTGCTCATCCGTGTTGTCTACAGCATCAACGTAGCTGGCAATGGCTCTGGACTGATGAAATGAATTCCAATAATCACTTACTGTCGGATATAGCAGTAAGGACAACCCTGCGATAAACACTACGCCAAAAAGAATAGTAGATAAACGTCTTTTCATAGTGCTCTCCTTACTGTTACATAAACTCTAAATAAAATCTATTATAGCTGCCACAGATTTATAACCTGTGGCAGCATAATATTTAAAACTAAATAGTGCCGGTCAGATATTAATTATCTAACACGCTTCTTTGTTACAAGAACAATTCCACCACCGAGAACTAAGATAGCACCAATTACGTAGATTGCTACACGTCCGGCACCACCAGTTGAAGGAAGAACTGAACCCTTGTTGTTTACTACATCTGTAGATAACTCGCCCTTTTCAAGCATAACACCTAAATTAATAATTGAACCAGATGCTACATCTCCTGTAAGTGCTGTAAGCTTTGGATCATCACTATTCTCATCATGCTTTGCAGAAATAGTAAATGTCTGATCCTCGATTGAGTTGTATCCGTCAGGTGTCTTTGTCTCGCGTAATACGTATGTACCATCATCTAAGCCTGTGAATCCGAATACTGTTCCCTCTGCATTAGTAGAAAGAATCTTCTTAACCTCTACAAGCTCCTCTTTTCCGTTAACCTTCTTGAAAAGTGAGAACTCTGCACCTGTAAGTGGCTTATTCTCTTTATCAACCTTGTTTACAGTTAACTTGTAAGTAAATACGATAACCTTATCTTCAGGAGTCTTACCTCTGTCTCCCTCACCACCATTGTTAGGGTTGTTAGAGAAATCAAGATAAACTGTATTTGGGTTTCCGGCTGCGCCGATTACTGCATTCTCGTTAAGCTTTGCTGTATACTCAACAACAATCTTATCTGAGTTTTTAGCACCAAATGCTAAGATATCGTCACATGTAAATGTAAGTGTCTTAGCTGTTGCATCATAGCTAGGTGTAAAGTAAGATGTAACATCCTTGTCACCTAATTTAATTACTGCATCATTGTTATAGTCAAGTCCTTTTGAAAGAGTATCATTAAACTTGAGAGAATATGTCTTGTAGCTTTCAATGTTGTTTGCTAATGTAGCTGTGAGCTGGAATGGAACATCATCTCCGATATCGTAATCGGCTGAATCCTGCCAACCAGTTGTATCACCAGTTGTATCATTTGTATCCTTAACTTTCTTCTCTACAGAAGGAACATCTGCCTTTACATTTGCTTCTACATCATCTGTAACATGAAGGATGAACTCTGTGTAAGATTCCTGACCCTGTAAAGAATCATCCTTATCTTTGATAAGGTAGTAACCTGGCTTAAGGTTGCTGATTACATTCTTTGCATCCGGATCTGTTACTGTAACTGAACCTGATGCTGATGCTAAGTTTGCACCGATAATCTGAGCCTGCGCTTTAAGCTCTTTAGAATTGTTACCCATATCAGCAAGCTTCTTAGCATATCCTGCAGCATCACCGCCGAGAGCGGTCTGTCCTTCTGCTTTAATGCCCTCTCCCCACTTTATGTTAGAAAGAGTTGCTTTATCTGCTGATAAATCACCAGATAAAATCTGATAAGCCTCATAAGTGTGTCCTTTGACAGCCTTATTAAGTGTGAGACTGAATGTGTTTTGGTCTGCGTTTGGTGCTGCAAATACAGTTACACTCATTGCAAGTGTAAGTATCATAGCAAGCACTAAAGCAATGCTTCGTTTGATTGTTTTCATTTTGCATTCTCCTTTTTTATAATGTTTTTTGTTTTTTATAGAAAAGTGTTATTGTAGCTATTGCCATAAGTACAACTCCACTTAACATATACAACCATCTGTTACCGCTTCCACCTGTTTCAGGAAGCTCATACTCATTGAGCTTATTTGTAATCTCAATAGTACCTGAATCAACAGCCATATCCTTTCCCGGTGCCACATTGGCATCAGTTCTATTAATCTCAGTTCCGTTTGTATCCTTAAATACATAGGAAACATCATAACCAGATAAGCTGTTATTTTTGTCTATTCCAACCTCTGTAACATAATACTTATAGGTTTCGTTGGTTATATGACCTATATCATCTGTCTTTGTCTTAGGAAGATCTTTAAATTTATAAGACCAGTTTCCATCTTTATCCGGTGTCACTTCTACGGCATCACCGTATTTAACATCTTTTCCTGACGAATCCACCTGATGTAACTGTAAATAAATCCTTCCATCCGTCTTATTTATAGGTTTGTTCTTGGAATCAACCCACTTTTTATCAACAGAAATTTCTGTTGTTGGAATAGCCTCATCACCGATATATACTATATCATAATTGTTTGCCAGACAGGTTCCCGTTAAGCTGTTATTTGGAGCTGTCACAGGATATTTAGCTGTATCCGGCGAACTAAAGTAGAAATAAGTCTTTGCCGGTTCTTCCGGAAGAACATAGCCACTAGGCGCCTTTGTCTCAACAACATAATACTGTGTGTTATATGTCATTGATTTATCAAAATCAATGACTATCTTGCCGGTTTTATCGGTAACATATTTTTTAACATGGACATATCCATCTGATGTTTTCGTAGAATCTGTACTGTTTGGATCATATTTGTAAACATCAAACTCTGCGTTCGGCAATAACTTTCCGTTATTTCCCTCTTCTGTCTTATAAAGAATAAACGAATCATTCTTATATACATAAAACGAAGAATACGATTTAGTGTACTTTAATTCAGTGTGAATCTCTGTTTTACTATTATCAACGCCTTCCAGTGAAACGGCATTAGATACATCAAATTTAGGTTTTGAATCACCCCACTCCTGTATCAAATCAGCCTTTACACTATAAGTGTATGTCAACATTATAGGCTTTCCATCAGGGACAGTAGCATTTATTGTTTTGCTTGAATACTGATAATCCTGCGATGCTTCTTGTGAATCATATGTCCATTTGCAATCAGATATCACCTCACCAGGTTTGTATGTTCCATCATCCTGTTTGATAGCCTCTCTGAACTTAACTGTACCAGGCATCAAATCTACCTGCCACCTTGCCGAAGAATCATCATAGGTTACTTTTTTGTACGACAAAACATCTTTTAAATTTAATGTCTTATCAGCACCCAGATATGTCTTGCCCTCCGGGTTTATAAGAACAGTATAATTCAGCTTATGTTGATCATTATCCCAGCTTCCGTTTTTGCTTATAACTTTATCTCCTGAATCCGGAATATTTTCACTATCCTGCTTTGGTTTGGATATTATCTGTGTCTGGCTTGATTCACCAATCTTATCATTACTGTCCGATTTAGCTGATGCTTTGTTCTTGTACACAAGCTCCTTTCCTGCCTCCAGGGTTTCAGCACTATCAGCCTTACATTTATAAACAAGGAAAATTGGAGACCCCTCATTCCAACCAGCCACCTTTGCATCTTTTGGCTTTTCTACAGTTGTAGTTATTATCTCACGACCATTGCTTGTTTCTTTTTTACATGAAGTATTAATTCCCGCAGTAAAGTGAGTTTTGTTGTTTGAATTATCTACCGTGTAGCTCTTGCCATCCAATGTAGGGTATGTAAAACCTTGGTCTGGATTATTATATTGTAACTGTACAGTAACATTTTGTACGCTGATGCCCTCAGGCATATTATCAGTGATTGTATATTTGGTTGCTTTTTTATCCATTGTAACCTTTACAATCCATGTGAGCGTTCCGTCATATCCGACATCAGTAGTCTTGACATATGTATTTGCTGTATTATTGTTTCCATCAGTCTTAACAATTGATGATTTAATATCTTTTTTTGTTTTGAAAGATGCATATGCATTAACATCCCAGAAGTTTGCGTTGTTCTTAAATTCAATCTCTCCACCTGCCGAGTAGTCTGCATACGACTTATAATTCAAAGTTACCTTAAATCCATCTTTACTATTATTTGAAGGAACATACTTGTCTTTAAACTCAAACGAAAATCTTGTAAACTTAAGACCTGTGTTGCTATCCAAAGAGTAGAAATCATACTCCTGATCGCCGGATTTTACTTTAAAATTATATATCTTATCGCCAAAAATAGTTTTTGCCTGATCAAATACATCTTTAACCTGCTGATAAGTCATATAATGAGTCATCTTGTCTGAAGTAGTGTTTGTCAGTTCATCAACAAACTTTGCACCTGCATCCGCTCCGGTTGGAGGAATGGTAAATGTTGATTCCCAACTAAGCTCATACCTGTTTTTCTTAGGTTCTTCTTTATTAGCAGTCACTTTCTTTGTAACTTTTATATCTCCATGAGTTCCCGGGACATTTACTCCGGCCCATTTGTTAAACGATATCTCTTTGTTCTTAAAAACGACCTGATTATTAACAGTCTGGTCATAGCTTTGTGGTGTGACAGGTGTTTCATATGTAATAACATATGTACTGTCATTTTTATTATTATTTATAGCCACAAAACTAATACTGCTAATCTTGCCGTCTTTGTCATATTGGATTTGAGCACCTTTCCAATAGATATCCTGTTCAGAGCTCATTCTAAAATTCTTTGCATCCTTAAGGCAATTATCTGTCAGTACGGCTCCAACAATATCATTTCTTTCTTTATTAACAGTGATTGTCCACTTGACAGTCTGACTGTTTGGATCGTATGTACCTGTTTTATCAAGATCATCTCTCTTGTATTTAATAATACTGCTTGATGTATCAATAACCTTTTCATTAGATTTCTTATTTATTGATTCACCGGTAACCTTGTTAGATGCTTGTGATTCGTTTCCGCTATCACAAAGAGATGTATCATAATAATACTTGTATTTTATCTGGCAGCTTTCACCCTTATTAAGCTTAGGCAGTGTTGCTGTAAGATTATAATTATGATTATTATTGTCATTATTCTGAGAAGCCGTAACATTAGCAGTATATTCACCGCCAACCTGCTGTCCGTTCTTAGTTATTGTGTAAGTAAACTTTGATGTATCGACAGACATTTTACCGGCCTGCAACACATCATTTAAAGTAATAACATCCGGTGTACCTTTTTCAGATGAAACATCAACAACATACTCAGCATATTTGCCATTGTCATCTTTCTTAAGCGTATTATCTGTTGTATTTGACTTTTTAACGGTAATATCATAATTAGCGCTGTGGTTCTTATCCCAATGGATATATTCCTTGCTTATATCTAATGTAGCATCTCCACCTATCTTAACAACAACATCACCATTGTCCTTAACTTCACTATAGCCGCTTGCGCCAAATGTCGCACCACCTTTAATTTCAGTAGTGTTGCTCTGTATATAATTATCAGCAAATTTAATCAATGCAGAAAATGTGCCATCATTATTTTTTACAAAGCGATAATTACAAAGCTTATTTCCACTTTCGTCTGTATATGTATGCCAGCCATCACAAACCGCATCAGGAATAGATATATCCTGTCCATAAGTCATATAATAATTCTTAATTATATTTCCGCTTTCATCCTTGAACTCACCCTCGCCTATGGCGAAAGACATATCAACCTTATAATTAAATGTCTTTCCATCCCATTCCACTTCAGGCTGATTACCTTCAAGCTTCACCACCGGAGGATTTTTAAGCTTCCCCAAGTTTTTATATGTTTCCTTCTGTCCATCCACCTCGAACTCGTACTTGTTCTGATCTTCTGCAGATGCAGGTTGTATAAGTCTGTACATAGTAATGCTCAGCACTATGACTGCCATAGAAACAACGAATGTAGCAAGCTGTCTACGTCTTTTTACTCTTTTCAGTCTCTCTTTGCCGAGACGTTCCATATCCTTATCCATTCTGCATCCTCCTTTCCTCAAATAATTATATTTGTTATATTATGTGATTTTTCTTTCTTTTGATAACAGTATATCATTTTTCGGTCACACAACGGTCACACGGGAATATTTTCTTCCTTTTTACTAATAGACGCACTCTGTATTTATGTATATTTTAGTCAATTTTACCAATTTTTGTAAGTGGCCATAGCCCAAAGCTCACTTTTCCAACCACCTGTTCCTCTGAAACACAGCCTATAGCCGTGTTTCTTGAGTCAAGAGACACACTTCTGTTATCTCCCATTACGAAAATTTTCGACTCCGGAACTTGATAAGGCAAATCAATGTTGCAGTCACCCAGTGACTTTTCTTTCAAATACGGTTCGTCTAGTGCAATGTCATTTACATACACTGTTCCGTCATCGGAGATATTCACCCAGTCACCCGGCATTGCTATTACTCTCTTAACCAGAATTTTATTATTCAAATAAAACGCTATGACATCGCCTGTTTTAAAAGCGTTTCCCTTTGATGCCATAAGTATCTGTCCCTCTTCAAGAGTGGGTGACATCGAGGTTCCCGTCACCTGAAGAATCGGAAGCCACAGATTTGCAACAAGAACCGCTATTGCAGCGACAACTAAAAGAGTTCCTACTGTATTAAACAGAGTTCCCGCAAATTTGCTGTTGTACTTCACCCTGCGAAGCTCCTGCCTTAATGCTTTGATTCCAAGTTCTTCGCTATATCTGTCATAGTCATCTGTCATTATGCTTCGATAACTGTATTTTTCATTTTCATCATTGTGTGTTTTATCATTATATATTTTATCATCAGATTCTGAATCCGTTTTATCGTCCGCATCATCATTTTTCAGTATTTCAAAATCTGCTTTTGCATTCTTTTCACTCTCAAAAGATTGTACTTTTTCAACAATTTTTTTTTCTAAATCAGTATATTCATCATTGTTAATATTATGTAGTTTATCAGAAACTTCTGTTGACTCATCAAATTTTACAACATCTTCCTGTTCATATGTATCTGCATATTCATTGGCAGATTTCTGTCCGGCTACATCAACAGAATCAATCGTTTCCGCTGGATTAGCCGTATCAACAGAATCAGCCATTTCCGTTGTATTATCTGCATTAGTCAAATTAACCTTAGTCGCCGAATCAGATGGGGACATCATCTGGCTCAACAGCATATCAAGCCGGTCTTCGTTGGTCATCGGCTTTGGCTCTGCTTCGTCCAGCTCTGTATCTTTTCCTAAATCTATAATATCAATATCGTTTTTCTTTCCCAAAAATATAGAATCATCTATATCGTTTATGTTTGTAACACTGCTTATATCCTCTACCGGAATATTATCAGCAATTGCTTTCTTATTATATTCAATATCCGACTCGGATTTTGTCGAATTAATGTAGTTAACCGATTTATTCTGTTGTCTTTTTTTCTTATATTCAATATATTTTACTGCTACGCGTGCAAGCGAATATATAACTTTTTTATATATTTTCTCAACCATTTTTATATCCATTTCATAACGTTATTCTATTTAAATCCCACAAAATTACTTTTTAGTAAGATTTTTAGAAGCCATAGATATTATGGCTGCAAATTTTTGAATCTCGCCAGTTGCTGATGTCAGCTTTTCTATTGCATCATTTATATCACCGGATTTTGCAACTTCACGCTCCAATGTTGCGATATGTTTTTTAGACTCATCCAGCTCTTTTCTCAAATGTTCAACCTCTTTACTTCTATCTAAAAGCATTTCCAGTAGTTCACTTCTGCTTAATTTTTTTAATTCTTTTGCTTCCATACTTTCACCGCCAACTCTCCCAAAATGCAGACAACCAAAGTGTATAAAATATACCTTCGGTTGTCTTAAATTAACTATATTACGAAATTTGATTTCTGATATGTTTTTTGTTACTTAATTCCTAATTTTGTATGTTTTAACAAATCTATATTCCGAAAAAACTTTATACGCTTCTTTTTAGCTTTTTTTCGTAAAATTTTTCGTCATTTCTCACAAAATTAGAATTCAAATTTCTTTGCAAAATAAGCATCAAGCTCATCAATTGCGATACGCTCCTGCTCCATTGTGTCACGGTCACGTACTGTCACGCAATGGTCTTCCTCTGAGTCGAAATCATATGTCACGCAGAATGGTGTTCCGATTTCATCCTGACGACGATATCTCTTTCCGATTGTTCCTCTGTCATCATACTCACAGTTGTATGTCTTTGAAAGCTGTGCAAATACCTTTTCAGCGCTCTCATTGAGCTTCTTTGACAGCGGAAGCACTCCAATCTTTACAGGTGCAAGTGCAGGATGGAAATGGAATACTGTTCTTACATCCGGCTTCTCCGGTGTACCGATATCCTCTTCGTCATATGCTGCACAAAGGAAAGCGAGTACTACACGGTCAGCACCAAGTGACGGCTCGATAACGTATGGCAGATATTTCTCATTCTTCTGGTCATCGAAGTATGTAAGATCCTGTCCTGAAACTTCCTGATGACGTCCGAGGTCATAATCTGTACGATCAGCAATGCCCCAAAGCTCGCCCCATCCGAATGGGAATAAGAACTCGATATCTGTAGTTCCTTTTGAATAGAAGGCTAACTCAGCAGGATCATGATCACGCAGTCTCATCTCATCCTCCTTGATTCCAAGGGAAATGAGCCAGTCACGGCAGAAGCCTCTCCAATACTTAAACCACTCAAGATCTGTTCCCGGCTCACAGAAGAACTCAAGCTCCATCTGCTCGAACTCACGTGTTCTGAAGGTGAAGTTACCAGGTGTAATCTCGTTACGGAATGACTTACCAACCTGTCCGATACCGAATGGAATCTTTTTACGTGATGTACGCTGTACATTTTTAAAGTTTACAAAGATACCCTGTGCAGTCTCCGGACGAAGATATACTGTATTCTTAGCATCCTCTGTAACACCCTGAAATGTCTTGAACATGAGGTTAAACTGTCTGATATCTGTGAAATTGTGCTTGCCGCATGATGGACACGGAACATTGTGCTCCTTGATGAAATCTACCATCTGCTCGTTTGTCCAGCCATCAACTGATGTCTCAAGCTCAATACCATTGTCCTGCGCAAAATCCTCGATGATTTTGTCGGCTCTGAATCGCTCGTGGCACTCCTTACAATCCATAAGCGGATCTGAGAAGCCGCCGAGATGTCCTGATGCAACCCATGTCTGAGGATTCATGAGGATGGCGCAGTCTACACCTACGTTATAAGGATTCTCCTGGATAAATTTCTTCCACCATGCTCTTTTTACGTTGTTTTTAAGCTCTACGCCCAGGTTTCCATAATCCCATGTATTTGCAAGACCTCCGTAAATTTCTGAGCCCGGATATACAAATCCTCTTGCTTTTGCTACCTGTACGATTTTGTCCATGGTCTTTTCCATAATTCTTGTTTCCTCTCTATCTTACTTATGATTTATTTGTATTCGTAACTGTTCAGTACCTTCACCGCTGCGAGCCGCAGGCGCATTAGAATCAGCTGTACTGAATAGTTACTTGTATTCTTAATTATAATTAAATAACAATTCACGCCTTAATCTACTTATATATAACATATGTGATATATGACACCGGCGCCGAATTGTCCTCCTCACTGTCAAAGTCAAATGTGACCTCGTTGTCTTGATTGACCGAGTTTAATATATCATCATCACTGACACTACCATCCGCTCCGTTTTCCGTTCCTTCCGTCGCATCGGCTTTTACTGCTTCCGTGCTCTCTGTGACACTCTCTGTCCCTGTGGTTTGCGATGCAAGCAGGCTGTACTTGTCACCAATCGCAACTGTTTTGTCATCTACAAGCTTTACTTTGTCGACAGATGCATATAATATTTTCCCTTTCACGTGCAAATTTGAGCTGCCTTCGTAAACAACGACCTTGTAGCCGGTTTCATCCAGAAACTCAGATGATTCACATTTCTTTGCCTTGCCATCATCTATCGCCGCGAAATCAGTCTTAAAATCATATCCGGCTGCCAGAGCCTCCGCAATCGTTCCTGAAAAAAGCTTTGTCCCATTGAAATCAGTGTATTCATCGGTTGACGCATAGCTCATGGTAAGAGATGCCTTCTTTTTCTCGACAGTCAGCTTTTTGAGTTTGATCGAACCGTCATTCTTCTTATTGTAGTCGTCTATTGACTTGTCCACATAGCTTTGTAAGTCATCCTGCTTGTATGCAGCTGTATCAAAGTCCTCGACATCTGTAGATACCACGCTGCCGTTTTTTGCAACAAACACCGTGCTGTCCTTGGTATAATAATCTGTACCGCACCCGGCAAGCAAACCGCATGTCGCAATAACAGGCAACAGCATTGATAGCTTTTTATTCATAGCTGCCTCCTAAAATATAATCTATGATATTATACCCTTTTGTATATATGATTTCAAGTATCATATTTTAAAGGGCAACGACATGCATAGTATCTATTAATTATTTCATGATTTAATTTCATGATTTAATTTATCACAGAAAAGCTGCTGATTTAAAATCATGATGCACATAGATTGAAAGATATTCCTTCATTATGCTTCTCAGCTCCTCAAGCACATCGTCTGACACTGCAAACGTATACAGCTTCGTGATATCAGCTGAAACAATATACTGCATGGTATAAAGTGTATCGCTTAGTATATGCCTGCCCTGTACCTGCGTGCCGCAGTTGTCGCAAAACACCCCTCCGCGTCTTGCCGAAAAGACATTAAGTCCTTCCCTCGAATGACAGTGTATACACGAAAACAGCGATGGACCCTCGCCATTTATCGTAATAGCCTTAAGCTCAAAAACTGCCCTGACCAGCTCATTTTTATATGCCGGTGATTCAAGAGCCCGGAGTGATTGATAAAGGAGCTTTAACATATCCTTCTCGTCATTGTTCTCCTGACAAAAATATCCGCAGAACTCCAGAAAGTAAAACCCGGTGTATACTGCTTCCAAATCCTGTGTAAGCTCCCTGAAATAGTTGCTGATTGTGACCTTTGAAAGAGAATATGCGCTTTTACCCTCAAACAACTCAAACTCACCGAACGAAAATGGATTGCTTCCTGCCATAAGCTGGCTGTTTGGACGTCTTGCGCCCCTTGCAAAGGCTGTGATTTTCCCTCGTTCCTTTGTGAGAATCGTTATTCTTTTGTCAAAATCCCCTACCGGCATGGCTGAAAGCACCATACCGGTCAACACTACACTCTGTGACATCTTAATCTTACTTTCAAAATACTATTCTTCCTCTTTGTATCCAAAGTTCTTGATGAGGAAGTCGCTGTCTCTCCAATCCTTCTTTACCTTGACCCATAGCTTCAGATTCACCTTGCAGTCAAGCAGTCTTTCCATCTCATAGCGCGCATTGGTACCGATTTTTTTGAGCATGCTGCCCTGTTTTCCTATAATGATTCCCTTATGGGAGTCTCGCTCGCAGACAATTGTGGCATCCATATCTATAATAGAACCACTCTTTGTCTTTCTTGTCTTCATGCGGTCAATTCCTACTGCAATGCCATGCGGCACCTCGTCATTTAGAGCATGGAGCGCTTTTTCCCTGATAATCTCAGCACAGATTACACGCTCCGGCTGATCTGTGATGGTGTCCTCATCATAGAACTGTGGGCCATAAGGCAAATACTTAAATATAGAATTAATAACATCATCCGTATTCTGCCCTCTTAAGGCTGACGTAGGAATAATCTCTGCAAAGTCGTATACCTTGCGGTAGGTGTCTATATACTCAAGCACCTTTTCCTTTTCCACTGTATCTACCTTGTTGATAATCAATATAACAGGTGTATTAACCTTTTTGAGCTGCTCTATGATATGCTGCTCTCCCGCCCCGATAAAGTTGGTCGGTTCCACAAGCCACAGCACAACATCCACCTCATTTAATGTCTTTTCCGCCACATTGACCATATACTCGCCCAGCTTATTTTTGGCCTTGTGTATGCCCGGAGTATCAAGGAACACTATCTGTCCCTTTTCCATATCCGTGTATACTGTCTGGATGCGGTTTCTTGTAGTCTGAGGCTTGTTTGAGGTGATGGCAATTTTCTGACCGATAAGCCTGTTCATCAGTGTTGACTTGCCCACGTTTGGTCTACCGATTATTGTAACAAAACCCGATTTGAAATTCTGTATCATTTTTCCTCCTATGTGAATCTGTATTTATATAAGCTTTTCAACATTCTCAAAGAGCCCTGCCGACTCTTTAATCATATTTTCATTGCCGATGACACATATACTGTCCTTCTTAAGCACTGCCTCTACAAGGTCTGCAAGCCTTCTGATATCCTCTGGCTGTGCATTTAGTATCTCATTCCTCTCCTTTTGAATCTGCTCGTAGGTAATACCCTCGAGATATGCCGACAGTGATCTGCTTCCCTTTGCTTCCGGATTCATAGGCGTATCAAGTGCACTGAAGGTACCGATAATATACTTGGTCATATCCCTCTCATCAGGCGAAAAGCTCTTTATATACTCAGGTATCCTGTCATAGACATCAAGTGTGTCTGAAAGGTTAGGGTCTCTATATGAGACAAAGTAGCTCTCTCCGCTTCTGAGGAATGTATTCATGCAGCCGTAAGCACCACCCTTTACCCTGACATTTATCCAGAGATAATCATAGCTTAAGATGATACGCAGCAGTCTCAGTGCTCCGGTGTATTCATAGCCCTCGCAGATGAAATCACCTGTTTTTGCCACATACTGTATCTGTGATGCATCAATAAATGCTTCCTTTGCTGTGTTAAAATGAACCTCAGCCTGATTACCTACAACACTCATTTTATCAAATCCAGCTATAACTTTTTCCAACGAAGGCTTTGCATTGCCGTATGCCTCGTTATTTCCGGTAAAGCTGATAAGCATTCTGTTTCTTGCAAACAGCTTTTTGGCTATTGCAGCAAGCTTATCCGACACACTCTTTGGTGACTCTGAAAGCTCCTTTTCTATGCGGCATATAGAGCGGTAAAAAGCAACTCCCTTTAGCTCGTCCTGATAAAGTGCGTAGCGCGAGAAGCTCGACATACTTCGCATAGCTGCAACCAGATGACCGGAACTGCTAAGGTTAGCCTGAAGCCTTGCCTTAATCTGCGCTACAAGCTCACCCAGTCTCTTTGTATCTGTAAAATCCGATGAAAGAAGCATCTGCTCCATAAGCTCAAGTGCCTTGTCAAGATTTTTCTCCAATACCTTAAGCTTCACCTCAAACTTAAACACGAAATTATTTCTATCCTTAATATCCGGGTGACTTGCAGTACCTGTGCTTATTCCACCGGTATATATGTTGGTAGCATTGGCTAAATCGGTATAGCTGTACCTTTCGGTGCTCACCAGTCCGAGTGCGTTTGTGAAGAAGCCAAGATAGCCAAGCTCACTCTGGGCAAAATCACCTGCATCAAATAAAAATGATATATAATCAATGCCGTTTGACTCTATGTCATGACGCACAACCTTTACATCCAAAAGCTCATCCTCAATGTTTGAAAAAGGCATAGCATTCTTTTTCATATCCGCTCTTGTAAGCATCGGAAGCTTGCGCAGATCCTCGTCTGACGAAGGCTCCTCCTGGTATTTCTTTAAATGCTCTGTATCCTCAATCAGCTTTTTAATCTCTTCATCTGAAAGAGATGCCTTGTAATCGGAAAGCTCCTTTGCCAAAGCCTCCTCCCTCTCATTGCCAAGTCCACGCTTCGGCTTTACTGTGACAGATGAACCATGGGTATTGTCAAGCAGATACTCCTGTATAAGCTTTTCAAAATAATCCGTATCTACAGCCTTTCGAAGCTTTGCAAAGGTACCAAGACACTCCAGATGTATAAAAGGCTTCATATCATCAAACAGCCAACTGTCTAAGCAATTTAACCCAAAAAGAAGTCCCTTAGGAAACTGTCCGAAGTCAGCCTCCCTGAATTTGAACTCGCTGCTGTTGATTCCCGCAAGCAATGCTTCTTTATTAATTCCTGTTTTAACAACTTCTTTAAGAGTGTTTTCTATAATACTTTCAAACTCATCTGCCTGAGATGCATTGGCATTCTTTGCCACAAACGAGAATACCGGCTGCAGAATGCCCGCATCATATGAGCCATACACATCATCACCGATTCCCGCATCTATCAATGCCTGCTTCACCGGTGCTCCCGGTGAGCTGACAAGTGCATAGTCAAGCACATCAAATGCCTGATAGAGCATCTCATCAAGCGTATCCCCTACCACACGGTTATAAGATAGATAAGTCTTATTCTCCTGTGAATCATCCATGGTAATTGAATACTGCGCCTCAACATTCTTTATTTCATCAAATGCAGGCTGTTTATTAATTTCTGAATTAACTTTTTTATAATCATACAGGCTCAGATATTCCTTATCCAGCCACTCAAGTCTCTCGACAACATCCATATCACCATACAGATAAATGTATGAATTGGATGGATGATAATACTTGTGATAGAAGTCCAGATATGCTTCATACGTAAGCTTAGGAATATACTCCGGATTGCCGCCTGAATCCTTGCTGTAGGTATTGTCCGGAAACAGTGAGCGGTAAATCTGGCTTGAAAGCACCTCATCCGGCGATGAGTATGCTCCCTTCATCTCATTGTACACCACTCCGTTTATCTTAAGCTCGTCATCCTTACCTGTAAGCTCGTAGTGCCAGCCCTCCTGCTTGAAAATCTCCTCGTACTTTGTGATATTCGGATTAAACACTGCATCCAGATACACATCCATGAGATTCTTAAAATCCTGATCATTGCAGCTGGCGACAGGATAAACTGTCTTGTCAGGGTATGTCATGGCATTTAAAAAAGTATTGAGTGAGCCCTTTGCCAGCTCAATAAAAGGATCCTTTACAGGGAACTTCTTTGAACCACAGAGTGTGGTATGCTCAATAATATGCGGTACACCCGTCTCATCCTCCGGCGGAGTCCTGAAACCTATATAAAAGACCTTGTTATCATCATTATTTGATAAAATGGCAATCCTTGCACCACTTTTTTTGTGTCTCAGAATGAATCCATCCGACTGGACATCCTCCACTCTGTGCTCATCTAAAATCTCATATTCAGCCAAATCGTGAATTGTCATCAATTATTCCTCCTAAAATGCGATGATGATAGTATACCACATTTTTACATATTATAGTTAAATTATAAGTATATTTACCACAAAAAATCTGTTAAAGTAGTATTCTGCAACATCCGGCTTTAAAAGTCAGAGTCTATGCTACTCTTCTGAATATTAACATCCATCTGCGGAAACGGAATTTCGATGTTATTTTTATCAAATGCTGTTTTAATTTCTTCTGTAAGCTGCCATTTTGTGTTCCAGTAATCCTCGTTCTTCACCCAGATTCTCGCACCAAGCTCTATTGCCGAATCCTGCAGCTCACTCACAAACACATTGCTCGGCTCATCGCGAAGCATCGTATCTGCTGATGTGACAACAGATTCCAGCACACTCTTTGCAAATGCTAAATCCGTGCTGTAGGATACCGTTACTCTCAAATCAAGCATCCTCTTATCCATCATAGATACATTTGTGATACACGAATCAGCGAGCTTTCCGTTTGGTATCATAACCATCTTGTTATCTATTGTCAAAAGCCTTGTATAAAACAGATTTATATCCTTTACAGTGCCCTCTGTACCACTTGAACCGTCAACTATGTAATCGCCCACGCCAAACGGCTTCATCAAAAGAATAAGCACGCCTCCTGCGAAATTCGACAGACTGCCCTGCAATGCCATACCTACAGTAAGTCCGGCAGAGCCAAGAACCGCTATAACAGAGCCTGTCGCCACTCCAAAGCCCGAAAGCAGCGCCATGACAAGAATAAAATACAAAAAGTATTTAATCATATTTGCAAGAAATGATGCCACTGCAGCGTCCATTCTGCTTTTATCAAATCCTTTTTTAATTATTTTTACGACTGATTTAATCACCTTAATACCAATAAGCAGTATCACAATCGCAACAACAAGCTGCACAAGAAAGCTTATAAGCGATGGCATATATTTCTCCAGATACGTCTTTACAATGCCCGGGTTTTCAATAACCTGCTGTACCTCAGTGTTTGCAACCGGCACTGATACTTCACCAAGAATTTGTCTGATCATATAATCTCCTATATATCTCTTATATCTCTTATATCTC
>OHIN01000707.1_pt1 | contig 21531 bp, 25 predicted proteins | sample 1568261 | NCBI WGS metagenome assembly OHIN01 (sample SAMEA3879578, study PRJEB24766) | human gut metagenome | biome: human-associated habitat; feature: feces | place: USA | collected 1985/1987
CGTACTGCTGAGGACGATAGGACGAAGCTGTGCGCGGGATGATGATCATCCCTCTCTACCATCAGTCGCGGTAGCGACTGCACTTATGGATGTGCTGTCGCTCCGCTACTTGCTTTTGTCATACACATCAAGTTACCTGCGAACTTGAGTTATCTTAAATATCAATACTACTATAGGCAATTATATGCAATGACTTATATACCGTTCACGATAAAGAGTCTGACTCCCAAGCGAGTATTCGATGCCCGAACAAGTTTTATATGAGGCTTGTTACATTTTTGATGCCAATAGTATTATAATGTGCGCGGTGGTCTGCGGCCGTTACGGAAATGCGGCGCAGCGCGATACCGGGAATCTTTACAATTCCAAAAAGAACGTTATGAAAGAGATATATTTTGCCGGAGGATGCTTCTGGGGAACAGAACATTTCTTCTCATTGGTAAACGGTGTGACCGAAACCGAAACAGGATATGCCAACAGTCGCGTGCCCTCGCCATCATATCGTGAAGTATGCGACGGCGCCACGGGTGCCGTCGAGACCGTGAAGGTGGTCTATGATCCGGAAATTATTTCGCTACCTTTTCTGATCGACTTATACTTCAAGACTATAGATCCGACTTCGAGAAACCGTCAGGGGAATGATGTCGGCACCCAATATCGCACCGGAATATATTATACCGATTCCTCGGATCGTGCCGTCATTGACAAGACAGTAGACCGGGAAAGAAAGCATTATACGCATCCGATAGTTGTGGAAACAGGACCGTTGGAGAATTTTTATCCTGCGGAAGATTATCACCAGCAATATCTGGTCAAGAACCCCGGAGGATATTGTCATATAAAGCCGGAACTGATGAAACTGGCGGCCGAAGCCAGAGATCCCTATCTAAGGTCCGGGCAGGAATCAAAATACCGAAAACCTTCTGATCAGGAATTGCGGCATGGGTTGACCCCCGAGCAATATGCCGTGACACAACAAGGAGCAACCGAGAGGCCATTCATCAATGAATATGACCGTGAATTCAGGCCGGGAATATATGTTGACGTCACAACCGGACAGCCGTTGTTCGTATCGTCCGACAAGTTTGATTCAGGATGCGGATGGCCGGCATTCAGTCGCCCGATATCGCCCGATGTACTGACTGAACATATTGATAATTCACATGGCATGAGGCGAGTGGAAGTGCGAAGCGAGGTCGGAAACGCTCATCTCGGCCACGTGTTCCCCGATGGTCCGAGATCCAAAGGAGGATTGCGTTACTGCATCAACAGTGCCTCACTTCGATTCATCCCAAAATCAGAAATGGCTGCCGAGGGATATGGAGATTATCTGCCGTTGGTAAAAGACTCTGTTCCTTAAATAACACGCAACAATATTTTTTGAAATTTTCCAACTCATATATAAATATATGTTAAAAATTTTCGTAGTTTCCGTATTTATTATAACTTTGTAGTCAGTACAAATTTGACATGATTTTCAGATGGAAAACAATGCCAATAAAACAGCGTTGCTGAAGAAGCTGACGGATGTGGGTATCAGGCCTTCGATGCAGAGACTGGAAATTCTGGATTATATTTCTTCATGCAGGAATCACCCGTCGGCGGAAGAGGTATATTCTTTTGTACACGCTAACAATCCGACGCTGTCGAGAACCACGGTGTTCAGTACCGTGAAACTTCTCGCCGAGAAGGGTCTTGTCAACGATATCAACATATCTCCGGAATCTACCCGATACGACTCCGCTTCGTATACGCCTCACGCGCATTTTATATGTCGCAGCTGTCAGAAAATTTATGATATTCCGTTTGACATGACGGCGCTGACGCCTCCCGAGGATTTCTCCTGCGACAATGTAAATATCTACTTTAAAGGTATTTGCCCGGAATGCAAAAAGAAGGAGGCAAACGAGAAGAAATAAAGACAAAATAGTTTAACCCAAAAATAAATTAGAAAAATGAAAGAATTAAAAGGAACAAAGACTGAGCGCAATCTTCTGGAAGCGTTTGCAGGCGAATCGATGGCGCGCAACAAGTACACATACTTCGCATCAAAGGCCCGCAAGGATGGTTACGAGCAGATTGCCGCCATTTTCGAAGAGACTGCCAATAACGAGAAGGAGCACGCCAAGCTCTGGTTCAAGTTGCTCAACGGCGGCGAAGTGCCCGAGACAATGGCGAATCTGCGCGTTGCGGCTGAGGGCGAGAATTACGAATGGACAGATATGTATGCAAAGATGGCTGAAGAGGCCGATGCCGAAGGGTTCCCCGAGATTGCCCGTCGCTTCCGCGGAGTTGCCGCCATTGAAAAGCATCACGAGGAGCGCTACCGCCGTCTGTTGCAGAACATCGAAGAGGGTATCGTGTTCTCACGCGAAGGCGATACCGTCTGGATCTGCCGCAATTGCGGACATATCCACATCGGCAAGAAAGCTCCCGAAGTGTGCCCGGTATGCCAGCATAAACGCAGCTTCTTCGAAATTGAAGCCAAGAACTATTAATCGCAGATAAATGGACAGAAATGCTCTTTATGATATCACCTACGGGCTTTACGTCGTCGGATGTTATTCCGGCGACAGGCCCGCAGGGTGTATTATAAACACCTGTTTTCAGGTCACAAGCGAAAATCCGACATTGGCAATATGCCTCAATAAAAAGAATCATACGCTCGATTGCATAAAGCAGAATCCCGCGTTCTGCGTGTCGATCATATCCGAAGAAACCGATCCGATGGTGATCAGTTCTTTCGGGTTTAGGTCGTCGCGTGATTCCGATAAATATGCTGATTTCGGATTCGAGGACATTGATGGAACTCCAGCCGTAAAGGGGAAGTTCTGCGGGCGCCTTATACTGACAGCAACAGATTTCATCGACTGCGGAACCCATGTGATTGTCATAGGCAAACTGAAAGCGTCTCATGCAGGGGAAGGCAAGCCGATGACATATGCGTATTATCATGACGTGATAAAAGGGAAAGCTCCTAAAAACGCTCCCACCTATCGCGTTGAATCGGAACCCGAGCAGATCTCCCGGACGAAGAAGAGAAGATTCAAATGTGACATATGCGGCTATGTGTTCGAATCGGAAAGCGACCTTCCGGCCGACTTTGTATGTCCCGTCTGCGGATTCGACCGCACTCATTTCAAAGAGATGATGTAACGGTTCAAAGAAACAATGTAAAGGTTCCCGTTTCTTGAATTCTCATTCAAGAAACGGGAACTTCTATGTTGCGCAGTTTCCGGGAGTGAACTTCATACGTGCCATAGCCTGAAGATTATCTGTAGTATCGCATTCATCCACAATTTCAACCCCGAGCATCGTCTCGATTACATCCTCCATAGTCACGATTCCCCGCATACAACCATATTCGTCGGTGATTACCGAAATATGTTCATTCTCCTGAAGCATTCTTCGCCATATATCCGAGACCTTGGTATCTTCCATAAAGAACAGAATCGGACGTGCTATCTCCTTCAGTCGCATTGTAAACCTATCCTGCGTCAGCATTTCAAGCACATTCGCCCGGCGGACATAACCAACGATGAATTCACGGCCTGTTTCAAAGACAGGAATGCGTGAGAACGGTCTGAGAGCCTTGTTATCGTAAAACTCCTTCATAGTGGTATCGGTCGAGACAGAGGCGACCACTACATATGGGGTCATTATATCCTCGGCTTTCACATTAGAGAGTTTCAGAAAATTCTGGATTACTCTGTTCTCTGCGTCATCGATAACGCCTTCGTCCGTACCGACATTGACCATTGCCGCCACTTCCTCGCGACTTACAGTCAAAGGCTGTATTTTGGGTGATACGCAACGTGTCAGCAATTCCGAAAGCCATACCAGCGGATATGTTATGACTATAAGAACTTTTATTATCTTCGCCGACACCATGGCAAGAGTACGCCAATATGATGCGCCTATAGTCTTGGGTATGATTTCCGAAAGCACAAGAATAAGCAGTGTAAGAATGGCGGAGATAATTCCGAAATAGGCTTCTCCAAACACCTTGACTGATTCTGATCCTACGCCGGCCGCGCCTATGGTATGCGCAACGGTATTGAGTGTCAGAATAGCTGCGACAGGTCGGTCAATATTTGTTTTATACTTCATCAACAGAGCCGCATCCTTCACGCCCTGACTTTCTTTCATCGATATGAATGATACGGGAGTAGAGAGCAACACGGCTTCGAGTACTGAGCAAAGAAAGGATAGCCCAAGGGCTCCAAGAAGATATAATAATATGAGTGTCATGAATATACGTATAAGTTAATATTTCCGGAGGCATACAGAGATGTCTTCGGGCGATATAGTTGATATAGAGTGAGTGTTAACCTATACCTGACTATTCACGGAACACACAGTTAAGGATTCTTGCCGGCAAACGATAAACGGATTTCCGAATCTCTACATATAAATATACATGACGCCTAACTAAATATAAATCTGACAAGAACGATACTTCCGGCAGTTTCTCAGCAACTTGCGACTGAGACAGACCACTGACAACGGCACAACATTCAATCTCTGTCTCTGACTCATACTCAGGGATCTCACAGCATTCGCCCTGAATAGGAACAAGAAACAAAGCCGCTATCAAACATAATATTATCGCAAGAGCTCGCGTCATAGAGACTTCATTCTATATTTAGAACATATTTTAACGATTTTTGTTGTAGAGACGTTTCTTAAGCATCGTTCCTTAAATTTTCGCACCGCTGGGGTCGCATGCAGGGGCATCTTCCGCGAGACGTTTGAATGTGTCGATCCGATGCCGCAACGGAGGTACCTCCGACTCCAATCTTTCATCATCATAATCATTGAGTGTGTATTGGATATAGCAGTTTATTCCATGCTCTTGCAGGCAAGAGATGTATGGAATCAGCGGCGTAGGATTCTTTGACCGGAACACGATGAAGCGAACATTCTCAAACGACACATAAATATCGGCACCATTGAAAGGATTATGCCAGCGGCAATACCCATGTTCCAACCTATTGAAGAACCAGTCTGAATAAAACGCCGGAACATCCGAGGCTCTACTCACAGACAATATTGCCGGCGTCCCAGCCTCTACTTTTGTTCCGCTCAAGGTAACTATTTCACTTATATAGTCATCTATAGCAAAAAACATAACTCAGCCAAGAAAACCGCGGTGTATGGCGGCGTAAAATCGAACTGGTCAAGAAAACAGAGAAGTTTATCTTTCTCCAAAAAATAGATTCACTGCATAAAGTGCACGACCTCTACGAAAGAATCTCCTAATGTATAATCTATGCTTACACCAGTTGTCCAACCATCTTCTGATTTTGAAAAGTGATAGCTGTTCCCATCTTTAGTCCATTTCTCCGCAGCCGAAACAAGTGCATCAAGCTGATTCTTAATTTCATCAAGGTTACATTCCGATAGACAAAAATATACGTTTTCAGCTGCCAATTGTTGCGTGCTGTAATCTATATAACCTACAACTAAAGCTTCATGAGGCAAATGCCAGCCAGTTTGGGTCATAATAATTTCCTTGAAATGAGAATTTCGCATTTCCTCCTTATCAAGATACATCATACTTGTAAAATATGCTCTCGAAATATCATGACAGAAACTACAGATCGATTCGTTCATATGGTCATCGATGAAAGCATATACTGTATTTGAGATTTTATGCCACCTGTATTGATCTATATATTCCGGCTTTATGTTCGGGTCTGGTTGCTCATGGGTTGCTAAATAAGGCCGATTGTCAAACGTGAGTCGAGCAGACTTACTATCACATTTCTCAATTGAAAAACTGGATGCCATATCTGCTCCAAAGACTTGTCTTAAACAATCGAGGTATTTCTCCTTGTGTTTCTTTGTTTTGGAATCTTCCTTTCCTAAAAGAAATATAACACCCACAATCAAAGATATGAAAACAAATAGCGCAAGAATGATAATTCCTACAATGATTATAATATATTTCAAGACACTGAGCATAATTTACAAGCTACTTTTATCACATTATATAATACCATCTCTTCATGAATGGAAAACGGACTATCATCAGAATAATTCGGAGTGCGTGCCGAAACGGACAAGCTTGATGATGCCTTCCTCTTTATCCCACCATATCAGAAGAGTGTCACTTTCGACATGGCATTCCATATAGCCTTTGTAATTACCCGTCAAAAAATGTGGTCTGTTTTCAGCTGGAATCGGTTGACCATTGGCGAGCAATTTGAGAATGTCCTCAAGCTTGTCGATCACCCCTGTCTTGTGTTTATAACGCTTAAGGTCCTTCTTAAACTGAGATGTGAGTTTGAGGGTATTCATAAGGAATTGACAAACCTGCGGAAACTGTCCAGGTCGAGCGTCTCAAGAGAGTCGGACGTCTCAGCCTCTTTCATGGCCGCGAGAGTCGTCTTGTTGGGACGATCAGCCACGAAAGCCATCAACACACTCTCTACAAGATTATTGAGACTACGGTTATGTCGTTTAGCCTCTGCCTGAAGACGTAAAAGAAGTTCTTCGCTAAGACGGAATGAGGTCTGTTTTCTGGGAATTGATGCCGTATTCATATTCTTAATTATTTGTAGCGCAAAGGTAAAACATTTGTATAACACATGCAAGTAAAAGTTGTTTTGATACTCACAAATCTTTGAGGACGGATCGTATTTTAGCCAGGAATTTCACTAAGGGAGTCCAAGAATACGTAATTTAGCCAAGAAAACCACGGGGTAAAACCGCATAAACCAGCAATGGCCAAGAAAATTATTCTTTTCTTAGCCATTGATTATAAGGATGTTGTGTGAAATTTATCGTTTAATACTCGTCTTCGTTGAAGAATAGATTTTATATTGTGTTTCAAACGTTTAATCATCGGGTGCAGAATTAAATACAAACATATTCCGCCATTTGAGGCCTCAAAACGCCATTCAGGAATATTCCCATACAAACATCCTCTATATATATATCGCGTTATTCAAAATTCATGCCAATGAGCCAGTTGATGCCGAAACCAATTAATATGGCAATAGTGAAACTGGCGAATGTGCCGACAAGTACATATTCTGTAATCTTAATATCTTTGGCTTTGTTCAGTTCTCCGAAACGGAAAACTGATTTCGCCGCCAATAAGAATCCTATTCCTTCTATATTATCTGTGAATATGAAGGTCAGAATCAGTATCCTTTCCAGATATCCAATCCACTTGCCGGCGTTTGGCAAGCCTTGCGATGAAGCTTCGGATGGCATCCATTTTTCAAATTCAATAAAGAACTTTATCAAAATGGAGGTCGGTGCAAGCACTGCGATGTATGCCGTAGCGATGAGCCAGAAATTTGTTGAGAATATCTCGTCAGCCATATCCACCTGTGACAGTCTTGCGAATTCGAGCCACCACAATCCAATTATGATACATAAATGTGCAAGCTGGTCCCAGACAAAACTTATAAGGTCTGTCCTCTTGCTCATTGTTTTGACCAGATCTATTGCGAAATGGCTGACGCCAATCACTACCGGTACAATCCAGCAATTCCATTGAGCAACGAAAATATATGCCAAAGCAGCCTGAACCAAGGCATGAAGAACGAGAGCCTTGTATTTTGCTTTGGAATTGTTTGAGAATTTATCAATACACATTCTGTCACTCTGGAGAAGAAAATCTCCGGTCAGATGTGCCGCAATAAGTTTTATGAGTATGATTGTATTCATCCGAGTCGTTTCTTAATCAATTCCTCAAATCTGTTGATATACAGATTCATTAAATCTTCCTTACCTGCTCTCAGTGCCTTGTCAACCATCTGCCGAGTAATTCCGAGTATACTCCCTATTTCGGCATGAGTGAGACTGGTAGTCAAGCTTTGAAACATGACTCGGCTTTGGCTCTGGGTCCATCCGGAAATGATGTCGTCAGCAAACGCAGTCGAGACTCGCAACTCTTTGTTTACCTCTTTCCAAGGCGTTTTTATTGTAAGCCGATATTTACCAATGGAATCAAGCCCTCTGCCGGAGGAACGGTACGCCTCGCCGTCACTCGTTGCAAGAGTGCCATTTTCATATTCCACAGTTCCGACACCAATTGCCATGCGGGCATCCCATTGACGGTTGTACTCGGCAAACTTAAAGGAACGGATATGGGCGCGTATGGCGAGTGCGACCTTTAATGAGTCAACGGGATCCCAAACCCTAATCTGAAAGCTGTCCCCACGAAAAATCTCTAAATCGATTTTTGTAAATGTCGACAGCAATTCCGGTAGGGATTGCAGCATGAGCAACATTGAGTTGCGCTCCTCTGCTGCCATTTTTGTGGAATCTACAATATCGCCGGTTATTATCGCTCCAATTTTCATAATCTGAAGTTTTATGCAAATATAAGCATTTGCATTCAGACAAGCAACTAAAATGGGTTGCATTTGCCACTCGCAACCATAAAATGTTGCATAACTCCCTTAAAAGTTTCGGTTGAGCAAACTATATTCCCACTAATAGATTTTGGTTGGGATTATATACAAACAATGGCAGATTTTGCTACCCCAAATACAAACAAATTTTACCATCTGAGGCGATGAAACGGTATCTGTCTACCCATGCGTCACGCGGAGACAGATACTATTGGTCAAACAAACGCCTAACGCGAGTTCGTGATAAGGACGGCATAAAAAAATTTGAATCGGCAACTTTTTAGCTGCCGATTCAACTTTTTCAGTTTTTTCTTATCCCAACCGTCACGTCACTATATCCCGAAGAGGAACCTGAACGGCTCAGTGTCCTTCATTCTGTCGGCGGCATCGCCTGCGTATATCTCGCCATTAGTCAATGAGAGCTTTCTGACTTTCCCTTCCGGACTGAAATCAAGTTTCTTTAAATCAATCCAAAAAATATCCGGACTTAAGGTCGATTCAAAATAATATACGAGGTTTTTCTGGTCTGCAACGGTACGCCAGCGTGTAGACGCTATATTCGGCTGGGAGGGAACAGAGATTCCGAGCGGCACAGACACGTTGCGCATGACGCTGAACACGCCGGCAACCGCCTGGCGATAATCGGAGGTCTGTGGTAACGCGTTGATGTAAAATGACGCACGGACGAAGCGGTCTGACGCACGGTTGGTTCCAGGCAGCATGACAAGACCTCCTATCTGGTTCCAATAGTCGTCTAACGTCTGCTGCTTGTCGTATGAAGGAGAGTTTGTCATTACCCGGCAGTCTTTCCCGCTATGAATCACGAGTTTCCCCGCTATATATTCGAATATCGCGCTGTTGCCGGTTGAATCTGAAATCGAAAGATGCAGTGTTGATTTCGCTCCATTCGGAAGGTCGGGGTCATCAATACGAAACAATTCCTTGCCAAGTTCTTCCACCGCTTCATCAACAGTGGCGAAATTGTCAAGCACATATTGCGTCCAGATGGCAAGCCCCATCACAGGTCGTTTGTCTCCGGGGCGATGATAGTCAGATTCTGCCAGAAAAAGTAGATTGGCAGCAAGCCCTCTCTCGTTTATTCCGTCGCAGATACCGATGTCATATCCTGCAGTAACCACGCTTCCATAAGAAGATGTCCATTTCACGGAATTGTCCGTAATTCCGCCACGACGCTCCATTCCCCTTGGGAAAAAATAAATGTTGGACTGAGGGTCTTCTTTCCAATCCATCGTGCGTCCGGTCACAACCATGCCGTCAGGACCCAGATATACGGCTCGTGTACATGCATCGGCAGGTACAGAACTTATGTACGCACCTGCAATAAAGGACGAAATAGCTATTAGTTTACAGATTATTCCCTTATTCATAGTACCTTATCATGAGATTATAACTAAGAAAACGATGCGTTATTATGGCAATGAAGTCGACAACATGTTTGCATTACAACTATTTCAACGCACTTATCGGAAGAATGTTCAATCGACTGCCATTCATATTACGTTTGGACCAAGCCAATTTCTTCATTCTGTGTGCCTGAATCATGGAGCGGCAGGCGAGGCGGCGGTCGTATTCATCACCCTTCACCCCCACAAAGAAGATAGTTTTATCTGCCACCGCTACTACATGACTGGGCGAATTGCTAAGAGAAAGTCGCCGTTAATATCGGCTCTCAGTTCCAACGGCATAGCGTTTAGCATTGAACGGACATCGACAACCATTCTGGCAAAGACGGCATCGGTAAGCCTCATACGCACATGCTCCTATTTAGATGTTTTACATTTTGTAGAATTATACTTATGTATTAATTTTGCGTTGTCAAATTTTGTGACAAGACACATGATTTGACAACGACATGATAATAGAAAGACCTCTTTACCCTACAATGATTCATTCAAAAAATAATCATCCTTGGCGAACCAACCCCGGTCATACGCAATGAATATGGAATAACAATCATGAGCATCTATGTTTTTCTCCTTAATGAGAATTCTATGGAATTGTAATTATGGGAGCTAAAATCCAAGTAACTACAGAGAATGTCCCTCATGAGTATGTTGGTTGCAATCCTGCGATTCCAGTTTGGAATTTCAAGTTGGTTGCTAAAGCCACTCCTTTCGGTCGGAATATGGTTGTGTCCCCGAAGAAGTTGTGTCCCCGAAGAAATAGACAAATTTATTTTGCGGTAAAAGGATACAAAAAGCGATTGACAAGCTTATTTCATCGCTTGTCAATCGCTTGTTTATTAATTTTTTATGTCTTAAAATCGGGCGGTTTTTGCATTAATACTCGTCTTCGCTGAAGAAATAATTTGTAACATTAAATCAGTAATTTAAGTCTTTTTTTAACATTAATAGGCAAGTGAATTTGGCGATGAAAGACGATGAAACGCCGACGATATTTCATCTTCCTTTTCCTCTGTTCTTGGTTTTGGCATTGAGAGCCTTGATTGTTTCGAGATAGGCACGTTCCACCGGCGACAACTCCCTAACCTGAAATTTGCGGTATTCTTCCTTGGCTTTGTCCATCGCCTGCTGATGGCTGACCGAGCCGGTACCGTCGAGAAGAGCCTCGCCTGTTGACGAAAGTACCGTGTCAAGTTGCTTCACATAGTCGCTCATATACATCGGTCGACGTTTCATCGCCTGAATTTCGGCAAAGTCGAAATATCCAGACACGAGATTATTCAGGATTTTCAATTCATTTTCACTCAGATAGTTCTTGGCAATCTGCGCATCGCGTAGTGTAGGATGGTCGCCCTTGAATGATGTAAGACCCATCAGCGGGGCATCCGCATCTGCCCGGTTGTATATCACCTCTGCAGCTGTATTCCCATGCGCTGCGAAATGAAGTTTATTCTGCACAATCTTGAAGAACTCAATCGATATTCCCGAACGGGGATCATAATCGACAGCCGTGGCATATAGATCGAGCACCTGCCTGTACATCACCTTCTCCGACGAGCGGATGTCGCGGATACGGTCCAGAAGCTCTCGCCAGTAAGCACCGCCACCGTTGCCTTTCAGTCGCTCGTCATCCATCGTGAAGCCCTTTATGATATACTCCTTCAGTCGTTCGGTAGCCCACCTGCGGAAGTGTGTGGCAATCACCGACCGAATTCTATACCCCAATGAAATAATCATGTCGAGATTATAGAAAGGAATCTCACGTTCTACTTGGCGTGTGCCTTCCAGACGAACCTGTCGGAAATTCCGACAGGTTGACTCTTCATCAAGTTCTCCGTCTTCATATATGTGCTTTATATGCTCAACCACATTACTTCTTGATGATTGATACAAATCCGCCATCTGCTGTTGGGAAAGCCAAACTGTCTCCCCGGCAACCTTCACATCGATGCGGGTTTCGCCGTCCTCGCTTTGGTATATGATTATCTCGTTGTTTTCTTCCATGATTAATCAGTCATCTTATTCACAAGCAAAATTAATCATAATTTATAAAAGTCAGGCTTATTTTGTTTTACAAGATATTTTGATTTCATTTCATCTATTGCACAAATAAAAGATAATTCTTAATATTGCGATAGCACACCGCAATACAGACATTTGAGGATAGTCAGATTTTAGCCAAGAAAACCGCGGGGTAAAACCGTATAAAACACCAATGGCCAAGAAAATTATATTTTGCTTGACCATTAGCTATTAGGTATTTATGTTAAAACTCCTGCTTAATGCTCGTCCTCGCTGAAGAACAGTTTTAACACTGTTTTTCAATTATTTAACCATTGTTAACCGACCTAAATACAAACCTATTTCGCCATTTGAGGACTTAAAACGCCAGTCAGAAATATTCCCATACAAACATTATGATTATGACTATAATAAATTATTCAGGAATATAAATGCAAAATGCGATTAAAAGTTATCAAGGATTCGTATCTGGCAACTGAAATCTTCTTTCCATTCGTCTATATGTTTCTGAAAAGAGTATATGGGATGGAATCCATTAAGGGAGTCACAAAAATCATCCATTCGTTTTCCAATAGTTTCAACATGGGTGCTATTGAGATATTGTTTCGGCATCGGGATTATGGAGGAGAAAGTTGCGGCGCGCGGAGTCGGGCGATGTATTAGCGTAGCAGTAAAGGCATCCGTGAGGACAGGTGTTGTATTGACCTATGTCTTTTGCTGCGATGCAACCGCAGAGTTTGCGTTGTCCGGAATCCCGGTTATGCCGCGTGCGCACAGCATATCTGTTGCCATCAAGGGGAATTGCGCCTTCCGGAAGCGTCTGTTGTCCGAAAAGGTCGGGCGTATATTGGCGAATGTCCATTCCAAGATGCTTCATCAGTTCTACATCCTGCCAGGCAATCCGGGCTATCATTTCATCGTCAATGCAACGGTTATGAACAATACCATATTTGCCAAGATCAATCTTCTCAGCGCATGTGGCCAATCGGAAATTCCAGCCGTTCCGGTGATTCAGTTCTGACAGTTGTCGAGCGAAGTCGAGCATCTCGCTCTCCGTCCATTCCCGGTAATTAATGCCGTGAGATGTCAGATTGCCACTGACCTTGCGGTAAGATGCGATGTCGGCAAAACTGAACACCAATTTTTCAGTATACGCCATCAGCTGATTCCCGATTCCTTCGATTTTGCTGAGCAGGTCGTCAATGCTGATTTTATCCGTTAGAATCAGCGGGTCGAATCTCCACACGACGGCGCCTACTCCCGGCGTTTTAGCGAGAAGTTTGAATGTGTCGATCCGATGCCGCAATGGCGGCACTTCTGGTTCCAATCTTTCATCCTCATAATCATTGAGTGTGTATTGGATATAGCATTTTATTCCATGCTTTTGCAGACGAGAGATGTATGGAATCAGCGGAGCCGGATTCTTTGACCAGAACACAATGAAGCGCACATTCTCGAACGACACGTAATTATCGGCACCATTGAAAGGATTACGCCAGCGGCAATAACCCCGTTCCAACCTATTGAAGAACCAGTCTGAATAAAATGCCGGAACATCCGTGGCTCTACTCACAGACAATATTGCTGGCGTAATAGACTCTGCTTTTGTACCATCCAGAATGACTATTTCTCTTTTCGCTTGCTTCATGTTACAAAATTAATCCACATTACTGCCAATATTTATCAGCACAATGTTAATAAAGGTTTATATGACATAAGTAAGTATTCAAATTTAAACGATAGTAAGTGTTTTTCATCTTTTATACTTTCTGCGGTTTCTTTTTAGTTACTTACGGATTGTCGTTCAGTCGAATATCAATATATTCTCCTTCGCTCCGCACCGTAATCACCTCAAAAATAAACTAGCATTAAGTATAAATTAAATTTGAACACTTACTTAAAATATATTATGAAATACATTTGATTTTCCCGTTTAGCTGATACTCACAAACATTTGAGGATGGTCGGATTTTAGCCAAGAATATCACTAAGGGAGTCCGAGAAAACGTAATTTAGCCAAGAAAACCACGGGGTAAAACCGCATAAAACAGCAATGGCCAAGAAAACTATTCTTTTCTTAGCCATTGCTTATCAAGGTGTTGTGTGAAATTTATCGTTTAATACTCGTCCTCGTTGAAGAATGAATTAAACGCTTGTTATCAGTGTTTTATGTGATTATCCCTGGAAATAGACAAGCGTATTTTGCATTAAAAAACTATGAAATGCGATGCTATTGTAGCTTCGATATGGCCATTCTTGAGGAGGATGAGGAATTCCTCCAAGTGTTCAAAGAAGATGAATAGTTAATATTTCCAAATGCCTATTATGTAATAATTTAAATCTGAGAAAATAGGCACTTATGTATAAGAATGCCGTAACATACTCCATAGTTTGAGATGATATATAATTAACCGCAGCATCGCCAAATAACAGTTGATCTACTATATTGGTGATGCCGCGGTAAAGTCTTTAGGAAAATACAGTCTTAGTGGGTGATTATCTCTTATTCGAGTTTCCCATTACGGAAATCAGAAACCACTTTATCTGAAAGACTTACTTCGGAGAAATAACATGTATGTTCGTTGTCTTTTGGGCTTTGGGAACTTATGCCGAGGAGAAGTCGGTCTGGATAATCGTTCTTATACAAGCGTGCCATGCGCCATACTTCTCCATCTTCGGAGAAGTAGCTGCCTATCTGTTTGCCGTCAGATGAAATTCTCATATATACGAAAGGTCCGGCAATAGATTGGTGGTTATTGTCGTCTGACGTACCGATTGTACGGACTGTTACGACTCTGTGATCTCCGTATTCATCCTGCTCGAAACATAGTTTCTGGCTATGCTTTTCATTCTCATAGACATAGAGTACACCTGCGGAGTAAGTACCGGTATCGGTAAATTGAGGTTCAACCTTTGCGGTGAATGTGAAAGGTTTCGTATTATCAACCTCGGTAAAGAGAACGGGAGACGAATTGATGGTACTCTGCTCGTCGGGGGCACGGAAATAGTCAGTCTGAGGTCCGGCCACAAACTTTAATGTGTCGTTAACGATGGTAACGCCACTTTCGGCATTATTTTTGGATTGGGTGAATTTTACACCGCCAATCTCAATGTCACAGGAAGAAAAAGTCTCCTGTACAGAGGGAGTCTCTGTCTTGTTGTCAGAGCACCCGGTCATGATTATGCCCATAAGCATGAATGAGTATAGAAATTTCTTTTGCATCGTGATGATATTTAGTTCGTGATGCAAAATTAGAGGCTTTCAGAATATTGTACAATACTGAAATTTCACCAATTTTACATCAGAAGCGAATGATGGATCTTAAATAAGATTCATTTTGACCCCGATTTCTACCGCCGCCACAGTGTTTTTGACGCGCAGAACTGACAAGATATCCTGACGGTGTCGGTTAACGGTATTGAACGAAATATTCAGATATTCGGCAATTTGCTTGCTGCCGAGACCTTTTGCCAGAAAACCCAGAATTTCTTTTTGCCGTTTGCTTAACAAATTGTTGTTGCTCTGTCTATATTCCTCTTTGTTTACAGTTATCCCTGTATAAGTGTTTACGATTCCGCCATTTAATCCAAGCGAGGTTTGAGGGAAGGGAGAATATGTACATAATCCACACCATATGCTCCCATTTGACAGGCAGTTCAGATAACGGGTGGTGTGTAATAATTGCATCGTATCGCTTCGCCTCTCGTTATATATTCTTAAAAAACAAGATGCCAAATATTCTGATTTTTGGTTTGCGGGAACATTTTTTAGATAGGCTATGAAACTGAGTTCAAGTATATGACGTTCCAATAAGTCCTCTTTGACTACTCTGTCGAATATTACATTTTCAAATGCCGTCTCATAATCTTCCAAATATTCAGGCAGACCGAAAAAATATTGACCGAACTTTCCGGCATATATATAACAGACGCTATTATGAAAATCAGAAACCACCCCAACACCTTCGGTAGCTCGGGCATAGGCTCGGGCATAAGTCTTGGTAGACTCAAGTAAAGCTAAGTCATACTCAGAACTTACAAATTTTTGACCTGTCAACAGTTGTTTAAGCTCCTTTTCCTGTTTCACGCTGCAATGCTATTCCGTTACTATTACAAAATTAACAAATTATATTTATACAACACAATTCCAGCTGCAAAAACTGCAAAAGTGAGAATCATTGAGTTGGAACCTCCGCAACTGGCCATCCAAATATCCAGTTAAACAGACGATTACAACATTGTTATTGAGAATGAATTGCAGAAAGAATACGAACACCATAACTTGAAAATTCGGCTATCGTCTGCTATTCATACTTCGTTTGGATTGAGCGGGTTTCAGCATCTTGTGAGCTTGCATCATGCAGCGGTAGGCGAAGCGGCGATCATCTTCATCATCCTTGCGACCCCAAGGGAGCGATGTGTCGCCACCTCCGCCTCCGCATGACTGGGCGAATTGCGTCGCGCCATCGAGATAGCCGAGGAGCAGATACATCGCACACTTCAATATCTCGTTGGGTCGCTCGGCGATTGCAGTCAGAAACTCGCCATCAACCCTGGCTTTCAGTTCCGACGGCATAGCGTCCAGCAGTGAACGGACATCAGCAACCATCCTCGCAAATATAGCATCGGTCAGCCTCATGCGTACCTGCTCCTGATTCTTTTCCGTGAACTCGAGGAAATTCTTTTGAGCATTATAGTAATCAAGCCACAAAAAGCACAAACAAAGCACAACAAAAAACCAAAATAAAATGCCACAAAAAACAAAAATAAATTTTAATTAACGAGAGGTTTTCACTACCTTTGCAAGACTAATCAGGAACATAGACATGGCATATCTACCTCGTATAGCAGACAATACCCTTAAAGAGTATCTTGAAGCGTTCGGAGCGGTACTCATAGAAGGCCCCAAGTGGTGTGGCAAAACCACAACCGCTGAGCAGCAGGCAAACAGCGAGCTAAAACTCCAGCTCCCTGATACGCGTGACGGCTATCTTGCAACGGCCACCACTAAACCGTCTCTTTTATTAGAAGGTGCCACACCTCGGCTTATTGATGAATGGCAGGATGCTCCCACGCTTTGGGATGCCGTCAGAAGTACCGTAGATGAAAGGCAGAAAGTCGGTCAATTTATACTTACAGGTTCAAACTCAATTGACAAGTCAAAAATACTGCATACAGGTACCGGTAGAATTGCAAGAATAAAGATGTGGCCTATGAGTCTGTGGGAGTCCGGAGAATCAACCGGTGAAATTTCTCTGATGGAACTTTTTAATAATCCGGACTTAATAATTGACGGCAAGATGTCCAGGATAGATATAAAACAGCTGATTTTTGCATCCTGTAGAGGCGGATGGCCGGCTTCATTATCGCTTCCGACACAGAGAGGGAAACTATTGGTTGCGAAGAATTACATTCAAAGTGTATGTGCCACAGATATATCCACAGTGGATGGCGTTGACCGCAACGAGAAACTCGCACGGGAGATTCTGCGCACCTATGCAAGAAACATCTCAACTCTTGCAAAGAAAAAGAAAATGATTCAGGATGTTGCAGCCGTGACCGAAAGTTGCACTGAACCTACATTTGACAGCTACGTTTCGGCTCTGGAAAAGTTGTTTGTTATTCAGGATATAGACTCATGGTCTCCGGCGGTGCGTTCAGCCACAGCGATTAGAAAAGGAAAGAAAAGAGGCTTTACAGATCCATCAATTGCGGTTGCCGCATTAGGCCTTTCTCCTGAGCGCCTTCAGATGGATCTGAAGACTTATGGTTTCATATTCGAGTGTATGGCAATGAGAGACCTTCGTGTTTATTCTCAGGCATGCTTTGGATCAATATCATATTATCATGACAGATACGATCTTGAGGCTGACGCAGTCTTGCATCTTGATGACGGAAGATATGCGTTGATTGAATTCAAGCTTGGCGGTGCGGAAATCGATAAAGGTGCGGAGCATCTTCTGGAAATCAGAGAACTTGTAAGGAAAATGAATAACCGAGAGAAACAGATAATAATGGAGGAACCCACATTGCTATTGGTAGTTACAGGAGGCCCTATAGCCTATACGCGACCAGACGGGGTGAAAGTCATTCCTCTTGCTTGCCTAAAAGATTAATTATAGACAAGTTAACAAATTTCTGCGGAGCTAAATGTCTGAAAATAGACAAGTTTATTTTGCGGTAAAAGGATACTAAAAGCGATTGACAAGTTTATTCTATTGCTTGTCAATCGCTTGTTTATTAATTTTTTATGTCTTAAAATCGGACGGTTTTTGCATTAATACTCATCTTCGTTGAAGAAGAAGTCGTCTTTGGAGGGGTAGTCGGGCCAGATCTCTTCGATGCTTTCGTATACTTCCCCCTCGTCTTCTATCTCCTGAAGGTTCTCTATCACTTCGAGCGGGGCTCCGCTCCGCATCGCAAAGTCAATCAGCTCCTCTTTTGTCGCAGGCCATGGTGCGTCTTCGAGTTTCGACGCCAGTTCAAGTGTCCAATACATAATGTCTTATCCTTTTTATACCTTTATTTTTAATTTAATATCTCAATCTTTGCGCCATATTATCTCCTCTTCACCCTGCATGAAGTTGAAATAACGGGCAACTATAAAAAGCCAGTCGCTCAATCGGTTGATATATCTGACAACAGCAGGATCCACATAGCTTTCCTCCGACAGATCGAGAATGCGCCGCTCCGCACGCCGGCATACCACCCTCGCCACATGTGCCCTCGATGCGGTGTCACAACCGCCGGGCAATACAAAGGCCCGGATTTTAGGCGTCTGTTCGTCGAGAGCGTCAATCCAGCCTTCGAGCTGCTGTATACGTTCCACCGTAACGCTCGCGCATCGCGGTTCAGTTCCGGGAGCCGGCGCCGTTGCAAGATAACTTCCGATGTTGAACAGCTCGTTCTGTACCTCACGAATCTGACCGCGCACCTCCTCTTCACATTTCGGATCGGATGCCACCAGTCCCAGCATCGACGACAGTTCGTCGACCGTGCCGTAAGCCTCAAGGCGCACGCTGTTCTTCTTAACGCGCTCTCCGCCCACGAGCGAAGTCGTTCCCATATCGCCCGTTCCGGTATATAGATTGCTCTTAGTCATCTTCCTTATCTTTTTTCTTTGTAACGCCATTTCGCCTATATTGTTGCACGTTTGTGAAAATTCATATTTTTTTTGTAGCTTTGTAAACCTTTCGCCCGGCTGTTTCACATGCCATTTCAGGCAAAGGACAATCAATATTTTTCTACAGATGAGCGATAATCAGCAATATATAGTCAGCGCACGCAAATACAGACCCGTGACCTTCGCCTCCGTAGTGGGTCAGAAAAATCTCACGGCCACCCTGCGCAATTCCATAAGCACGGGACGCCTCGCCCAGGCCTACCTTTTCTGCGGACCGCGCGGTGTGGGAAAAACCTCCTGTGCCCGCATCTTCGCGCGAACCATAAACTGCCTGAATCCTACCCCGGAAGGCGAGGCCTGCGGCGAATGCGAGTCCTGCAAGGCAATCTCTCGCGGCAACTCTTTCAACCTCATAGAACTCGACGCCGCATCAAACAACAGCGTCGACGATATCCGCGGCCTGATCGACCAGGTGAACGTCCCTCCGCAGATGGGCCGGTACAAAGTCTTCATCATCGATGAGGTCCACATGCTTTCAACTCAGGCATTCAACGCATTCCTCAAGACTCTTGAGGAACCCCCGAGATATGCCATCTTCATTCTCGCCACCACCGAGAAACACAAAGTGATTCCCACCATTCTCAGCCGTTGCCAGATCTACGACTTCAAGCGCATAACCATTGACGACATGGTGGATCATCTCGCCTACGTTGCCTCCGACACAGGCGTCAAGGCCGATCCGCGCGCACTTGCCGTGATTGCACGCAAAGCCGACGGCGCCATGCGCGACGCGCTCTCCATATTCGATCAGGTGGCGGCTTCTGCCGGCGGTGAGATCACCTACGAAGCGGCCATCGAGAACCTCAACGTGCTCGATTATGACTATTATTTCAAACTCGTCAGCGCTTTTTCCCGTTCCGACGTACCCGATGCCCTTCTTATCTACAAGGAGATACGCGACCGCGGCTTCGACTCCCTCTTCTTCATCAACGGCCTTGCATCGCATATCCGCGACCTTATGGTCGCCGCCGACGCCCGCACGCTTCCTCTGCTCGAAGCAGACCGCGAAACGGCCGAAGGGCTTCGCAATCAGGCCTCGTCGCTTCCACTGCAATGGTATTATGCAGCCATGAAAATTCTCAACGACTGCGACTACAACTATCGCAGCGCCTCCAATAAACAGCTTCTTGTGGAAGTGGCGCTAATCCGCCTCTGTCAGTTGCTCAAACCCGCTACGCCCCCTTTTGACTTGGCGGAGGATCTCCCCTCCCTCCGCAACCCTGCCGCTCCTGCCGCTTCCGCTCAGTCGACAGCTTCCTCAGCCTCTCAGGTTTCGGCTGCGGCACCGGCACCCAAAGCCGAGACCGCTCCGGCTAAAGACAGACAGGAAACTGCCTCCGAACCGGAGCCCCCGGCCCAAGTTGCGCCAGTACACGCAAGACCACGGCCTGAGCAAAGTCAGCAACCCCGCAAAACGCGTTCACACTCCTTCCGCATCTCCGACATCGAAGATAACATGGAGGCCTCGACTCTGGAAAAACGTTCCAATACTTTCACCCACGAACGTTTTCTCGAAGTCTGGGGCGAATTCATGGCCGCCAATCCGGGTCAGCATATTCTCGCGAGCGCCATGCGCGTGGCCCGTATCACCCGTGTCTCCGACACGGCATATTCTTTAATCCTTGACCATCCGGCGCAGGTGCAGGCCATAGAATCAGCCAGAAACGTTCTCATCCCCTTCCTCCGCGACAAGCTGCAGAACGATGAAATCACAATCGAGGCTGCCGTCGACCCCGACATAAAAGTTATTAAAAAACTTCCTCCTCAGGAACTTCTGAAAAAAATAGTAGGCGACAACCCGGCTCTTGCCGAATTTCTGCGAGAAAACGAAGCCGAAATCGTACAATAGTCTGTCTCAAATTATTTACCCGAATGCAGATAGAGATCAATGGAGAAAAACGAGAGATAGGTCTGCGCGAGGCCTGGAACTATCTTACGCCCGACCAATGGAAAGCTGAAGCCCGCGAAGCAGAGCTCACCCACTTCCGCAACACCCACCGCTTCTGCGGCATCTGCGGAACGCCCACCGAATCGGCCTCCTCCATTTCAGTGCGTTGCCCCTCCTGCGGCACCGAGACTTTCCCGGCATTATCGCCCGCAGTGCTCGTTCTGGTGAGCCGCGGCGACCAAGCGCTTCTCGTCCATGCCCGCAATTTCAGCCGGCCGATGTTCGGACTCGTGGCCGGATTTGTCGAGACAGGCGAGACTCTCGAAGAATGCGTAGCCCGTGAAGTCCGAGAGGAGACAACCCTCGCCGTAGGCAATATCCGTTATTTCGCAAGCCAGTCCTGGCCCTTCCCCTCTCAGCTCATGATTGCCTTCACAGCCGACTGGCTCGAGGGGGAAATCAGTTTCGCCGACGGCGAACTCACCGATGGAGGCTGGTTCACCGCCGACAATCTCCCGCTTCTCCCCACTATGCCATCCCTCGCCCGTCAGCTCATCGATTATTGGGCGGGAAATAATGTTAAATAATCTAACATTTAGTTAAATAATATTAAATATAGCCGTTTCAAGGGCGTTATAACTC
>OHIN01000747.1_pt1 | contig 20663 bp, 13 predicted proteins | sample 1568261 | NCBI WGS metagenome assembly OHIN01 (sample SAMEA3879578, study PRJEB24766) | human gut metagenome | biome: human-associated habitat; feature: feces | place: USA | collected 1985/1987
ATCATTGTCGGTTGCTCGGCCGACGCTGACGTGCGCGTAATCGGCGCCGACGGCAAGACGCTGTACAGCGGCTCCGGAAGCGATAGGTACCGCGTAGCCACAGGCTCCGGCATCTTCATCGTCACCGTCGACGGACATCCCTACAAGATTGCCGTCCGCTAAGCGGCAGCATCTTTTCCAAATAGCAGAGGGCGGAAATCCGGTTGGATTTCCGCCCTCTATCTTTTCGGTATTTCCGAGGTCCTCGAGTTGCCCGAGATTCCCGAGGCTCGCGAGATCCTCGAGATTCTCATGTTGCTCGAGATTCTCGAATAATCAAGATTCCGCCTCGGCGCCCTCGCTCTCTGCCTCTGCGGCGTTGGCAAAGCCGGTGAAGTGGCCGAGGTGGTTGTATTTAAGCAGCTTGCCGTCGGAAAGGCCTATATGATAGCCGGAGGCTTTCTTCTCGATCTTCACGATCTTCTGCCCGGCATGATTCTTGTCGACATGGCGGCGCACAGCTTTCGGCACAAGTGCCTCCGGAACCGCGCTACTTTTGCAGTCGACCGATTTCCATTTGCCGGCGTTGCTGAATTCGATGGTGGTGCCGTTCACCAGCTTCACATCATAATCGGTCTTTTTGAGCAGATGACGGTCAATTTTGATCATGCTGACTTTCCCCTTTGGAAAATGTTCTTTCAGCATCTCCTGCGCGGCTTCGGGAAGCTTGTCGCGGCTGATTGTATAGGAGTCGATGAATGCGGAGGCCGAGAGCACCGACACAGCCGCCATAACGATAAAAACCAGTAATTTCTTCATTTCAGTTCTGTTGGGTAATCAAATTATGCGGCGGCAAAATCGCCGCCGCAACTACAACAGACAAAAACCGGCCCGTTATTTCCTAAAATTCCTTATTTATTGTTTAATCAAGATAAATCCCGCTAATTCATGATTATTCATGAATATTCAAGATTAATCAGGATTAATCCTGATTAATTCTCTTGCTTCAGTGTTTCCTTTGCGGATCGCAACTGAGTCCCACTCCGAGCTTTTTGAAGATCTTGTGGTCCACCTCGCCGAGCATCACCGTGGAATGCACCTGGCATCCCTTGAGCTGCGGCAACTGCTCGAGAGCGCAGCGGCAGTTCTCGTCGTGGGTGCTCAGCACGGAGAGAGCCACAAGCACCTCATCCGTGTGCAGACGCGGGTTGCGGCTACGCAGATAGTTGGTCTTGGTGTGCTGGATCGGCTCGATGATATGCTGGGGAATGAGCTTCACGGAGTGGTCGATGCCGGCGAGTTGCTTGATGGCGTTGAGTATCAGTGCCGCGCTCGGGCCTAAAAGTTCGCTGGAGCCGGCGGTGATGATCTGTCCGTCGGCAAGCTCTATGGCCGATGCCGGCAGGCCGGTCTGCTCGGCACGCTCGCGGGCAGCCACCACCGGCTTGCGGTAGCTCGTGTCGATCTTGGCCTGCTTGAACAGGAGTGCGATCTTCGATACCTCAGCTTCATTGCCGTCGCCGCGCGCCATGCGGTTCAGCGCATTGAAATAGCGGAGAATGATCTCATTCTTCGAAGCCTCGCAGCATACCTCGTCGTCCTCGATGCAGAACCCTACCATATTCACGCCCATATCTGTGGGCGATTTGTAGGGATTCTCGCCATAGATACCCTCGAAAAGAGCGTTGAGCACCGGGAAAATCTCGATATCGCGGTTATAATTGATTGCAGTCTTGCCATAAGCCTCGAGATGGAAAGGATCGATCATGTTCACATCATTGAGGTCGGCCGTGGCGGCCTCGTAAGCGATATTGACGGGATGCTTCAGCGGAAGACTCCACACCGGGAAAGTCTCGAATTTGGCATATCCGGCTTCCACACCGCGCTTATGCTCGTTATAGAGCTGGCTGAGGCATACAGCCATCTTGCCGCTGCCCGGGCCGGGAGCCGTCACGATCACCAGCGGACGCGTAGTCTCGATAAAATCGTTTTTGCCGAAGCCTTCGTCGGAATCGATCAGATCGACATTGCCGGGGTATCCCTCGATGGTATAATGGCAATAGGTTGTGATGCCCATGCGCGAGAGACGCGCGCGGAAAGCATCGGCGCTGCTCTGCCCGTTGTAGTGGGTGATTACCACAGAGCCGACCATAAACCCGCGTTTCAGGAATTCTTCGCGGAGGCGCAACACATCCATGCCGTATGTTATCCCCAGATCATTGCGCACCTTATTCTTCTCGATATCGCGCGCCGAGATCACAATCACGATTTCCGCATTGTCGCTCAGCTGGCTCAGCATACGCAACTTGCTGTCGGGCTGGAAACCGGGAAGCACCCGGCTGGCATGGTAATCGTCGAAAAGCTTGCCGCCCAATTCGAGATAAAGCTTATTGCCGAACTTGGCAATTCTCTCCCTGATATGTTCGCTCTGAATCTTAAGATACTTGTCGTTGTCGAATCCCTTTTTCATATCTGCACTCTGGTTTTGACTGCAAAGTTATCCAAAATTCCCGATATTTCGGCTAATACATTCCGAATAAGGCTTAAATTTTCTGCGCATAAGCCACAGACTTTGGGTTGATTTTTCAACTATCTTATGGCTGTTTCATACAAAATCACTAAATTTGCACTATTCGCAAACCAATTAAGACTCTGCCCCTTACTTTTGGCCAATGTATTTTTGTATCTGGAAATTCCATACTATAAAAATACGCACATAAGACCCCTGATGGGAAAAGCGACAGCATTGCCTCGGCAGTGGCAAAACTTCAAAAGTTACTTTCAAAACTCCCTGAATCATGGAAAATCTTGATATTCTTGTAAAAGAACTATGCAAATATCCTTCGGAGGCCCAGTGGCTTGAATTTAAACATAATAATTGCGAGCCAAATATGATTGGTGAAGATATTAGCGCATTGGCGAACAGCGCAGTTTTGGCAGACCGCGATTATGCGTATATGATATGGGGAGTTGATGATAATTCCCATCAACTAATAGGCACATCAGTCAGACTGAAACAAATAAAAAAAGGAAATCAGGAAATCGAGAACTGGCTTCGATTTCTTCTTTCTGACAATGCTGACTTTGAACTTCTGGACACAGATATCGAGGGTAGACATGTAGAAATTCTGAAAATATCGAAAGCAGTTGGAAGACCGGTGAAATTCCAGAAAATCGATTATATCAGATCCGGCACCTATACAAAGAAACTCTCTGAATTTCCGGCCCTCGAAACAAGGTTATGGGATAAATTAAGGCAGGAACATTTTGAGGATATGTATGCCAAAATCAATCTCACTCCTCAGGAAATATTCAAATTTCTTGACTGTGAGGCGTATTTTTCTATGTTAAACACTAATTTGCCCTCATCCTTTGAGGGTTATCTTCATTATCTGAGTGAGGACAGTATAATAGTCAAACAGGATAATGGATTATACGCAATAACGAATCTCGGTGCTATACTGTTTGCCCGTAAACTGAGTGATTTTTCACGGCTCGGAAGGAAAGCGATGAGAATAGTATCATATGACGGAGTAAGTCGTTTGACAATACTAAAAGAGGAGACGATAAACGAGGGATATGCCCTGTGCTTCGAAAACATTGTAACCTTAGTTAATGCCATACTCCCTTCAAAAGAGGATATTGAGAATGCACGCTCAGTTGTGAAAAGCATTTTCCCATTGCCGGCAATCAGAGAGGCCATTGCAAACAGTATGATACATCAGGATCTATACATAACCGGCACCGGACCGGTCGTTGAGATTTTCAGCAACCGGGTAGAGATAACGAATCCGGGAACGCCACTTATTGATATTATGCGAATTGTTGACAATCCGCCAAAATCGAGGAATGAGAAACTCGCTTCACTTATGAGACGATTGAAAATGTGCGAAGAACTTGGCAGAGGATGGGATCGTATGGTTCTTAGTTGTGAAACGCAACTTCTTCCCGCTCCAAGGATTCTTATATATCAGGAATCAACTAAAGTCGTCTTATTTTCATCATTGGCTTTTGCCAATATAGCTTCAGAGGACAAAGTATGGTCTACATATCTGCACGCTTGTCTGAAATATATAGAAGGCGATGCCCTCACCAACACATCTCTTAGGGAAAGATTCGGTCTTAAGGTAACATCCTCCGGACAAATCTCTCGCTTGATAAAGGATGTGGTGTCAAAGGGACTCCTAAAACCACTTGATCCAACTACAGCCCCTCGCTATATGAGATATATTCCTAAGTGGGGTTGATTTAACTTGCCTTCAATTTGCTTAATTAGCCCATCTTGTCGGCCACATATCACTATATAGCTGACAGTCAAGATAAAGCATTACCTAATTTAACTTGCCTGTAATTTGCCTCTATATACAAATAATAGAAGGAAATGGGGGAAGTAAGTATCGAGTTTTCCTCGCATCATCGGTAAACTTGCAAGAACAAAAAGAAAGAGACGAAGCGCCCTCGGCGGGCGCGACGCCTCTACTCTTACCTTAAGAAACTATAACTAATCCAACTTGATTTAACAATGGACCTAATCTAATTTGTATTCGATGGTTTTCCGCTTTCCGTCTTTCCCTTTGTAGGAGAGGCGGTAGGTTCCCTTGTAGCCGCGGAATCGTAGTTTGCCGTCGCTGTCCACGCGCACCTTGATGTCGGTGCGCCATTCACGATTCAGCAGATCGTCGAGGGCATAATAGGCAGTCTTGGGATTCATCTGGCGGTCGAAAAGCCCTGACTCGTTGGGCTCGCCGCGATAGCCGCAGTCATCGACCACGTTCCACCACGTGATGCCCATCATCTGCGGATTCGAAAACCATAAGCGGTAGAGATTGCGGGTGATCACCGCCTGAATCTTTCTGCCGCGGTCGTCGCTTCCGGGGGAGGTGATGGTGATCTCGCTCAGATGAATGGGACGCCCGGCGCTCCCGAGCAGTTTCATCCATTCGCGCACACGGCGCGGGCTCTGCCTCTCTTTTCCGGCCGCAATATCCAGACAGTTCTTCGGCTTGAAGAGATGCATCTGCGCCCCGACAATGTCGATGCTGGCGCCGCGGTCTATCAACCACTTGATTTCATCGGCATAACCCCGACTCATCCTGTAATCGTTGATGTTCAGAGCCACTCCGGCAGGGAAAGCGGCCTCTGCCGTTTTCAGAGCCCGATATGGATAATCGCCGGGCATGAATCCGTAGAGACTCTTGCAGAAGGGGCTCCCCGCGGAAATCAGACCGGCCTCCCAATCAATGGCGCTTTCGTTCACCACATCCCAACTCGGAATAGTGTTGCCGTAATATGCCGCCATATTTTTTATGCGGGCATCGAAAAGCTTACCTAACGAATCGATGAAGCAGGGGAAGTCGCGGTAAACCTCCGCAGGCGACATCGCGGCATATTCCTTGTTGAAAATATCTCGGTCCCAGTTGTATTTCGGCGCCGCCCGCTCCACAATCAGCTCTGCGTAACGCTTTTTCTCATCCCCTTTCAGCAGATTCTCGATCCATGCGGGATGTTCCTTGCGGCTGCCCCATACGAGCACATGGCCGTGCATACGCAGACCCTTCTCCTTGCAGAACTCCACTATCTGATCGGTCGACGGACGGCGCCAGTTGAAACGTGTGGCGGCATCGGGGCAACTGTTCCAGAAACTTTCGGTGTCTTCGTCAGATGTGGCGTAACGCGGATTTCCCGGCTCATGTTCGAAACTGCCCCAATAGAAAGGCACAGTCGCTCCGTTGAAGAGACTCCCGAACGCCTCCTTGTAGCGGTCGTTCAGCTTCCGCGACCCGAGCTGGTTGAAATTGAAGATGCTCGCGCCGAAAACGAATGCATGGCCGGTCTGTTCCACCCTCACCTCGCATCCGGGGCTGCAATCAGAGAGCACGATCTCGGCCTCCCCCTTGCGATAGCGTTCTATATCGTCGGAGATGCGTTTCTGCTCGCTATCGTTCCAGCGGTCCCAGTAGGCGGCCGACATCACGCCGCCGGTATCCTCATGGCGTGTACGCGGATAGCGTGCCTTTGCCGCATCGAAAGGTATAACCTCAAAAGGCACCCGGCACCTCACATCGGCCGACGAGGAGGCAAGAAGCGCCTCGAAACGTCCCGGCTCGCAGACCCAGCCGCCGCTCTTCTCGTCGTAGAAACTGAGTGCGGAGCGGTCGAGGGTGAAAGTGACCAGTCGCGATTCCCCCGGTGCGAGCGAAACCTTGCGGAATCCCTTGAGTTCCTTCACGGGACGCTCCACTGAGCTTTTAAGGTCCGACACATAGAGCTGCACGACCTCGGCACCACGGCAGCCTCCGGTGTTGGTCACCGTCAGCGATACCGATATGCGGTCGTCGGGATAGATTCTTTCGCGGTCGGCATGGGCGTTGCCGTAGGAGAAGCGCGTATAGCTCAGGCCGTGTCCGAAGGGGAAGAGCGGCTTTATCTTGCTCCGGTCCGTATGGCGGTAGCCGATGAAGATACCCTCCTCATAGGTGCAGTCCACAATCTTGCTCCCGTCCGGGCGCTTCGTGCCGGGATAATTTCCCCCCGCATGTGCCGGGACATCCTCGAGACGCACAGGGAAGGTCATAGGCAGTTTCCCCGAGGGGGAGACATCGCCGAAGAGCACGGAGGCAATGGCGTTGCCCGATTCCGAGCCCAGATACCAGGCCTGAAGGATTGAGGGGACTTTCTCCACCCACGGCATAGCCACGGCATTCCCCGAGATATTCACCATCACGATGTTGGGATTAACAGCCGCTATTGCTTCGATCACACGGTCCTGACCGTAGGGAAGTTCGAGCCCTTTGCGGTCGCGGTCCTCGCAATCCTGATACTTCGCCTTATTGAGACCGCCGACGAAGACCACATAGTCGGCACCGGAGACTGTTTCCACCGCCTCGGCTATCAATTCCTCGGCCGAACGTTTCTCACCTTTGTATTCGGGTGCCAGACCATCCTCGGTGCCCACATATCCGCGCGCATACACCACGCGGGCATGACCCTCCGTACGCGAGCGGATACCATCCAGCGGAGTAACCTCATATTTCACTTTCAGAGAACTGCTTCCGCCGCCGAACGACATCTTTTTCACGGCATTCTCGCCTATCACCGCAATCACCGGCGAAGCATCGAGCCTCAGCGGGAGCAGGTCGCCGCGGTTCTGAAGCAGAACTATACCCTCCTCTCCTATCGAGCGGGCGGCGGCGATATGCTCCTCGGTGCGGAAAGAGCCGAAATCGCGCTTCTTGTCGAGCACCGTGCGGTACATCAGCCGGAGCACACGGCGCACCTTGTCGTCGAGTGTCTGCATGTCGGCTTTCCCCTCCCGGAGAAGTTTCAGATACGGGTCGGCCAGATAATAATTATTATAAGCGTTGCTCGATCCGCTGCTCACCCCGTCGGTCCACGTGCCGAACTCCAGATCCAGCCCGTTGGCTATCGCCTCGGCGGTGTCGTGGGTGCCTCCCCAGTCGGAGATGACACAGCCGTCGAAACCCCATTCCCCTTTCAGGATGTCGTTGAGAAGATAGCTGTTGTGGCATCCGTGCTGGTTCCGGTAGAGGTTATAGCTCCCCATCACCGACCATACGCCGGCATCCACCGCTGCCTTGAAAGCGGGCAGATAGATTTCATGCAACGCTCGGTCGGATACTATCACGTTTGTGGTGTGGCGGTTCATCTCATGGTTGTTTAGCGCGAAATGCTTCACGCACGCCGCCACGCCGTTGCTCTGCACCCCTTTGATATAGGGTACGCACATCTCCGCGGCCAGATAGGGATCCTCCCCCATATATTCGAAATTGCGTCCGTTCAGAGGCGTCCGGTAGATATTCACGCCGGGCCCCAGAAGCACGTCCTTCTTGCGGTAGCGAGCCTCCTCGCCTACATTTCGGCCGTAAATCCTGCTGATTTCCGGGTTCCAGGTGGCCGCCAGACATGTCAGCGACGGGAAAGCCGTGCAGGAATCGTTGGTCCAGCCGGCTCCCTGCCATTTGTCCCAGAACACCTCCGCCCGCACACCGTGCGGACCGTCGGAGGTCCACAGCTCGGGAACGCCGAGACGTGGAACCCCGTGCGAGGAGAACTTCGACTGGGCATGAAGCACGGCCACCTTCTCCTCAAGCGTCATCCTGCCCATCAGATCGTCGATGCGCTCCTCCATGGGGCGGCTGTCATCGAGATAAACGGGAGTCTGCGCCATAGAAGTCGTGGAGGCAAAGGCCGCCGCGATTGCTGCTGTCATCAGAATCTTTTTCATCAGAACTCTATTTTTTCACCCCATACAGGAACGTAAGCCACACGCGGCTCCAACTGCGATACTCTCTCGAAAGCCTTGGAATATGGCCAGCGATAGTTGTCGACGGCATGACCCAGCTCGTTGATATGAGAGATAAGCGTCACTTTCGGATTCACCCTGTTCAGGGCCGTCGTGAAATTCATGTTGATTCCTCCGTGAGGGATAAAGATATCCACATCCTTTGTCTTGGAAAGCTGTGAGGCGTTGTATGTGTCGCCGATATGATATATTACTTTGTTGCCCGTGTCGGCGCCGCAATCGATCTGATAGGTCACGCAGAAATTCTTCAGCTCCGCGCTGTGGTCGGCGAGTCCGACCACCATCTCCAAGCCGTCGGCGGGTTTGATGGTCTTCTTGCCCGCAATCCGGTATTCATTCTCTATAAAATTGGAATATACAGGCTTTCCGGCCGCCTTCATCGCGGCGTTCATCTCATCCGAATAGTGGTCGGAATGCTGGTGGGTGATGCAAAGGAATTCGATGTGGGGAACCAGACGTGCCGCCTCCTTATGCTTGAGGTCGATGCCGAAACAATGGCTCGGCGTCTTCACCACGTATCCCATGTTATAGAGATGCCACAGAGCCACTTTCCCTTGCGGAACAACAGTCTGTTGCACCTCTTTGACCACTCTGTCGAGCGCCTTCTTATAGTATTGCAGGATTGTGCCCTTCTCCATCTCGGCCGCTTTCGCGGAGGATGATTCCTTATAGTAGGTGTCGTAGTCGGCCTTGGAGCATTTGTCGACATATACCTGCACTTCGTCGATCAACTTCATGCGGTTCTCATCGGAAGCTGTGCAGGAAGTGGCCCAGAGGTCGTCGGCAATCTCCGCGATTCCCCTTTCCGTGGCCGGTGTATCCGGTTTCTTGTTTGAATCGTGGGGGGAGTCCGGACTGTCGCCCCCGCAGGCTATCAGACAGGCGGAAGATCCGCAGAGAATCATCGAGAGAGAGAATATTCTGAATATGTTCTTTTTCATCGTTTCAATGTTTATTTTTTGGTCATTGTCAGCACGGCGGCATCGTTGCCGGCCGAAAGGTCGACGATAATCTCATAGGTCGCACCCTCTTCGAGCGTGCAGTCGTTGAGGTAGATGTTATGGTCCTCTTTACCCGGCACGTTCATCTTCAGCAGATCGGTCTGCAATGTCAGGCGGTCGGGCTTGAAGGTCGTGCTGTATTTTGGCTGTTCGAAAATACGTAGTGTGAATTTGGTGGCGCTCAACTGTTTGCCGGCCACTACCGTGAGCCGGTGTCTGGCTCCTCCTATGGGTGCGAAAGGTATGAGCACTTTCCCTCCCCATCCGGGCTGATGGTTGACGTAGTCAGGTTTCCCTACACCCGTTCCCATGAGCCAGATGGCACCCGAACCGTCGGATCCGAGCACGGCTTTCTCGCCATATTCATCCACCGGATAGACCGTGAAGAATTTTCCGGCCATGTCGGCAAGCACGTGATAATTGCCGTCGGCGGCATTGAAGCGGAGCTTGCCGTTTCCTACAGGCGTGAAGTAATCGGGATCGACCCACCATTCTGAGAAGGGAGGAAAACCGTCGGTGTCTATTTCGGCACCGTTCTCAAGATACATCGTGACGTTATATACGTCGGGCGTGTCGGTGGTGAACTCCGTTTCGCCGAATTTCAGCACACCCTTCGGCCCGAAATCGTAAGTACGCGTATTGAAGCTGATTGTATATGCGCCGCCCGCAAGACTGCGGAAGCTTATCCCTTGGGTTCCGTCCGACTCGATGCTGTCGCCCTTGTAGCCGAAACGTATTTCACGCCCGTTCTCGCCATAGGCCGGAGCCACAATCACGCCACGCACCTCCGCAGGAAATTCCTGAGTTGCCGAATAGCTTCCGTCGCCGTCGCTTTCAAGCCGGTATTCAGCTCCACCTTCAGCGCGGAGCGTGACATACGGAAAATCGGGATACACCAGCTCGAACTCCGTTTCAGTCTCGGTAGTGGTGAAATGAATGTTCTGCAAAACGAGGCGCAACTTACCGCGCGATCCCTCGGCATATGCGGAATAAGGCACGGACACATGTCCGGTATAATACTCGTCGCTCACCTTCGTGCGCACTGTTTCCGTATCGACAAGCTCGCCGTCGATGTAAAGCTCGGCCTTCACCGTGGAGAGAGGCACCTCGCCGTCGCTGGCCTTTACCGTGAAAGGAAGCTCATCGCCGAAATATACGGTTGCGGGGAGACCGTCATATTCCATCACCGGATTGCCCGGCGCTTTCACATCATCGTCGTCGCTGCACGCCGCCATTGCCAGACAGAGAGGGAGCGACAGTAATAAATATCTGAATTTCATATTGATATACATATAAGAATTATTCAACTTGTTTAAACAAGTGCACTGTCAATATCCGGGATTCTGCATGAATTTCTCGTTGGAATCTATCACGCTCTGCGGAATCGGGAAGAGATAGGAATCCTGATTGAACAGATTCACGAAATGCAGACGTCCGCTGTCGCGCGATTCGAGAGTGTTCATCACCTCCTCCACCTTGCCGAGACGCACGAGGTCGAACCAGCGCTGCCATTCGAAAGCGAGTTCGAGACGACGCTCTTTGATATAGGCTTCGAGGAGCAGGTCGCGGTTGCCGCGCACGGTTGCCGAGAGCTTGCCGAGTCCGGCACGCTGACGGATACGGTCGATGATGTCGGCCGCAGCCCCGAGATTCTGCTCCGGTCCGAGAATCAGAGCCTCGGCCTTGAGGAGAAGGATGTCGGCATAACGGTATTTGATCCACGAGCTGTAACGCGAACGGACCTTGAACATGTGGGGATAATGGTCGGAGGGATAATACTTGCTCCAGTTGCAGGAATACCAGACGATGCTCGAATTCATTCGCTTCGTATCCCCTTCCGATTCGAAAGCCGCGATAAGGTCGCGCGAGGGTGTGCACCATTTGGCCCATGTGAACTGCGAGTCCCATTTCGCCCAGTCGCGGCCGAAGATCGTGATGCAGTTCTTGTTGTTGGAACCGACGATGAAATGCACTTCCAAAATCGACTCGCGCGTATTGACATTGAGCTGAGTCGCGTTTTTAGTGGGGTCCTCGTGGGGATTGCCGTCGAGAGCGAAAAGACTCTCGTAGTCATCCACCAGATCATAGCCGCGGCCGGCGAGCTGGTCGGCATATTCCACCACTTTGGAATAATCCTGTATGGGACGCTCGGCATAAACCTTTGCCAACAGGGCGCGGGCCACATCCTTGGAAAGAATCGTCTTGTCGCCTCCACCCTCGGGAGCATATTCGAGACAGAAGAGAAGATCCTCCTCTATCTTGGCGAATACCTCCTCAACGGATTTCTGCTCGGGGAAATAAGAGGGATAGACCTCCTCGATATTGTCGGCGGTGATATTGCCGGCCACGGTCGTCACAAGAGGGATATTTCCCCACATCCGGGCCATGTCGAACCATACGATGGCGCGGAAGAGCATTCCCTGCGCCTTGTAGCTGTCGATCTCCTCTCGGCTGAGAGAGCCGTCGAGCACATTCTCCACATTAACTATCAGCTTGTTGGCGAATGCCACATCATTCATCCAGCGCGTCCACATACGCTCGTTCATCATGTGGGTGGCGTCGATGGCGTTGTTTTCCACATTCACCACCTCCGCTCCCGAAGTGCCGGCATATGCGTTGTCGGAATGGGCGTCGGACATCATCATCTGGTCGCGGAACCAGTTGTATTGGGGCTCATTTTCCGAAGGTCGCTCGTAAAGACTCTGAAGATAAAGCTCCACATCGTCGCGGGTCTTGAACACCAGCTCCTCCTTCTCCTCGTTCACCCCTTCGGTGACATCGCTGTACAGTCCTTTGGGGTCATATTGCAGATCGCAGGAGGAGAGAAGCAGCGTTGCGGCGATCCCTATTGTAATATATCTTGATTTCATCTTTAAGTCTTGTTAAAATTCCAGATTCAGGCCGAACACATAACTGCGGCAATGAGGATAGGTTCCGTAGTCCACACCCTGGACGGCACCGGAGTTGCCGTATTGGTTCACCTCCGGATCCATTCCCTTGTATTTGGTCCAGGTCAGCAGATTGGTGGCCGAGAAATAGGGCTGCAGACGCGTGATTCCCGCTTTCTTCATCCATTTGCCCGAGAAGCTGTAGGAGAGGCTCACGTTCTTGAGGCGCAGGTAGCTGCCGTCTTCCACGAAATATGTGGAGTTGCGCAGTGTGAAGCTGGCGCGCGGCACGTCGGTGATCTGCCCGGGTATGCGCCAGCGGTCGAGCACCACGGTGGTCTGGTTCTTGCCGTCCATCATGCCTTCGGTGTTGTGGCGCGACATGTTGTAGATGTCGTTGCCGTACGAACCCTGGATAAAAATGCTCAGATCGAAGCCTTTCCATGAGAAAGTGTTGGTCATACCGTAGGTGAAGTCGGGATTCGGGTCGCCGATATATGTACGGTCGGAGGCGGAGATACGTCCGTCATTGTTGAGGTCGCGGTAGATCATGTCGCCGGTCTCGGGGTCAACCCCGTCGGCTATGTAGCCGTAGAAACCTGAGAGCGGACGCCCCGGCTCGTTGCGGATAATGTCTTCGTTCGACCCCGGAGCGTTGACGGAGGTGTAGATCTGTTTGAGCTGCAGTTTGTCGAGACGGTTGCGGTTGAAGCTCATGTTGAGCGAAGTGGCCCAGGAGAACTCACCCTGTATATTGTGGGAATATACCGAAAACTCGAAGCCTTTGTTGGTCATCTCTCCTTCGTTGCGCTGTATGGAGCTTGCCACAGCCGAGCCGGCAGGCAGCGACACGGTCATGAGCATGTCGGTGGTCTTCTTCAGATACCAGTCGGCGCTGAGCTGCCAGCGGCCGTTGAAAATCGAGAAATCGATACCGATATCGGTTGAAGTGGTGGTCTCCCACGTCAGGTCGGGTGTACGCAGGTTCGACTGCTTCACAATGGGAACGGCATATTCGTTGCCGGCTACCCACCATTCCACGCGGCTGATTCCGTAGCGCTGCAGATAGGCGTATTCACCCACACCGCTCTGGTTGCCGGTCATTCCCCAGCCGCCGCGCAGCTTCAGGTCGGAAATCCAGCCCACATCCTTGAGGAAAGACTCTTCCGAGGCACGCCATGCGGCCGAGAAGGAGGGGAAGGCTTTCCAGCGGCGGTCGGGGTTCAGGCGTGAAGAACCGTCATAACGGAGGTTGGCCGTTACGAGATAGCGGGAATCATAGTTGTAGGCCACACGCCCGAAGAAGGAGAGGATGCCCCATTCGGTGATGGAGGTTCCGGTGTTGTCCCAGGCTATCTTGTTGGCGGCATTGAGTGTCTCGATCGAGGCGTTGCGATAGCAAGAGCCGTATATCCAACTGTTGCGGTAGTCGGAATCGGTCCACGACGATCCGAGCATCACGTTGAGATTATGTTTTTTGATGTCGAGTGTATAGTTCAGGATGTTGTCCCACATCTGCTGGGTGTTGGTGTTGCGCAGGTCGGAACCTTTTCCTTTCGATTCGCGGCCTGTCACGGTGCTGACCGGATCGAGGAAGGTGGTGTCGTGGCCGTTGTTGCGCCGGAGCGTGTATTTGCTCTGCAGCGTCAGGTTGGGAAGGATGGTGAAGAGCAGGTCGCCGGTGGCCAGGAAATAGTGCATCCTGTAGCGTGTGTTGGCGGTGCGGGCCTGGTTCTCGGCGGGACTCGCATAGTTGGCCATGCCGTAGAAATTGGCATAGTATTGGTCGGGGTTCTCGGGATCCCATATCGGCGCGTAAGTCGGAGTGTTGATCACCGAAAGCACCACTCCACCTTTGTTCGCACCTGTACCCATCGCACCGCCGGCATTCGACATTGCGTCGGAATATGCCACGTTGGCCCCTATCTTGAGCCATTTGCGGATCTCGCCGTCGACCTTCACGCGGAAATTATAGCGCTGGTAGAACGACGACTGGATGATACCGTTGTCGCGGGCATAGCCGCCGGAGATATAATAGCTCATGGTTTTCCCTTTCTGGGCCACGGAGAGCTGATAGTTCTGAGTGTTGCCTGTTTTATAGGTCTCCTTGAACCAGTCGGTCTGGTCGGTGAGTCCTTCGGGGAGAGCGATACCTCCGACAATCTCATCCTGCAGCTCCTTATACTGTGCCGTATTGAGCACTTTCACTTTGTTCACCACGTCGGCCAGACCATAGCTCACGTTGAGCGATACCTTGGCGCGCTCGCTGTCGGCTCCCTTGGTGGTGATGAGGATCACGCCGTTGGCGGCGCGGCTGCCGTAGATGGCGGCCGCGGAGGCATCCTTGAGAACCTGCATGTTCTCGATCTCCGTAGGCGCCAGATATTTGATAGATGAGGTCACCACTCCGTCCACAACATAGAGCGGATCGTTGTCGCCGTTGAAGGAGGAGGCTCCGCGGATGCGGATGGAGGGCTCGGAACCGGGAACGCCCGTTCCTTGCACCACCTGCACTCCGGAGGCCTTTCCCTGCAGGGCCTGGCCGGCGGTGACTATGGGACGGTTCTGGAAATCTTTCTTATCGATGGTGGAGATGGCTGTGGTCACATCGCGGCGTTTCACCTGGCCGTAGCCGATCACCACCACTTCGTCGAGCATGGCCTGGTCCTCCTTGAGCACGATCCGCACCTCCGGAGCGGCTTTCGCCTCAACGCTCGTGTAACCCACTGACGTCACCACCAGACGCGCGCCCTTCTCGGCCATAAGGGTGAATTCCCCTTCGAGACCGGTGGCGGCTCCCACTGTGGTGCCTTTCACTAATACGGTGGCTCCGATCACGGGCTCACCGGCTTCATCGACCACCGTTCCTTTCACGGTTATCGGAGAGGCCGAGGCGGCCAACGTCACCGACACCATCAGCGTCAGCATCAGAAGCAGCCTTGAAATCAGGTTAGTTTTCATGAAATTTGAAGATTTTAATTATTGTTCGTTTCATTTAGCGGCATCTGCCGCAGTGGAATCGCAGGAAACCATCTACCTGCAAATTTATGGCGGTTTCTCTCTGCGCGATTCTCAGGGTAAATATACCGGGTAAATCAATGCAATCGTTTTATCTCTGGTTGTCAAAACATTGCCTTCACCGACACCACTCCCGCGAGTAAACTATTCAATCACCACATGGCCGAGAGTCTTGACGGCTTCGATGAACTTGTCTTTGGGAAGAATAGCCTTGTTGCGTGTGCGGAAGCGATAGTTGTAGACGGTCTGCGCCGAGCAATGCAGGAAATCGGCAATTTTCACACTGTCGGTGATGCCGAGGCGCACAAGCGCATAGATGCGCAATTCCATCGAGAGCAGCTCTCCCTCTTTGGGAAGCAATTCCTGCCCCGGCTGGAGAAGGTTGTTGAAATCAGTGATAAACTGCGGATACAGATGCAGGAAGATCGCGTCAAAATTCGCGTAGAAATCTTTCATGGCATCTTTCTCCAGAGTCTTCCCCTCGGTAAGATTGCGGATATCGTCCCATTGCATCACTTTTGCCTTCCGGTTGATAGTGCGCCGGAAATCGTCCATATGCTTGATAAACTGGGAGCAGAGCGAGAAGGCATAGCCCACGTATTCCTCTTTGACATAGTTCGATTCGTTCAGCTCGGCATTAGCCTGTTTGAGCTGGCGGTTGAGCGATGTCAGCCGGTCGTTCATCTCGGAAAGCTCCTCTTTGGCCTTGGAAAGTTCGGCGACGCGAGCGTTGAGCAGCAGGTTTCTCTCGTCAAGTTCGCGACGGGCCGCTTTGAGATGGCGCATCTCCCGGATAATCACGGCCACAGCCACTCCGAACCCGATACTGAGCAGACTCACCAGGATGAGGAAGATGCGTCGCATCCTCTCCTGCGACCGGAGCTTCTCCTGATAGGCGGCGTTGATCTTATGCTGCAGAGGGGCGATGGTGCTTGCCCTGACCCGGTTGGGATATTTAAGGGCGGCCTCCATGCAATAGCCTATGTAATTGTGGGCGCGTTCCACATCCCCCTCTTCGAGACAGAGCATGGCCAGTCGCTGCAGCGAGGCTATGTCGCGGTTGCAGAGCTGGACGTCGGTTATGGCCGACATAGCCACATAGCGCATGCCGTTCTCCTTGTCGCCGTTTTTGAGATAGAGACATCCGAGGATATAGGCGTTCTTTGCATCGTCGGGCGTCGAGAGTGCCGATGAATCCACCACCTTCCTGACCTTGGTTATGAATTCATTGCGCTTCTTTTCGGAAGCGCCGAGAAGACTCCAGCCACGATACCACAGATACTCATGGTCGTCCTCGGGCAGAATCGATATGAGCGAGTCCTTATACTGGTTCGACTTGTCGAAATATACGTTGGCCCCTATCGGATTGATACGTGCATAGTTGGCCATGTGGTCGTAAAGATAGGCCATCTGCGCGTAATATTCCTTCTTCAGCGCCCCGGGCACCTTCCCCCCTTCAAGTCCGCGCATTTCGGCGGCGGCTTCCATCAGCAGACCCGAGGCCGCAAGCAGGAACGACCTCTTTATCCTCAGGTCAGCAATAGCTGTGGAATCGCCGTTGGCCACAGCTATGTTCCGGCTGCGGTCCAGACAGTTCATGGCCGAGTCGATGCTGCGCCTCGAGAAGATATCATAGAGCATCATGTTGGCGCGGTAGCGTTCTTCGTCATTGCGGGCCTGACGCAGTTTCTGCCTGTAATCCTCGATCATGAATTCCTGCTTTTTCTCCAGACTCACGCGGTCGTCGAGCAGCGAGTCGAGATATTGCAGGAGATTCTCGTTGGAGGGAGCGGCATGTATCTGCGCGAAGGCCGAGGCCGCGAGCAGAAGCATCAGGTGGCGGAGTAGTTTCATGGTGGTGTAAGTATGGCGCGGCATCTGCCGCAGTTTATCAAAGCTTTCTTATCAAAGCGAGGAGAGGTCGGTCACGACGAAGGGCGCGTTCACTGCCTCGTGCGCGGCGCGACGGGCTATGGGCGCGTTGGTGTCGTCGACGGGCGTCGAGTACTCGCCGTTTTTGTTGCTCGACACGGAATAGCGCCAGGGGCAGGCATCGGTGGTGCGGCCTGTCAACGGGGTTATCAGTGTCTCGAATACGGCACATGCGGCGGCATAACGGCTTATGCCGTAGTCCATGTGGTAGCTGTCGCGGGTGAGCTGCATTCCGTTGTCGACGTTGAGCGAGGTGGTGCGCAGGTTCTCGAGCACGGCACCCGTGGAGATCACGATGTCGGCGGCGGTCTCCTCAACCACTTTCTGCGCCACGTGCGTCGTGGTGGCGAACATCGTGGCCCTGTTGTCGTTGAAATTGCTCTTGAGAACATTCGAGCCGTTGCTGTAGGTCTGGGCCATGATGTATGCGATGGTCGGGCGATGGTCGGGCTGCGCCTTCCATATCCTGTCGATCAGTCCGTTGAGGGACGCCTTAAGGGTGCCCGGCCATTCCCAGCCCTCTTTGCGCCCGGTGTGTTCCTGAATCACCACAATGTCCCATACGCGCTCCGCAAGCGCTTTGGCCGGAGAGTCGTCGAGACTTTCGTTGTCGCGCCACTCCTTGTCGCCGGGATGGCTGTGACGCATAGCGCAGATTCCATTCTTGTCGAAATTCGCGAGATATTCCGGGAGTGTGTAGCCTCCGTGGAAAAGACGGATCATGTGCACGTTGTCGATGCCGGAGGCTGTGAGCATCCCGGGAAGATGCTGGGTGGCGTCTTGGGTGAAACTGTTTCCTATGAAGAGGATATTGATTTCGCCGTCACCCTTCTCAAGAGGAGGGTTATAGGGTCGGTAAACCTCGCTGCCCCAGGTCCGCGCACCGTCGGCGAAACAGAAATAGAGATGCTTGCGGGCGTTGATCACGCAGAGCAGTCCGTCGCCGGCCTTCACGCCCATATCTGTTCCGTTGAGTGTGAGATTGCCGTCGGAGCCTATGCCGGCCGAAGGAGCGTTGTTCCGGATATCCTTCGGCGTCTCTGTCTTGCTGAGCTGACCGTTGACCGTCCAGTAGGGATTGGTGACATTCACCGTCAGATAAGGCACACCGTTCCGGGCTACAGAGAGTTTCTCGCCGGAAACCGATGATGCCGTAATGCCTGTGGAGCTTACATTAAACGATTTGCAATAATCGCCGGCGTCAGTCCGCTCCGCGATGAAATCTTTCAACGCGGCATAGTCAGCCGTCGGAGCATCCGAACCGTGATCGGGAGCATCGGGGCCGTCGCCGTTATTGCCACAAGCGGCGGTTGCGACTGCCAGGAGAAGCAACAGGAATATATTCTTAAGAGTTTTCATGATGTTTGCCAAAGATACGAATAAGGTTTTGAAGTATAGGTTTCAGAAGTGTTAAAAAGCTGCTTATAGCGCAGGAAACATGTTCCTGCCGCTATAAACAGCTTTGTCGAAATATCTCATTTATTTGAGAATCACTTTGCTTACCTTCGAGCCGCAACGGCGGATGAAGATGCCATTTTCGGGGTTGGCCACTTTCACGCCCTGAAGGTTGAAATATTCCACAGGAGCATTTTCAGCCTCTATCTCGACACCTTTCGACTGGGAGGGAACGGTCTTGGTGAGAGTCAGCACGCTTGTGTGAGTATTGAGCGAAAGCGTATAGGTGCCTTTGAGATTTGCTTTGATCGGAAGACATATCTCTGTCTGGTTGGCATCTTTGGTAACCTTGCCGTCGGCACCGATCGTACGGTGGTCGGAACGCATGTCATGGAAGCCTGCAAGTTGCACGGTGATAGGATTGCCGGCTTCGGCAGCCGCCGGAGCCGCCGGTTCGAAGATTGGTTCCTGTCCGGCTGTGAAACCATAGTAGGGACGTCCGGAGCGACCGCGGATCTTGAATTCCTTCACGCCCTCTTCCTGCCCGAAATCATAGCTTTCCAGAACATAGACGCCGGCATTGTCGGGATGTGTGAAATGATATGTCTCGTCAGGAATCTCCCATTTGTTCACTCCGTTCTTCAATTCATCGGTCTTGTGCCCGATTCCAAACGTGCGCCATTTGGTCGGCGTGCCTGTAACCTTGATCTTGTTTTCGGCAGGCCAGAAGGTGACGGTGCACTCGGTAAGTTCGCAGACACCTCCCGCGAACTGGAACTCGCCCGGTGTAAGGCCGTTCTCCTTCACGCCATCGGCAAAGGATATAGTGTTGCCTTTGGGGCCGTCTTCCCTGACATCGAGAAGACTGTGGCAATTGCTTTTGGCACCGATCTGATAGAACCAGGCTTCAGTAGCGCTTAGTTTCAGTTCCTCAAGCTTGGCTTTGGTTGCCTCGTCGGTAGGCTGACCCTCAGCATTGAACTTGGCGATGAGCTTGAAACCGGTGTTGCCGAGCGTGCCGTCGGCTTTCTCGGTGAGGGTAACGATTTTCTTCGGATGGCAAGAATACGATCCGTCGCCGTTGGCGGTCATGTCCTCCCCTTTGTAAGAGAGATTCTTCTTTGCCGCTGTACCGGTCAGATTCATCTGGGTGGCGGTTCCGTCGGCTGCCTCGCCGATATAGAGGAGGTGGTAGGACACTTCGGCCTGACTTGCAAGAGCGAGAGTCATGGCAGTACCAAGAAAGAGTAATTTTCGCTTCATAATTAAGCAATGTTTTAAGGTTAATATTGTTGTTTTGTTATTGTCGTGTCATACTTTTCAGGTCTGTGACTGTGGCAGCGCATAGTGTGTGCGGACAAGACAAAATTATATTCTTTCCCACTTACCTTCATCTCAGAGTAAAACCGCAAAGTAAGTTTTTTATAACGTTTTCCAAATCTCAACTTATTATTCACCAATATATTCCCGAATAATCACATCGGCTGCAAAGTAACCTTTCGCCCTTGCATCAGGACCTTTCCCCAAATGTTTACATCGACTTTTTCTTTGCGCGATAGCGCTCATGTCGCGTTTTTTATTTAAATTTGGGAATAAACTTTATGTCGTAATTATTCGTAATTATTATGTCGTTCTTTGGTACCATCAGGAAGGTGTTTCTCTACAGTATAATTTATCGGGCGATATTCGGCTCAGACAGCTCCCGCCGCACGCCCCGACGCGACTGTGGCAGTCCCGATGGATTCCACGGGGTGGACGACTGCCGCGACGATTACGACTACGACTACGACCGCGGCTACGAGTCGGGGCTCGGCTTCCGCGAAGAACTCGACGAGGAATTCGACTACGATGACACCCCCGGCTATTACGACCGTTTCGGTAATGGCTTCGACAGCGACGGCTTCGATGACGGCTTCGCCGATGGTTTTGGCCATGACGACGACCTGTAGGGACGCGATATATCGCGTCCGCCGCGTCAATGCATCTACCGCGTCAATGCGTCCACCGCGCTATCCCTCCTCATATCAATGTTCTCGATCTTAAGGTAAAAAAATATGAAATCAATCAAAGAGATTTTCAGAATAGGCACAGGCCCCAGTTCAAGCCACACCATGGGTCCCCGTCAGG
>OHIN01000774.1_pt1 | contig 20221 bp, 16 predicted proteins | sample 1568261 | NCBI WGS metagenome assembly OHIN01 (sample SAMEA3879578, study PRJEB24766) | human gut metagenome | biome: human-associated habitat; feature: feces | place: USA | collected 1985/1987
GAAAACCTTCCGAAGATCCGCCAGAAGGTGCAGACGCTCGTTGACGTCGGCCTTGGTTACGTGAAGCTCGGCCAGAGCTCGACAACGCTTTCCGGCGGCGAGGCGCAGCGGCTGAAGCTGGCCAGCGAGATCGGCCGCACCCAGACCGACTCGGTGTTCGTTTTCGATGAGCCCAGCATCGGCCTCCACCCGCTGGACGTGCAGGTGCTGCTGCGGGTGTTCCAAGCCCTGCTGGACAACGGCGCAACGGTCATTGTCATCGAACACGACCTTGATGTCATCCGCAACGCGGACTATGTCATCGACATGGGGCCGGGCGGCGGCGAGAGCGGCGGCCGCGTCGTGGCAACAGGCACGCCGGAGGAGATCCGGGAAAATCCGGAGAGTATTACCGGAAGATATTTATAACAAAAAGGGGGCAGATGCTGCATGGCATCTGCCCCCTTCGTCGATATTCTTATTTGCTTTCTGGTACACCGCGCAGTTCGGCACGGAAGCGCTCGGGAACATCTTCTTCCCGGATATTTTTGACGAGATCCGGAAGCTTTGCGGTTTCGCCTACGGGATAGACCATGATGCACTTCCGATGCTTTGCTGACGATCAAAACAAAAAGTTAATTCTCGGAAGAAATATCCTGACCGAAATACTTCTCGCCCAGCTCTTTCAGGGTGCCATCGGCACGCAGCTCCTCAATGGCGGTGTTGATGGCTTCCAGCAGGGTGGCGCTGGCATCACCCTTGCGCAGGGGGATGGCAACGTGAGAAGCGTCCTCGGTCTGGGCCACCAGCTTGAAATCTGCGTCCGGGTGGACGTTCAGGTAATCGTAGAAGGAAACATCGGCGTTCAGGGTGGCGTCGATGCGGCCTGCGGTGAGCAGCTGGATGGTCTCTTCCAGTGTGTCGATGCCCTGCACGGTGGCGCCATAGCTTTCGGCCAGCTCCATGTAGGTGGAAGCCAGACTGTTGGCGGTGGTCTTGCCCTTCAGGTCTTCAAAGCTGGTGATGTCCTCGTTGTCCTTGCGGACGGCAAGGGCGGTGTGGATGTAGCCGTAGGGCTCGGTGAAATCATAGGTCTTGGCACGCTCGTCGGTCACTTCCACGCCGTTGCACACGATGTCGTAGCGGCCTGCGTCCAGACCGGCAAACAGGCTGTCCCAGTCGCTTTCCACGTACTCCGGCTCCACGCCCAGCTTTTCCGCAATGGCGCGGGACACCTCCACGTCGTAGCCCACAAGGGTGTCGCTCTCGTCATGGAAGCTCCAGGGCTGCCATGCGCCTTCCAGCGCAACGATCAGCTTGCCGCTGGACTGGATGCTGGACAGCTGGTCGCTGGCAGCAGGAGCCACAGAGGCGGCCGTGCCGGAAGCAGCGGTGGAGCTGGAAGAATTGGAGCAGCCGGACAGAGTCAGCACGCCGGCAGCGGCCATGACGCTCATAAGAGAAATAAAGGTTCTGCGTTTCATAGTTGGATTCCCTTTCCTCTATAAAAATATTTGTGAAATAAACTCCTTCAGGCACAGCTGACGCTGCGACAGCTCCCTCAAAGAGGGAGCCCTTGGCAAAGAGGGAGACTTTCTGGTTTTGCCAAAGGCCCCATCCCAGAGGGGGCTGTCTGCGAAGCAGACTGGGGGAGTTGGTTAAACTTTACTCGGTGTGTGCGATCTTGCGCAAAAACTCGCGGGTACGCTCCTCTTTCGGGTCTGCAAAGAACTGGCGGGAGGGAGCCTGCTCCACCACTACGCCGTTCTCCATGAAAACGGTCTTGGAGGAAACATTGCGGGCAAAGCCCATCTCGTGGGTGACCACCAGCATGGTCATGCCCTCTTCGGCCAGCTGCCGCATGACCGAGAGCACCTCACCGGTCAATTCCGGGTCCAGCGCGCTGGTGGGCTCGTCGAAATAGATGATCTCCGGGTCGGAGGCCAGTGCTCGGGCAATGGCCACGCGCTGCTGCTGGCCGCCGGAAAGCTGACGGGGATAGGAGTCTGCCCGGTCGGCAAGGCCCACCTTTGCCAGCATTTTCATGCCCACGGCGTCTGCCTGCTCTCTGGGCATCCTGCGGGCCACGATCAGCCCCTCGGTCACGTTCTGCAGAGCGGTCTTGTTCCGGAAGAGGTTGTAGTTCTGGAACACAAAGGCCGTCTTTTTGCGCAGGCGGGCGATGTCGGCCCGGTTTGCATGGGCCAGATCAAAGCTCTCGCCGTCAAGGATCAGCTGGCCTGCGTCGGCAGTCTCAAGAAAGTTCAGACACCGCAGCAGGGTGGTCTTGCCGGAGCCGGAGGGGCCGAGAATGGCCACCACATCGCCCTTTTCTACGGTCAGATCCACCCCACGCAGCACCTGCAGCTCATGGGCAGCCTTCCGCGCACCGGGACGGTGGAAGATGCCCGCATGCAAGCTGGGCTTTGCATCGGTGCGGAATGTTTTCTGCACATTGCGGATCTCTAACATTGCCATAAAACCCACACTCCTTTCTTACTGGAAGCCGTGGGCATTCAGCCGACGCTCCAGCAAAGCCTGCAGCTTGGTGATGACCGTGCAGAACAGCAGGTACACCACAGCCACCTCGCAGTAGATGGGCAGGAAGATGTAGGTGCGGGCAGCCACCCGCTGGCCCGCCATGAACAGCTCGGCCACCGTGATATTGGACGCCAGCGAGGTGTCCTTGATCATGCCGATGAGCGAGTTGGAGAGGGCGGGCACTGCCGTGCGCAGGGCCTGCGGCAGCACGATGCGGCGCATGATCTGCCACCAGCTCATGCCCACGCAGTAACCGGCTTCCAGCTGGCCCTGGGGCACGCTTTCCAGCGCACCGCGCATGGTCTCGGCGCAGTAGGCACCCTCGTTGAAGGCAAAGGCGATGACCGCAGCCGGGAAAGCATCCAGCATAATGCCCACGCTGGGCAGACCATAAAAGATGATGAACAGCTGCACCAGCAGCGGCGTGCCGCGGATGACCCAGATGTAGAACCGTGCGATCTGCCGCAGCACCGGCACATTGGCGTACTGCACCAGCGCGACGGCCACGGCAATGATCATGGCAAAAAAGAAGGAGACAAGGGTCAGCGGGATGGTCATGGTCAGGCCGGCTGTCAGGATACGCGGCAGGGCCTCCGCCAGCACGCTGACCGTGCGGTTGGAAAAAAATGCTTCAAACATGAAAAATGTTCCCTCAGAACGGTGTTCAGATACTCTCTGTGTTGTCCGGAATAAAGGTATTATAAACCTTGAAGTATACTTGAAGTCAAGGTTTTTTGCCAAATCCCTACAAAACCTACCAGAATACTATAGCATGAATCCGGATGGAGTGCAAACGGTTTGTGCAAAACGCGTGATGTGTACAAAAACGGACGACCCATCTGGAAAACTTTGTGCAATGCGGCAAGCGGTTGACGGCGCACCTGCTTTCGTGTACAATGGACGTGACAACGCGCACCGGGCAGAGCACCGGCATGGGCGCAAATTTACCGCCGGGCACAGCTGCCCTGTGCGGTGCAGACACGGAGGACACGAACGTGACAAAGAAAAAAATCGGCGTTTTGGGCGCAGGCACCTGGGGCATGGCGCTGGCACGGATGCTGTGTGTCAGCGGCAATGAGGTGCAGGTGTGGTCGGCACTGCCGGCCGAGGTGGACAGCCTTTCTGCTGCCCGGGTGCACCCCAACCTGCCGGGCATGAAGATCCCGGCAGAGCTGCAGTTCACCAAGAGCATCGAGGAGGTTTGCACCGGCAAGGATGTGCTGCTGTTTGCAGTGCCGTCGGTGTTTGTGCGCTCCACCACCGCCAAGGCCCGGCCCTATATCCCGGACGGACAGATCCTTGTGGACGTTGCCAAGGGCATGGAGCCGGATACCTTATATACCATGACCGAGGTCATCGCCGACGAGCTGAACCGTGAGGGCGGCCCCAAGGGGGTAAAGCTGGTAGCGCTCTCCGGCCCCACCCACGCCGAAGAGGTGGCGCTGGACATGCCCACCACCATCGTTTCGGCCTGCCCGGATGAACGGGCTGCAGAATTTGTGCAGGACGTGTTCAGCAACACCTGTATGCGGGTGTACACCAACCCCGATATCAAAGGCGTGGAGCTGAGCGGCGCGCTGAAGAACGTGATCGCGCTGGGCGTGGGCATCTCTACCGGCCTTGGCTATGGTGACAACGCCCGCGCGGCCCTCATCACCCGCGGCATTGCCGAGATCGCCCGGCTGGGTGTGGCCATGGGCTGCAACATCCACACCTTTGCGGGTCTGGCCGGCATCGGCGACCTGATCGTGACGGCCACCAGTATGCACAGCCGCAACAACCGCGCCGGCATCCTGATCGGCAAGGGCGAAAGCCCGGAGCAGGCCGTCAAGGAAGTCGGCATGGTGGTGGAGGGCATCAATGCACTGCCTGCCGCTATGGAGCTGGCTGCAAAGTACAATGTGGAAATGCCCATTGTGCAGACGGTGAACGCCATCGTGAAGGAGGGCATGAGCGCCAGCGACGCTCTGCGCACCCTGATGGATCGTAACCGCAAGAACGAAATGCCGCAGGGATACGAAAACAACGGGTAAAAACCAGTGAAAAGGCAGCTGACCGCAGGGTTGGCTGCCTTTTGTCCTTTTACGGGCAGGAAAGCTGTACTGCAGACACCGAAAACACAAAATAATTCAAAATTTTTACCAAAATCAGACGAAAAAGGGTAGAAGGTCGGGAAACTTTCTGCTATACTGAAACAGAACGCAAAAACCGGGGGACGTTTTGTGCACCCTGCCGGAGAGAAAGAGAGGAATCTGCCATGCCGTCAACCTATGCGCACCGCCGCTTTGGTGCCAATGTGCTGGAACATCTGCCGGATGAACTGCGTGCTCAACTGGAACAGAACCGTGAGCTTTATGATATCGGCCTGCACGGGCCGGACCTGCTGTTTTATTACCATGCTGCCAAGTCCAACCCGGTGGGTGCACTGGGCAACGCCATGCACGAGGAGCCGGGGCGGGTCTTTTTTGACCGGGCGCGCAGGGTGGTGCACTGCGAGGCAGACCGGAATGCAGCGCTGGCCTATGCGCTGGGCTTTGTCTGCCACTTTGCGCTGGACAGCACCTGTCATCCTTATGTGGAGCAGTTCACCCGGGAAAGCGGTGTGACCCACTGCGAGATCGAGACCGAGTTCGACAACATGCTGCTGCGCCGGGACGGATACGACCCGCTGAAGTTTTTCACGGCCAGCCATATCCACCCGTCGGAGAAGAACGCGGGGATCATTGCGCCGTTCTACGAGGGCATCTCGGAGCAGACCGCGCTGGAAGCACTCAAGGGAATGATCTCGGTGCACAGACTCCTGCAGGCGTCCAACCCGGTCAAGCGCTGGGTGGTGCTGACCGGCATGAAGGTGGTGGGCAAATATGATATGCTGCACGGCCTTGTGGCAAATCCGCAGCCGAACCCGAAGTGCGTGAAAAGCGGCAAGCAGCTGGAAGCGCTGTACGCCAAGGCTCTGCCGCTGGCAGAAACGCTGATCTTGGAGTTTATGGCAAAGCTGGATACTGACGAACCGCTGGATAAGGCCTACGACCATACCTTTGGGGAGTTCTGAGTAAGTCGATGCAGGCCAGCAGGGAAAGATGCTGCTTCCCGCTACGACCCTTTTGGTGAAAATGTGTTTGGAGCGCTCCGCAGAGCGCGACAAACACGAAAATAAAAATGAAATTTCCGCTGAATATGGCCAGAGCGTGCGCAGCGGCCATTTTAAATGGTGAAATCTAAAAAGAGGGGGCACCGCCCGGCGGTGTGAGAGGAAACAAGATGAAACATGAAAAATTCAAGGTGACACCGCTGGAACGCGCGTGGATCCTGTACGATGTGGGCAACTCGGCCTTTGTGCTGATGATCGCAACGCTGGTGCCCATCTTCTTCAACGCGCTGGCTGAGGCCGGCGGCCTGAGCTCGGTGGACTATTTGGCCTACTGGGGCTACGCAAGCTCGGTGGTCACGGTGATCACCGCCGTGCTGGGGCCCATTCTGGGCACGCTGGCCGACACCAGAGGCTTCAAGAAGCCCATCTTCATGCTCTGCCTGTTCGTGGGCGTGGCAGGCTGCTGTGCCATGGGCCTTGCCACGACATGGCTGCCGTTCCTGCTCATCTTCATCCTTGCAAAGATCGGCTTTTCGGGCAGTCTGGTGTTCTACGATTCCATGCTGGGCGATGTGACCACCCCGGAACGCATGGATGTTGTGTCTTCGCAGGGCTATGCATGGGGCTACATTGGCAGCTGCTTGCCCTTTGTGGTGTGCTTGGCGCTGGTGCTGGGCAGCGGGGCCGTCGGCCTGAGCCAGATGACCGCCCTTTCCGTGGCACTGCTCATCACCGCCGTATGGTGGCTGGGCACCACCCTGCCGCTGCTGCGGAAGTATAAGCAGATCAACTATGTGGAGGTGGAGAAGCACGCCATCCAGCAGAGCTTTGTGCGCATCGGCCACACCCTCAAGCACCTGTACGAGGATAAGCAGGTGTTCTGGTTCCTGCTGGCTTTCTTCTGCTACATCGACGGTGTGTATACCATCATCGATATGGCCACCGCCTACGGCACGGCACTGGGGCTGGAGACCACTGGCCTTTTGCTGGCCCTGCTGGTGACGCAGATCGTGGCCTTCCCGTCGGCGCTGATCTTTGGACGTCTGAGCGCAAAATATCCGTCCAGCCAGCTTATCCCGGTCTGCATCGCAGCCTACACCGGCATTGCGGTGTTCGCCTTTTTCCTGACCAGCCAGTGGCAGTTCTGGGTGCTGGCCGTGCTAGTGGGCATGTTCCAGGGCGGCGTGCAGGCGCTCAGCCGCAGCCACTTTGCCAAGATCATCCCGGTGGAGAAATCCGGCGAATACTTCGGCCTGTTCGATATCTGCGGCAAGGGCGCATCCTTCCTTGGCACCATGATCGTGAGTGTGGGCAGCCAGCTGACCGGCAGCGCCAATGTGGGCATCGGAATGCTGGCAGTGCTGTTTGCGGTGGGCTTTGTGCTGTTCCGGGTCTCCTGCAGGACTGAGGACGCAAAACAGGTGTAATAACATGATTTAAAATTGCCGACGCGTTCGCTTTGGCAATATCAGAGGAAAGATTGTTTTATAATTTTGCAAACAAGCCAGTCCTGCGGGGCTGGTTTGTTTGCTTTTTCACGGGAAGGGCGCAATGGCAAACGGCATTTTGCTGCCATTGCGCAGTAAAGATGCAGCTTTCGGCAGCGACTCTATTCGTGAAAGTGCGTTTGGAGCGGCCCGCAGGCCGCGACAAACGCGAAATAAAAATAAAATTTCCGCTGAATATGGCCAGAGTGTAACGGAGGCCATTTTAAATCGTTATTCTGGTTATTATTAACAAACCTGTAATTGTGTTTTTCGCCCTCGAATGATACAATAGAGGCAATGACTTCAAAACCGCAAAGGAGAAAACGAAATGGAACGATTTCCCGGTTATACCACCCTGCGCACCGAGCCTTGCCCGGAACAGCACGGGACCCTGACCGTGCTCACCCATGATGTGAGCGGTGCCACCGTGCTGCTGGTGGAAAATGAAGATATCAATAAGGCATTCGGCATCGGATTCGGTACCTTCCCGTCCGATGACACCGGTGTGTTCCACATTCTGGAACACTCGGTGCTGGCGGGCAGCGAGAAGTACCCGGTCACTTCGCCGTTTCTGCAGCTGCTCAAAAGCAGCATGGCGTCCTTCCTCAATGCCATGACCTTCCCGGACAAGACCGTGTATCCCTTTGCTACCCCCAATGAGACCGACTTCAAGAACCTGATGGATGTCTACCTGAACGCGGTGTTCTGCCCGCTGGCTATGGTGGACAAGGCGGTGTTCGAGCAGGAGGGCTGGCACCGCAGTGCCGACGGCACCGTGAGCGGAGTGGTGTACAACGAGATGCAGGGCGCGCTGGCCGCACCGGATGCACAGCTGGAAAATGCACTGGAACGGGCTATGTTCCCGGATACAGCCTACGGCTTTGTTTCCGGCGGTGACCCGGCAAGCATCCCGGCACTGACCTACGAAAAATATAAGCGGGTGTACCGCCGCCATTACAGTGCAGACAACTGCTGCATCACCCTTTACGGCAGGATGGATATGGCTGAAAAGCTGGAACTGCTGGACAGGGATTATCTCTCTAAAATGCCCAAGGGCACCAGCCGTCCGCGGCTGACCGTGCAGGACGAGCAGGCCGGAGCCTGCGTGGAGCTGCCCTACTACACGGAGAACCCGGAGCCGGACGAGGTGCAGTGCGCGCTGGCATGGTACACCGGTGCCTTTGCGGACCGGGAGCGTCAGCTGGGCGTGGAGGTCCTGCTGGACGCCTTGCTTGGCACCAACAACTCGCCGCTGAAAGCCGCGCTGCTGGCCGAAAAGCTGGGTGCGGATATCGACATCGGCTTTGATGACAGCACCCTGCAGCCGGTGCTGGAGCTGGTGCTGCGCGGTGCCACCAGAGAGACCGCAGGCCGGTTTTCTGCCGCTGTGCGCAAGGCTGTGGACGGCATCCTGACCGAGGGCATCCCGCAGGAACTGCTGCTGGCCTCGCTGAACGCGGCAGAGTTTGCGTCCCTTGAGCGCCCGGGCAGCCTGCCGGACGGCGTGCTGGATGCCATCAACGCTTCCACCGGCTGGCTGCACACTGGCGACCCGGCCCTGCTGCTGCACACGGACAGGCTGTTTGCTTCCCTGCGGGAAAAGATGGCTGACGGCTGGTTCGATGAGCTGCTGCGTGAGCTGTTTGCACCGGCCCCGGTGCAGGTGGTGCAGGTGCCCACTCTGCCCGGAAAGGACGAGGAGAACGGGCCTGTCCGCACCGACGGCAAGCTGGTGCTGGAACACCCGTTGACCGCCGCCGACCTTGGCGACGGCGCAAAGACCGCACCCGGAACGCGGGAACTGCTGGCCGGGGCACAGCTGCTGCATCACCCCTCGGCGGGCAGCCTGTATCTGAATTTCTACTATGACCTTGGCAATGTGAAGCCCGAGGACATGCAGTATCTTGACCTGCTGACCGATGTGCTGGACGAACTGGACAGCAGCAAGCATACCGCCCGGCAGCTGAACACCCTGCGCAGCACATGGCTGGGCGACAGCCGCGTGCAGCTGGACATCTGGACCGGCCGTCAGGAGGGCGCACCCTGCCACGCAAAGCTGAGCCTGTGCCTGAGCCTTCTGGAACGCAGTCTGGATAAGGCAGTGGAGCTGGGCGGCGAGTGGCTGTATGACACCATCCTCACCGGTCCGGCGGCAGAAGCTGCCTTTGCCCGGGTGCTGAGCCAGCAGAAGCTGAACATGGAACAGCAGTTCATTCAGCAGGGCAATGTATACGCAGCCACCCGCGCCGGTGCCCACTACACGGTGGACGGTGCGGTGAGCGAGCGCTGCAGCGGCGTGAGCTACTATAAGTTCCTGTGCGGCGTGCAGGAGCGGGGCAACTGGGCCGCTTTGGGCGAAAAGCTGGATGCTCTGCGCACCGAGGTGCTGCAGCATGCGCAGCTCACCGTCAGCCTGCACGGCAGCGAGGATGCCTTTGCCAGACTGCGCACCCTGCTGCCGGAAAGCCGCTTTGCCGCCGAGGGCCGTGCTGCGGCAAGACCCTACACCGAGCCGCTGACACCGCCGGTGAATGAAGCCTTCGTGATCGATGGCGGCGTGAACTACGATGTGCTGGTGTGGCCCATGGAGCGCCGCAGCGACCGCAAGGTGCTGGCCCGCGTGATGAGCTACGAATACCTGTGGCACAGCATCCGCGAGGTGGGCGGCGCTTACGGCACCGGAATGCTCTCCTCGGACGGCGTGGAGTACCTGTACACCTACCGCGACCCCCATGTAAAGGAAAGCTACGACACCTTTGCAAAAGGCCCGGCAGAACTGGCAGCCCGGGAGTACACCGAAAAAGATCTGAACGATTTTATCGTGGGTGCCGCAGCCAAGCTGGACACTCCCCGCAAGCCCCGCGCCGAGGCCCGGGAGATCGACCGCCGGTACTTCTGCGGCATCACGGACGAGATGGTGTCGGCCGACCGCAGAGCCCTGTGCGCTGTGGATGCTGCCCTGCTGAAGGAGCAGGCCGCAGAGCTGGGTGCCGCCATGGCAAACGGCGTGCGGGTGGTGTTTGGCAGCAAGGATGCTGTGGAAGCCGCAAAAGAATTGTTTGATACGGTAGAAACATTGTAAATGAATTTTAAAAAGTGCCTGATGATACGAAAAATGTCATCGGGCACTTTTACTTTTTGTAAAGAAACGGAAAAATTTTAAAAGCAGGGTTGACGCGGCAAAAAAGCAGTGGTAAAGTAATGGGCGGAAAAGGCAAAAAGTGTCTTTTTACAACAGGAAAACGAGGTGGTTGTCATGGAACCTGCTGGCAGTAGCAGCAGTCTTTCTCCCCGATTACTTTATATGATGGCAGCCGCCGTTTCTGCTTTGCGCAGACTCTGCTGTGTGTGAATGCACACGGTGCGTGTTTGTGTTCCCTGAAAAGAAGAAACGAGAGCTGCCACTGAAAAGGAGGCAGCTTTTTTATGTCTGAAATTTCGATCGATACCCTCAAGACCATGCTGGCAAATCTGGATGATGCCAAAAAGTACCAGAGCCTGCGGGACGTGATGGAGACCCTGCCTGCACCCGATCTGGCTGCAGTGTTCGAGGATCTGCCTGCGGAAAAGCTTCCGGTGCTGTTCCGCCTGTGCCCCAAAGACCTTGCGGCAGATGTGTTCGCCGAGCTGACGCCCGCGACCCAGCAGCAGCTCATCGACGGTCTGACCGATACCGAGCTGAAGGCGGTGGTGGATGAACTGTTCGTGGACGATGCCACCGACCTTGTGGAGGAGATGCCTGCGAATGTGGTCAAGCGCATTCTGGCTCAGGCAGAGCCCGCTACCCGCCGCATGATCAACGAACTGCTCAAGTATCCGGAGGACTCGGCCGGCGGCGTGATGACCACCGAGCTGATGGCGCTGCGGCCGGATATGACCGTGGCACAGGCCATGGATACGATCCGGGAAAATGGCTTTGATAAGGAGACCATCAACAACTGCTATGTGACCGACAGCAGCCGCAGGTTGGTGGGTGTGGTCTCCCTGCGGGCGCTGGTGCTGGCAAAGAACACGGAGGAGCCTATCAAGGACCTGATGGATTCCAATGTAGTCAGCGTGAGCACCACCACGGATCAGGAGGACGTCTCCAAGCTGTTCGAGAAATACGGCTTTCTGGCCATCCCGGTGGTGGACGCCGAGAACCGGCTGGTGGGCATCGTGACCATTGACGATGCCATCAGCATCCTGCAGGATGAGGCCAGCGAGGATATCGCAAAAATGAACGCCATCGGCCCCTCCGACAAGCCCTACTTCAAGCAGAGCATGTGGGACCTGTACAAGAGCCGTGCGCCGTGGCTGCTGTTCCTGATGATCAGCGCCACCTTCTCCAGTCTGGTCATTCGCGGCTACGAGGACGCACTGGCCGCCGTGACCGTGCTGACCGCATACATCCCCATGCTGACCGATGCAGGCGGCAACGCGGGCAGCCAGAGCACCTCCACCATCATCCGCGGCATGGCGGTGGGCGATATCCAGCCCCACGATCTGCCCCGCATCCTGTGGCGCGAGAGCCGCGTGGCCCTGCTGTGCGGCGGCACGCTGGCGGTGTGCAACTTTGCAAAGATGCTGCTGTTCGACCGCATTGCGGCTCCGGTGGCACTGGTGGTGTGCCTGACCCTGATCTGCACCATCCTGCTCTCGCAGATCATCGGCGGCATCCTGCCCGTGGCAGCAGAAAAGCTGCACGTAGACCCCGCTGTGATGGCTTCGCCCCTGATCACCACCATCGTGGATACCACCACGCTGCTGGTATACTTCAACATTGCAAAGGCACTGCTGCACCTGTAAGACCCAAAGAACCGCTGTCTGAGCTCCCGGAAAAGGCCGTATGACCCTTCCGGGAGCTTTTTTGAGCCAAAATACGATGCGCGGCATTGCCGGGAACGGCAGACATTTGCAGAAATTTGCGGGAAAAGCGATCAAAACCGCAAAAAATGACGGCAGAACTGTCCCTGAAAATATTTTTCAAGATATACAAGAAATACACGGCGTCCCCAAATGAGCTCATGCAACATTTTGTAATCTTTTTGAGAGAAAAATGACATAATTTTTTTGCTTTTGTAAGAAGGTTGCAAATGCATGAAAAATTGTGATGTTTCGAGAAAAGAAATTGGCGAGCCCAAAAAGCATTTGTTGAAATGGCACAAAAGAACTCCTTCAATCTTGTGAACTTGTTCTCTTGCACAGGGGGCTCTGCAAGGGTATAATACGAACAGGAATTACAGGAACGTGCAAGAATGCTCCTGTGAAAATGCTGAGATACGAATTGAAGGAGAACACTATTATGAAAATGATTTCGCGTCGTGACTTCCTGAAGGCTTCCGCTGTTGTGGGCGCTACCGCTGCTATGACCGCTTGCGGCGGCTCTTCCTCCACCAGCACCGCTGCTTCCAGCGTTGCTTCTTCCACCGCTGCTTCTGCCGCTGCTACCAACGGCTCTGCCAACATCGGCGTGTGCATCTATCAGTTTGCTGATAACTTCATGACCCTGTACCGCTCCGATCTGGAAGAGTACCTGAAGGACATGGGCTACTCCGTCACCATCATGGACGGCAAGAACGACCAGAACACCCAGACCGAGCAGATCAACACCTTCCTGCAGCAGGGCGTGGACGTGCTGGTCATCAACCCCGTGCAGACCACTTCCGCACAGACCATCGTTGATACCGTCAAGCCCTCTGAGACTCCTATCGTCTTCATCAACCGTGAGCCCGACAAGAGCGTTCTGGACTCCTACGCAGACAAGTGCTGCTACGTTGGTGCTGACGCACGTCAGTCCGGTACTTATCAGGGCGAGCTGATCCTCGAGACCGAGACTCAGGGCGACATCAACGGCGACGGCAAGATCACCTACATCATGTGCAAGGGCGACCCCGAGAACATCGATGCTCAGTACCGCACCGAGTACTCCATCAAGGCTCTGACCGACGCCGGCAAGGAAGTCGAGTGCCTGTACGAGTACCTCGACAACTGGGACCAGACCACCGCACAGCAGGACGTCGCAAACGCTCTGGCACAGTACGGCGAGAAGATCGAAGTCGTCTTCTGCAACAACGACGCAATGGCACTGGGCGCTCTGCAGTCTCTGCAGCAGGCTGGCCGTACCGTCGGTAAGGACGTCTATCTGGTCGGTGTTGACGCACTGAGCGAGGCTGTCCAGAATGTCGTCGATGGCAACATGACCGGCACCGTTCTGAACGATGACGTGGGTCAGGCTACCGCCGCCGCAGCTGCTACCAAGCTGTACGTCGAGGGCAGCAAGGTCGAGCAGTACTACTGGGTCGACTACGTCAAGGTCACCAAGGAGAACGCTGCACAGTACATCAAGTAAGCAGCCAAAACCCTATCGTTGCAAGGTGCGCAGTGAACCAATAAGGCTTAATTAAAAGCTAAAAAAGCGCGTGCGTGCGAGAAAATATCTCCGCGCACGCGCCTTGTTTTAAGAGCCCGCCGGCAAAAAACGCACTTTCCAAGACCCAAAGACAAGGAGGCTCTGAGGAATGTCAGAATACCGTCTGGTAATGAAAGGCGTGGTAAAGACCTTCCCCGGCGTGAAAGCGCTGGACCACGCGCAGTTGGAGCTTCGCCCCGGCAAAGTCATGGCCCTGATGGGCGAGAACGGTGCCGGTAAGTCCACCCTGATGAAATGCATGTTCGGCATTTACAAGATGGATGAGGGCGAGATCGAGTACGAAGGCCAAAAGGTCAACATCCCCACCCCGCTGGATGCACTGAACCGCGGCATCGCAATGGTGCATCAGGAGCTGCAGCCCATCCCGGCCCGCACCGTGGCAGAGAACATCTGGCTGGGCCGCTACCCCACCAAGAAGGCTGGCCCCATCACCATCGTGGACCATGCCAAGATGTATAAGGACACCGACGAACTGCTGAAAAAGCTGAAGCTGGATATCAAGTCCCACGCAAAGCTGGGCAGCCTGAGCATCGCACAGATGCAGATGGTGGAGATCGCAAAGGCCGTCTCCGCAAACTGCAAGGTGCTGATTCTGGACGAGCCGACCTCCTCGCTGACCGCGAACGAAGTCGAGTCGCTGTTCCGCATCATGAACGAGCTGAAGGAGCAGGGCGTCGCTCTGGTCTACATCAGCCATAAGATGGACGAGATCAAGGTCATCGCCGACGAAGTCACCATCATGCGTGACGGCCACTACATCGGCAAGTGGGACGTCGCCAACATGACCAAAGAGGAGATCATCGCCAAGATGGTCGGCCGTGAGCTGTCCAATCTGTATCCCCCGCTGGAAAATCACCCCTCCGATGAGATCATGATGAAGGTGGAGGACTTCACCTCCATCCATCCGCGCTCCTTCCGCCACTGCAGCTTCGAGCTGAAGAAGGGCGAGATCCTTGGCGTGGCAGGTCTGGTGGGCGCACAGCGCACCGAGCTGATGGAGGGTATCTTCGGCCTGCGTGCCCACACCTCCGGCAAGGTATGGATCAAGGGGCAGGAGGTCCACATCAAGCAGCCCCGCGACGCCATCCAGCACAGCGTGGCTCTGCTGACAGAGGATCGCCGCGCCACCGGCATCATGGGTGTGCTGAGCGTGGCCGACAACATCTCTATCGCCTCGCTGGATGCGCTGCGCAAAGGGCCTATCATGCTGGACGATAAGAAGATCCTCGAGCTGGTGGCCACCAACAAAGAGAAGATGGCCATCAAGGTGCCCAGCCCCAAGACGGCGATCAAGAGCCTGTCCGGCGGCAACCAGCAGAAGGTGCTGATCGCCCGCTGGCTGGCCAACAACCCCGATGTCCTCATTCTGGACGAGCCTACCCGAGGCATCGACGTCGGCGCAAAGTACGAGATCTACTGCATCATCGCCGACCTGGCCAAGCAGGGCAAGAGCATCATCATGATCTCCTCGGAGATGAGCGAGATCATCGGTATGTCCAACCGCGTCATGGTCATGTGCGATGGCCGCATCACCGGCTTTATCGACGGCAAGGACGCTACGCAGGAGAACATCATGGCTCTGGCGACCCAGTTTGAGACCGCGCCCGAAGCGGCGGCGGCCAATCAGTAAACAAGGAGGCTGTCTATCGTGGAAGCTACCAAGAAAGTAACGGGCAAGTCTGTAAAGAAGTGGCTGGGCAACAACGCCATCATCGTCCTGATGCTGGCCGTGTCCCTCATCGTCGGCATCATCCATCCTAACTTCTTCGCACTGGCCAATATCATCAACCTGTTCAAGAACGTCTCTATCCGCTACATCATCGCTCTGGGCATTTCCGGCTGTCTGATCACCACCGGTAACGACCTGTCCGCAGGCCGTCTGGCTGGTTTCGCTGCCTGCCTGGCCTGCATCTTTGCGCAGACCGAGGGCGCTGCCGGTAAGTTCTACCCCAATATGCCCACCCTGCCCACCCCCGTGGTCTTCATCCTCGTCATCGCCATCTGCGCCATCGTGGGCCTGTGCAACGGCCTCGTGGTCAGCTACCTGAAGGTCCAGCCCTTCATCGCTACGCTGGGTATGCAGCAGGTGGTCTACGGTATCTGCCTCGTCTACACCGGCGGTACCCCCATCGGCTCTCTGAACAAGGACTTCACCTCTCTGGCCTCCAACACCCTCTTCGGTGTTCCTGTGCTGATCATCATCGCCCTCTTCGTGGCCTGCTGCTTCTGGTTCCTGTACAACAAGACCCGTCACGGCAAGTATATGTACGCCATCGGCGGCAACGAGGCTGCTGCTGAGGTGGCCGGTGTCAACGTCGCTGCCACCAAGATCCGCATCTACATCCTGGCCTCCTGCATGTTCGGTCTGGCAGGCTGCCTGCTGGCTGCAAAGTCCGGCGGCGCATCCGTCAACACTGCAATGGGCTATGAGCTGGACGCCATCGCAGCCTGCACCATCGGCGGTGTTTCCACCACCGGCGGCGTTGGTACTGTTCCCGGCGTTCTGGTCGGCGTTCTGGTCTTTGAGCTGATGAAGGTCGCTCTGCAGTTCATGAATGTCAACTCTTCTTACACCTATATCGTTCAGGGTCTTGTCATTATCGTGGCTGTGGCCATCGATATCCGCAAGTATCTGGCAAAGAAGTAAGAGCTTTTTCTGTGGGTCGTCTGCTTTTGGGCAGGCGGCCCGCTTTTTTTATCTGCATTTGTGTGGTATTATAATAAAAACACCATCAGGAGGTACGTTATGGCACAGGAAAAACAGACGCCCGAAGAGCGCGAGGCTGAGCTTGCCCGCCGGGAAGCTGCCCTTGCGGCCCGGGAAGCACAGCTGGCGCAGGAACAGGCGGAGCTGGCAGACCAGAAGGCAGACTTTGAGGAAGGAAAAAAGAACCTGCTGAACAACGGCGACAAAAACTTTGTGAATGCGAAAGAAAAGATGTACGACCATTTTCCGCTGACAGTGCACCAGATGGATATTATCATCGGGGTACTGTTTGCGCTGATCGCACTGTTCCTTGTGCTGGGGGTGACCCATACCAGCTTCTTCGGGCTGTTCGGAGGGTAAGTGCATTCCTTTTCTGCAGCAGGTGATTGCATTTCATCCGCAATATGCGTATAATTTAGGATAAAAGCTCTGCCGCACTGCGGCGGCAGGAAGAGGAGTGGTGATCTTGAAAAAGAAATGGCTCGCGGCGGCACTGGCAGGCATTCTGCTGGCAGCTGCGGTTCTGAGCGGATGTGCATCGACAGAAAAGGCCAAACGGCTGCGCTTCGGTGTGGCTGGCGAGGGCGGCATCTACCGGGAGTTTGGTGAGCGGTTCGCAGCATTGGAAAACGAGACGGACAACGGGCAGGTGGAGCTGAAGGCTACCGCCGGTTCCGCGGCGAACCTGCGCCTGCTGACCGGCGAATACCTGCAGCTGGCCATTGCACAGGCAGACCTTGTACAGGATGCCTATGACCAGACCGGCATCTTTGCCGACGAGGAGGAGGACCGCGGCTTTGGTGCCGTGGCGGCGCTGTACACCGAGATCTGTCAGGTGGTGGTGCGGGCGGATTCCGACATCCGGTCCATTGAGGACCTGCACGGCAGGACGGTGAGCATTGGCGCGGAAGAATCCGGCTCGGAGCAGAACGCGCTGCAGATCTTATCTGCCTATGGTCTGAACGACAAGATGGTGAGCATGGTAAACCTGAACTATGAGGATGCCGCTGCCCAGCTGAAGGCGGGCAGGGTGGATGCCATCTTTATGACGGTGGGCGCGCCCAGCCCGGTGCTGACCGCTCTGGCAGGCGAGTGCGGCATCCGGCTGCTGAAGGTGGACGGTGCGGCGGCACAGCGCCTGATGAGCGCTTACAGCGCCTACAACACGGTCACGCTGCCGGCAGGCACCTATCCCGGACAGACGGAAGAGGTGCAGACGGTGGGCGTGAAAGCCGTTCTGCTGGCCAGCAACGCGCTGCCCGCAAAGCAGGTGCAGCAGCTGACACAGCTTCTGTTCTCCAGCCGGGAAGGGCTGGAAGAGCAGCTGGGCATCCCGCTGGACCCGGAGGAAAACGCAGTAGAGGGCGTTGGCATCCCATTCCATGCGGGCGCGGCCGCATACTATAAGGCGGCAGGAATTACGGTCGATCAAACGGCTGGGAACTGAGGGAAAGTAGAGCAATGAAGATCGAATTGGATATGTATCAGACACTGGCCGTTGCCGTGCTGGTGTTGATGCTGGGCAAATTTTTGCGGGCAAGGGTGCAGGTGCTGGAACGCTTCTGCATTCCGGCTCCGGTCATTGGCGGCGTGTTGTTCGCCATTTTTACCTGCGTGTGCTATGTGACCGGCGTTGCCGAGTTTGCATTTGATGATATTTTAAAGGAAGTCTGCATGGTGATGTTCTTCACCTCAGTGGGCTTTCAGGCAAACCTCAAGGTGCTGAAAAGCGGCGGAAGAGCGATGATCGTGTTTCTGGGCGTGGTCATCGTGCTGATCGTCAGCCAGAACTTTGTGGCCGTGGGGCTGGCAAAGCTGCTGGGCGTGGATGCGCTGGTGGGCCTTTGCACCGGCTCCATCCCCATGGTGGGCGGCCACGGCACCGCCGGTGCCTTTGGCCCGGTGCTGGAGGACTTTGGCATTCAGGGGGCCACCACCCTGTGTACGGCAGCGGCCACCTATGGCCTGATCGCAGGCAGCATGATGGGCGGCCCCATCGGCAAGATGCTCATTGAGCGGCACAATCTGCTGGCCACGGTGGTACCGGAGGATGACAGTCTGCTGGTGGAAGAAGAAATGAAGCACGAGCGCCACACTACCATGTATCCGGCGGCAAGCTTTCAGCTGATCGTCGCCATGGGCATCGGTACGGTGTTGTCCAGACTTCTGAGCCTGACGGGCATGACCTTCCCCATCTATATCGGTGCCATGATCGCGGCGGCGATCATCCGCAATGTGGGCGAATACAGCGGCCAATACACCGTGTATATGGGCGAGATCAACGATATTGGCGGCATCTGCCTTTCGCTGTTCCTGGGCATGGCGATGATCACCCTGAAGCTGTGGCAGCTGGCAGAGCTGGCCCTGCCGCTGATCGTGCTGCTGGCCGGGCAGACCCTGTTCATGATTTTGTATGTGGTGCTGGTGGTGTTCAACATCATGGGCCGCGACTACGATGCGGCGGTCATCGTGTCCGGCACCTGCGGCTTTGGCATGGGTGCAACGCCCAACGCCATGGCAAACATGCAGGCCATCTGCGATAAATATTCGCCCTCGGTCAAGGCGTATCTGCTGATCCCGCTGGTGGGCAGTCTGTTTGCGGACTTCCTGAACAGTCTGGTCATTACGGTGTTCATTAATTTTATCTGAGTGTATCTGGCGGTCCGGGCGGAGAGCCGCACCGGGAAAGGAGACGTGCAATGTCGCTTTATCACCATCTGAAAACGTGGCTCGGAAAAAAGCAGGAGCATCCCCATGAGGAAGAAACCGTGGCCTTGCCGGAGATCCATACCGGCAAGGTGGCACATCATACGGATGCGGACGGCACTCCGGCGGCAGATAAGCCGATCCACTATGATAACGTAGCTATCCCGGAAGTGCATATCCACCCGAGACGCAAATAACTTCTAGCGTGAAAAGGCGTTTAGAGCGGCCCTGCGGTTGCACAGCAATAAAAGCCCCAGTGGGGCTTTTAAGCAGGCGAGTGGTCTGCGTTAGCAGATGGAAGGGCTTTGCCCGGACAAACGTCGGAGCCGCGACAAACACAAATAAAAAAGAATAGTTCCACGCCGGACAGCCCGGAGCGAATGCGCAGGCTGTTCCGGATTACAGGAAGCAGAAAAGCTCCCGTCCATCATCAGGACGGGAGCTTTTTTGCTTGTGGTAAGATCGGCGGCTTAGAGGAACACGTACTTGAGGATGAACAGCACAGTCAGCACGTACATCAGCGGGCTGATCTTCTTTTCCTTGGTCTTGCCGGTGACGACATTGATGATGGTCCAGGAAATGACGCCGATGGCGATGCCCTCAGAGATGCTGTAGGCAGTGGGCATGGCCAGAATGGTGAGGAAGGCGGGGATGCCCTCGCTGGGGTCGTTGAAGTCGATCTTGACGGCAGAACCCATCATGTAGAAGCCAACGATGATCAGGGCGGGAGCCGTTGCAAAGGACGGGATGGCAAGGAAGATCGGGGAGAGGAACAGAGCGAGGCCGAAGAGGATTGCAGTGGTAACAGCGGTAAGACCGGTACGGCCGCCTTCGGAAACGCCGGAAGCACTCTCAACGAATGTCGTTACTGTGGATGTACCAAGGCAGGCACCGCAGGTAGTTCCCACCGCGTCCGCAAGGAGCGCGCCCTTGATCCTCGGGAGCTTTCCGTCAGCGTCCAGCATGTCTGCCTTCGCAGATACACCGATGAGCGTTCCGAGTGTATCAAAGAGGTCAACAAAGAGGAACGCGAACACGATCACGATGAACTCAAGGACCGGAACGCCCTTTAAGCTGAACTTAAAGAGGATCGGGGACAGGCTCGGGATCGAGATTCCATTGGAAAAATCCGGAAGCAGATTATAGAAGCCAAGGTCCGGATTCGGAACATAAATACCCGCAAACTGACAGATGATTCCAAGGATCCATGTGATCAGGATGCCCCAGAGGATGTTTCCTTTTACATTCTTCACGATCAGGATTCCTGTGATCAGGACTCCGAAGATCGCAAGGAG
>OHIN01000785.1_pt1 | contig 20041 bp, 18 predicted proteins | sample 1568261 | NCBI WGS metagenome assembly OHIN01 (sample SAMEA3879578, study PRJEB24766) | human gut metagenome | biome: human-associated habitat; feature: feces | place: USA | collected 1985/1987
CCGGTCTTGTCATCGGGGGGTTCAGCACTCTTTTTGCCACCAGCCTGCGTTTTGTGACCGATTTTCGCACCGAACGCCCGTGGATGATTTTTTTCCTGCCGCTTGCCGGCATTTTCATCGTATTTTTGTACGGACTTTTTCAATATAAAAATGATAAGGGCACAAATATGGTTTTGTCAACCATTCATGCCGAAACCGAACTGCCTTTTAAAATGGCACCGCTCATCTTTATCTCGACCGTGATCACCCATCTTTTCGGTGGTTCTGCGGGACGTGAGGGAGCCGCATTGCAGCTCGGCGGAAGCATCGGAAACCAGCTTGGAAGGTGGTTCCGGCTTGATGACCGTGACCGCCGCATCCTCGTTATGTGTGGCATGAGTGCCGCCTTCTCGGCGATCTTCGGTACACCGATTGCCGCCGTCGTCTTCGCCATGGAAGTCGTCAGCGTCGGTGTTATGTATTATGCGGCACTCGTTCCGTGTGTATTCGCTTCGCTCATTTCCTTCAAAGTTGCCAATCACATGGGGATCGGACCAAATGTATTTCATTTGCTTGATGTACCTAGTTTCCAATTATTACCAAGCGTTAAGGTGATTGTTCTCGCCATGCTGTGCGCCGGTCTGAGTGTTCTGTTTTGTATTATATTGCATTCTCTGGGGGATGTCTATCGTGCAAAATTGAAAAATCCGTATGTACGTATCCTATTTTCGGCAGTTATCATTATTCTGCTGACATTGTGCCTGCAGACCGATGATTATATGGGCGCCGGCGTGCCGGTCATCGCGCGCGCGATTCAGGGAAACGTCCACCCAACTGCCTTTTTCTGGAAAATTGTATTTACTGCGCTTACGCTGGAAGCCGGTTTTAAGGGCGGTGAAATTGTACCTTCGTTTTTCGTCGGTGCGACATTTGGCTGTCTGTTCGGTCAGATTGCCGGAATCTCGCCATCGCTGTGCGCCGGTGTCGGGATGGTTTCCGTGTTCTGCGGTGTGACCAACTGTCCGATCTCGTCACTCCTTATTGCATTCGAATTATTTGGCTACGATGCCGTTCCATATTTTATGATTGCCATCAGCGTGAGTTTCCTGCTTTCCGGCTATTATGGGCTTTACCACGATCAAACGATCGTTTATTCCAAATACCGTTCCCAGTACGTAAACAGAAAGGCACGAGACTAAGCTCGTGCCCTCTGTAACAATATAGAAAGATATTCAAAATCATCCACACAGTCGTTTTTCAAGCTTAAAAAGCAAAACGCACTGTTTTTTCACTATTTATCCTTTTTTTCAAATATCATACGGAAAATGAATCGAACCAATGGTCCACAATAAAACATCTGATACAATATCGCCATTGGGAAATTCATCGCCCATGTCTGAATCCAAGTTCCAAAATCCTTCGTGTCCTTAAAAAGAATTGTTGCGATCAAGCTCATCGTTGGACACATAATACAGCAAATACAGATGGAAATGGCATAGGCACTCTTGACAACCTTGTATGGGGTTGGGCTATGATTGTTCTTTTGTTGGGAACTCACATTTTTCTGACAATTCGTACCAAATTTATCCAGTACAAAACGATTACAAAAGGAATCCCACTTTCGGTGGCAAAGGAAGAAGGCGCGGACGGCGAAGTCAGTCAGTTTCAGACGCTTGCTACTGCTCTTGCCTCGACGATCGGAACCGATAACATTATCAAACTTCGTTAACATCCTTTTATTTAATCAAATAAATGCAGCCATGTACAGCGGTAGTGTAATGATTCCATCTTCGTCCACACCAATATTACCATCTGCAAACTTATACGCGAAAGAAATATCCCGCTTCGACTTCATAAGTGCTTTTAACGAATTTGCTCGTGTATTGCCGCTTTTCACCTCAATCGGCACTACTTTTCCCTCTTTTTGAATCATAATATCGATTTCTTTTTTTGTTGTCTCGTTTTTATAAAAATATAATGGGTAACCCTTTTTGTATAGGGCATCTGCAATTGCACACTCATATATGCCCCCTTTGGAATTTCCCACTAACGTATTCTCCACAATCCTCTGCTTTAACGAAAAATCTTTCATCGCCATCAAAAGTGATACGTCTGTCGTATACACTCTAAAAAAATCTTCTCTCGCATAATCATCCAAATCAAATCTGACATCTGTCACACGTTTACACAAATGCACCATATCCGCGCGAAGCAGCCATTCAATACTCGAGAAATATTTTTGCGCTCTGCCACCGCGCTCCACTTCCTTATATTGGAATTTGTGATTTTCCTTATCCAGCAACTGTTTTGCAAGCGAAAGGTAACATTTCTCTGCTTTTACCTTCTCTTCAGCTGTTGCATAGTGCGCTATATCATATTGATACCCTTGCAGGAGGTTTCGTTGTATCTTATCGACTTCTCTAAAATCCTTTGTATCTATATATTTCTGCACTGCTTCCGGCATACCGCCTATTGCAATATACTGCCTGTAATAATTCATCATCCTCGAGTGAATCGCCTCAGGAATAACGGTCTTAGAAGATAAATAACTACACAAATTTTCTACCATATCTTCAGTGATTCCCATTCCCCAGAGAAATTCTTCAAAATCAATTCCATACATTTTCAGATAATCAACGTATCCAACCGGATACGAAGATGCCCGCTTATAATCTATCCCCAGAAGAGACCCGGATGCTATCACATCATATCTGTTATCAATCGCCCAAAACTTAAGTGACGTAATTGCCTCCTGACATTCCTGAATCTCGTCCAAAAAAATCAACGTCTTTCCCGGCAGGATTTTCTTTTCAGGGAAACGAAATCTCATCGCCATAACCATATTATCAACGATAAGATCTCCACTAAAAATTTCCATTGCCGAAGGCATCTGCTTAAAATTGATCTCAACAATTTCCTCATAATTCTCTTCTGCAAACCGCTCAATGATATACGTTTTTCCAGTTTGTCTTGCTCCTTGTACGACAAGACATTTTTTATCTTTTGTATGAATCCAGTCATGGATAAAAGTTGTTATTTTTCTTTTCAGCATAAGGCACCTCAATTCTTATAACCAATCCGATATCAACATTTTACCACACTTTTAATTGTGTGTCATCAACATTTTGGAAACAAAAAAATGTGTCGCATCAACATTTTGTAATAACATATTATTTTGCCCCGTTTTTCAAAAATCAGTCCTTGTCCTTATCATTTACAATATAAATTCCCACGCACACCAGTCCAAGTGCCAGCACGCTGCTCACGCCCAGCGACTCGGTTTCGTTCAGTAAAAGCGCGGACAAAATCACGCCGATCACAGGATTCATAAAACCAAATACGGTTACTTTTGACACCGGATTGTATTTGAGCAGCATTCCCCAGAGAGAATACGCCACCGCGGAGATCATTGCCATATAAATGAGCAGCGCCGCCGCACTCGCGGTAAAGGCTTTCAAATGACCGCCCATCGCCCCTCCGCAGACGATCATAACAATGCCACCAAGTATAAACTGATACCCGCTCAACATAACCGGGTCTTCTTTTTGTGAAAACCGTTTCATGCAGACGGAGGAAAACGCATAAGCAACGGTTGACAGCAAAATGCAGCCATCCCCTGCCGGTGAAAAATGAAAGTCCATTCCGCTGCCGGCGACATTAACAAGCACCACACCCGCAAATCCGATCAGACAACCGAGCATTTTGCGCGAAGTCACGGTTTCCTGATGGAAAAGATAGCCGGCGACAAGAATTGCCACAAATGTACTGACCGCTTCGATGATTGAGGCTTTTACCCCGGTCGTGTGTGCCAATCCGATATAGAAAAATAAATATTGAAGCACCGTCTGCAGAAGACTCAAAAGCCCGATTTTTCCGATGGCACTCCGCTTTGGCAGCAATATTTTCCGTTGCAGGATGCTTCCCAAAACAATCGTTAGTACACCTGCCAATGTAAAGCGGTATCCTGCGTATAATATCTGGGATGCCGTATCTGCCGCCGCAATCTCCAACAAGCGGTAGCCAATCTTGATGCACGGGAACGCACTTCCCCACAATGTACAGCAGATCATTGCTCCGACGACGATCACCCAGGTTTTTGTCATGAAATTCGTTTTGTTCTTCATTTCTCTATCTTAAAATACCGGATACTGTCTGCCAGTTTCGCCGCGATCGAGCGAAGTTCTTCCGCACTGGAATTGACTTTTTCAAATGTATCCGCCACTTCATTTGTCTGTTCATATGTTTGTTTCGTACTTGCCAGATTGTTCTGTGCAAATTCGGAGAGAGCATCCATCGAAGCCAGAATTTCATTCCGCACTTCTTCAAGTTCGCCCGTACTCTGCTTCATCTGCGACATCCGCTGCATAGAATCCCCAATTTCTTCCATCACTTCCTGCAGCACCCTCTGCGTCGCTTCCATACTGGCACTCTGGCTGTTAATCGTCTCACGCATCTGCTGCATACTCTCTACCGCGCGATGCGAATCCTCATACAGTTGTTTTGCCGTATTTTCAATCTCACCACTGGAAGCATTGGACTGCTCCGACAGCGTTTTAATCTGATTGGCAACGACAGCAAACCCACGACCACTCTCACCGGCTCTCGCCGCTTCAATCGAAGCATTGAGACTGAGAAGATTGGTTTCTTCTGCCACAGATGCGATAAATGCCGTCGCTTCCTGAATTTTCTGCACCGACATATTCGTCTGATTTGTCTGCTCCTGCACATTTTTTATCATCGCTTCTACCTGCTCATTGATACTGCACAGATTTGCAATTGTCTCTGCCGCTTTTTCGCTGGATTCCTGCATCAAAGCCGCTGTCTCATTAAGAGATTCTACTTCGATAGAAGTCTTCGTGATCGTATCCCCCATCAGCTTCATATGAAGGGAGGTATCCCTTGAATTTTCTGCCTGTTCTTCCGAATTGTGAACGACAGTATGAACCGCTTCCCTAACGTTATCCATCGTATAACCGGTATCTTCTGCTGCCTTTTCAAGTACCTGCGAGGCTGCCACAAGGCTTTTTGCATTGTCAGAGATTTCCAGTATGATCGACTGCATCGTATCGCGTAGCGCCACAGTGGCCCGCGAAAGGTCACCGATTTCATCTTTTTGCTTCAATATTTTTTCTTTTACATCGACTTCCAGATTTCCTTCGGCGATCGTCCGTACCAAATGTACACTCGTATTGATATTCTTACTCATGGAAGATGCCAGTTTCATTGCAACACCGATACATACAAGCATAATGCATCCAACCGCAATCGCGATCGTAATAAGCATCTGATTGATGATGGCATCTTTTTGCTGTTTGTTCGTTCCTACAAATACCATTCCCACGACGTCACTGTCAGAATTTTCCTGATATACCGGCATAAAATAGCCGTAATTCAATGTTCCTTCGATGGATACTGCATCGCTGAAATATTCTTTCTTTCCCTGCAGCACCTGTTTTACGATCGTTTCACCGGCTTCCGACTGAAGCACGCGGTCACCGTTTTTATCTTTCGCCGAAGTCATGATCCTCGTTTTTCCGTAGAAAAATGTGACGTCCATGCCGGTGTTTTCCTTGATCCGGTCCACCAAACTGTCGGATTTCGATACATTGTAACTGCCCTTCCACACGTCGCCATTTGTAGACTGTATATACTGTCCGGCGTTCTGGTCATACGCCGCAAGCGTCGAAGCCGCTGTTCCTTTCAGCGCTTCCTGAATTTCATCCAGCATCGAACCGCGCATCATCGTAAGGGTCAGTGCCATAGACACGATACCCAGCAGCAATACCGGTCCGATTGCCAATAACAGTATTTTTTTCTTAATTTTCATTGGTTCCCCTCCTGTTCTATTTTACAACTTCTACGGTTTTAAAATACCAGTTGATCCCACCGGTAATCGTCTTATCATCCAATGTCTTTCCTTCTTTTCCAACCGTTTTTCCGTCGTTTGTCTCGATTACGCCGTCAAACACGCCATTTTCGCCGGATAAAATCTGCTTTTTCGCCTCTTCCACTTTTTCCGCCGTTCCCTCTTTACAAAAACCGGAAAGTTCTGTGATTCCCACCAGATTTTCGTTCATTCCGCCGTAATAGTTCGAACCGTCCCAAGTACCGTCGATCACGCTCTGCACTGCCGACGTATAATACGCACTCCAGTTCCAGATCACGCTGCAAAGGCATGCTTTCGGTGCCTCTTTGCTCATATCCGAGTTGTAACCGATACCATACACGCCCTTTTCCTGTGCCATCGTCTGCGGATAGGAAGTGTCACAATGCTGTGCAATGACGTCGCAGCCCATATCCAAAAGTTTTGCAGCCGCGGCTTTTTCCGCTTTCGGATCGTACCAGCTGTTCGTCACTTTCACGTACACTTTGGCGTCCGGATTTACTGAATAAATCCCAAGTGCAAAGGCATCCACGCCTCCCGTCACTTCGGAATTTGACGAATCCATCGCCGCAACATATCCGATCTTTCCGGACTTTGTATTCATCCCTGCCACGATTCCACTCAGATATCTCGCCTGGTAAATTCTTCCAAAATAGTTATTGAAATTTTTTCCGTTTGACATATAGCCGGTTCCGTGTGAAAAATAGACATCCGGATATTTTTCTGCCATTTCCGCAACTTTTTTCATGTAACCCCAGCTCGTCGCAAAAATGATCTTGCACCCTTCATCGACGCAATCTTGAATCGCTTCTTCTGTCGCCTTTTCATCGGTGTCGGACACGTTATTTTTTCGAATGATCTGATCATCGGAAAGTCCCAGATTTTGCTGCATTCCCTGAATTCCAAGATCGTGCGTATACGTATATCCGCTGCCCTCCGCCGGGTCGGTCAAATGAATGACACCAATTTTAATCTTTGCTTTTGTCTCTTCTTTTTCTGCCGTCTGTGCCGTCTTTTGTTCTCCTTCGTTGGTCGCATAATCGTCAATTTTCTGCGCCGCACCACACCCGGTAAACAGCACACAGGACAATACGACCGCAAGCATTTTTCGTATCGTTCTTTTCATCTGTTTTCCTCCGTTTCCCATATAGAAATCCACAATAATTTGCATAATTTCAGTATACCACAAATGCATTTCTAACACAATTATAAATAATATAGTAACTATTCATGATCAATGTATGGAAATCAATGAATCGTCGTGCTTGCACGTAAGAGACTTTGATTTCCATACATTGATCCTAATAGGGCTCCCCCCTCCCCATATGAGCATTTTTAGCCTTGCTAAAGGCGAGAAAAGAACACGAAGTGTTCGAAATGCGAATGTGTGGGAGGGGGAGGCTGAATAGTTACAATAATATGTAAATTTATTTGATTTCCACGAATTCTTCGTTTATAATAATGGTACATTATGATTTAAGAAAGGAACCTCATCCGATGCATCAGATAAAAAAATTTGTAAAAACAGAAACCGTTCTTTGTATTTTTTCTCTCCTTGCGCTCATTTCGCTCTTTCTGGTACCGCCGGATGCCGCTTATTTGGATTATATCGATTTTCGAACATTGGCAATTTTATTCTGCCTCATGGCCGTTATGGCAGGTTTTCAGGAAAATGGTCTGTTTGCTGTAATCGCACAGTCTATCCTCTGCCACGTAAAAAATATACGACAGATTTTATCTGTCTTAGTTCTCTTGTGCTTCTTTTGCAGTATGTTCATTACCAACGACGTCGCACTGATCACATTTGTGCCGTTGACAATTATTGTATTCCACATGCTTGATGCAAAATTAAAAAAATGGTTGATTCCCACCATCGTGCTTCAGACGATTGCCGCCAATCTGGGAAGTATGCTGACTCCGCTCGGCAATCCACAAAATCTATATCTTTATGAAAAATCCGGCAGCAATATCGGCTCTTTTCTTCTGCTTATGCTGCCTTTTACTTTCGTTTCGCTTCTCCTTCTCTGTGCATGGATTCTTATTATATGCCGCCGGGAATCGACTGCTATTCAGGTAAATTTTGAAAAAAAGACATCCATTCAAAGTCCGCTTTCCGTTCTCGGCTTTTCTCTCCTTTTTCTGACCTGCCTGCTTACTGTTCTTCATGTGATACCGTGGAAAATCACTTTAAATATTGTCCTTATCAGCATGATTGGCTACAGTCGGAAAACTTTTAAGAAAATTGATTATTCTCTTCTTTTCACATTTACCGCCCTTTTTATCTTTATCGGAAATATTGGGCGAATTCCGTTTTTTCATGATACCATTGCTAATATTATCAACGGACATGAAACGCTTACTGCAATCCTTGCCAGCCAGTTTATGAGTAATGTTCCCGCTGCAATTCTTTTGTCAGGATTTACCCGTCAATATGCCGACTTGATCATCGGAGTAAATCTTGGTGGACTAGGCACGCTGATTGCCTCCATGGCAAGCCTGATTTCATTCAAATTTTTAGCCAAAGAAATGCCTGAAAAAAAAGGTGCTTATCTTTTGTATTTCACGATAAGCAGCCTCGTATTTCTGGTACTTTTGATGAGTCTTTCTTATCTATTAAATGTGATGTAACTATTTTGTCATACCCGGATACAAACGTCGCTGCGTCCCGTCGTATCTTTGGTTACGACAATCTGTTTGTCGATTTTTTCCTTCAATTCCGACACATGCGATATGATACCGACCAGCTTATGTCCTTCGGTAATTCCGACCAGCGCCTTGTATGCCAGTGGAAGTGTTTTTTCAGTATCGAGCGAGCCAAATCCTTCATCGACAAACATCGTGTCAATCTGGATTCCGCCTGCCGACTCCTGTACCTCATCGGAGAGCCCCAGCGCCAATGACAGCGATGCCATAAACGACTCCCCGCCGGAAAGCGACTTGACACTTCGCCGCGTGCCATTATAATGATCGATAACACACAATTCCAATCCGCTCTGGCTCCGTTTATTCTCCGCTTCCCGCACGCGCTCTAACTCATACTGTCCATCGGACATTTTCATAAACCGTAGATTCGCGCGGTAAATGATACGGTCAAAATACGTCATCTGCACATAGGTTTCAAGACTGATTTTATCTTTCGCCGTCAATGTTCCGTTTGCCGTCGCAGAAAGTGCATTGACCCACGCATATTTTTTCTCCTGCGCCAAAAGTTCACCTGCATTTTTACTTATATTTTCCTGAATGCCCGCGTTCGTTTTCCGGCGCGTATGCATTTCTTTCATTTTTTCGTCAAACATCGTCCGCTCCCCCATCAAAACCTTCTGGCGTTCCAAAAGTTCCGGAAGATCTATGGTTTCCGCCGTTTCAATCGCTTTTTGAAGTCCCTCGATCGTTCCCTGCATCGCAGAAACCGCCTGACTTTTTTGCTGATATCTCTTGTCGGCACTGTCAAATTTTTCCTGTTTTTTCTTGACTGAAATTCGGATTTCCTGCTCTTTCTTCGCTGCCTCCCGGTAGCCGGAAAAACGCAGATCTGCCACTATTTCCCGCTTTTGTTTCTTCGCATTTTCAAATGTTTCCGTCGCCTTGATCTGAGATGCCACAAGTTCTTCCCTGCTTTGTTTTTCTTTCTCATAAGCAGTTTCACTTTCCGGAATTTTTTTCTCTAACCAAACTTTTCTCTGTATCCTCTTCTCTTCTTCTGACAATTCGTTCTGTCTTTTCAAAAGCTTCTCTTTTGTCTCTTTTTCCAATGCCGCGATCTGCTCGTCCGCGTCCGTCACTTTACCAAATAACTGCGAAAGTTCCTCCGTCAGATGGCTCGCTGCCTCTGTTGCTTTGGTATGATAAATGTTTGCCTGTTTTGCCTTCTCATTCACATTTTCATAAGCTCGCTCGCACGACATTTTCGCCTTTTTGAGGTCCTCCTCATGTGGCACTTCACTGGAAAGTTCTGCCACTTTCGGATGGCTCAATGAACCGCAGACCGGACATGGCATATCTTCCGCAAGCCAGCTTGCCAATAACCCCGCCTGTCCGTCACGATAGGCCTGATCCATCCGTTCATATACCTGTTTTTCCTTCTTATAGGCTTCGTCTGCCGCAAGGTATTGTTTCTGCGCTTCCCTTGCTTCGCTTTGCCGTTCCGTCAGATCTTTCTGTTTTGCTTTGATCTGTTTGATCTTCTGCATTTTTTCGTTTAACCGCTCTATTTCATGTCGTAGTTTTTCCTGCAATTCCCCGGTATCTGCGAGCATCTGCAACTCTTGTCTGTATTTTTCCAGTTCTATTTCAAGGTCTTTTATGTCCTTGCCTTTTTCTAATAATTGGGTTTTAATCTGTTCGGCAAAATGCCCCGCCTTCTGAATTATCTTCTCCAGTTCTTCCACTTTTTCGTACTTTGGAAGTTCCAGATGAATCTCCGTCGCCTGACGCAGAAGTTCTTCTGTCCCCTCCTGCTCTTTTTTCGCCTGCTCCCGCTGCTGTTTTGCAAGTTCTCTTTCTTCGCGCAGAGTCTGAATCTGCTCTCCGGCTTCCTGCAATTCTTTTTGCATTTTTTCTATCTGCTCTGCCTGCCCGATCTTTGCATTTACTTTTTCTAATTCTTCGTCTATTTTCGTCTCGTTTTCTCTTATTTTCCGAGCTTTTTCGACATCTTCCTGTTCTAATTCGCTCAGTATTTCCAATACTTTTTCGATTGGAAGTTCCTTCTTTTTTGCTTTTTCCACTTCCAAAAATAATACATTTTCTTCCTCACATAAAATCCCCTGAATATACTGCTCCATGCTCTTTCTAAGGTCCTGGCAGTTTCCGTACAACTGCTTTGCTTCGCCCGAAAGTTTCTTTTGCAGATTCAGATAACGCTCCGTCTGAAATAAACGGCGAAAAATCTCCTGCCTCTCCGATGTCGGCGCGATCAAAAGTTTCAGGAAATCTCCCTGCGCGAGCATCGCGATCTGGGTAAACTGCTCCCTGTCCACGCCCAGCAGGTCTTCTATCACAGTGGTTACTTCCTTTTTCCCCGATACCACAACGCCATCCGGCAGAATCAGTTCCGCATTGGCTTTTTCGGTCGTCATGCCCTCTCCACGCTGTTTTTTTCTCGCGTATTCCGGATTTCTTGCCACCTCGTAGGTCTGTCTCCGATGGGAAAAGACAAGACGCACTTCCGTTTTCGTGTCACTGTCGGCGTACGTGGAACGAAGCATCCATTCCTCACGGTTTTCTCCGCTCGGTCTTCCGTACAAAGCATAGCAGATAGCATCAAATATCGTAGTTTTGCCGGCTCCCGTATCTCCTGTGATCAGATATAATCCGTCATTTCCTAATTTTCCCATATCCAGTTTTTTTGTATCCGCATACGGTCCAAATGCTGTCATTGTCAAATATAACGGTCTCATATCCTCACTCCTTCCACACGGTTTTCATCATATCCTGCACGAACGCGCGCTGTTCTTCATTCATCGGCTGATTATTCTGCATCTCATACAATTCTTCAAACAATTCGATCGGCTGTTTATGCTCCACATCCGCGCCCTTTTCCACCAGTTGATCCTGCCTGGTCCGCGTATTATCATAATTCAATTTCATAAGATTTGGGTAAATTTTTCGAAGTTTTCCCATCGCATCCGGAATATCTTCCTCATCTGTCAATGTGACGTGAAGATAATCGTCGGTTTTCTGGTCTTGATAAAAAGATTCTTTGGTTAATTCTTCAAATGTTCCACTGATTTCCCTCATATCATGTTTGGGAATCAACGGAGCCGTACGTATCGCAATCGTTTTCCCTTCGATGTCTAATATCGTCACGGATTTATGGTGATTCGCCTCAGAAAAAGAATATTTAAGAGGAGTTCCGCTATAGCGGACCGTATCTCTTCCTACCCGCTGCGGACCATGAATGTGCCCAAGTGCGACATAATCAAAGGCATCAAACACCGAAACATCGACGTTATCCAGTCCCCCGATCATTTCCTCCGAATCCGAGCGGGAGGCCCCGGTCACAAACTGGTGCGCGATCAGAATATTGCATTTTGTTTCGTCAACGTCCATGTGGTCAATTGCCACACGGCACGCATCAGAATAATTTTTGATATTGTCAGTTTCCTCCGGAAATACCGTTTTGACAGTAATTGGCCGAACAAACGGAAGCATATAAATATTGATTTCATCCCCATTTTCTTCCAAAGAAAACGGTTCCACCTTCCCCTCATACACAGGGGAAAAATGAATTCCGCTGCGGTCGATCAAATCTGACGCAAATGCAAGTTTAACCGCAGAGTCGTGGTTTCCACTGATGATATACACCTGCAGTTCCCTTTTTGCAAGGTTTGATAAAAATCCGCCAAGAAGTTTTACTGCCTCTTCGTTTGGCACAGATTTATCGTAAATATCTCCCGCGATCATCACCCCATCCGGTTTCTCCTCGTCAATGATCTCCAGCACTTTCCGTAATATATAACGCTGATCTTCCACCATCGAAAATTCATTCACTCGTTTTCCGAGATGAAGATCTGACAAATGCAGTAACCGCATCGGCTCCCTCCCTTGTTATTCAATGTCCAACAGTTCTTTTACCATCGCCGCTGTATATTCTACTTTTTCCACATGATTTGCTTCGATCTGGTACAACGCATGTGCCGCAAGATGTTCTGCTGCCTGCTCCAATGGACGGATTCCCGTCGTTCCTTGGTGTTTTTCCATAATGGCATCCAAGGCATCTTCGCCGACGATACATTCTTCTTTTTGCATGCTCATATGTTTCAGCACTTTCGGAAGGGCAAACTGGGAAAAGATGGTTTTCTTTTCTTCGATCGTATAGTCCGGTATATCAATAACTGCAAAACGTGACATCAATGGCGCACTGATATTTTCCTTGTCATTTGCCGTCGCGATCGGATACACTCCTACGGTCGGAATACGACATTCAATGTAGTTGTCCGTAAATCCAAGATTGTCCAATAAGGTCAAAAGCACGTCTGCCGGATTTCCATTTCCTTTTCCGGAATTTGCCTTATCCAGCTCATTGATGATAAATACAAGATTGGAAGATTCTGCCATTGCAAAGGCTTCCATGATAATACCTGCTTTTGCATTCGCATAAATACGTGAACTTCCGGTAAGCTGCTCCGGATCGTTGATCGAACTCATATCCAGTGTCGTCCACGGCAGCCGCAGAATACGTGCTACGGCATACGCGATCTGCGATTTTCCGGTACCTGCCGGGCCACAAAGCAAAATACCATACGCCGGCAGTGTATGTGTACGATTGATCTGAATGATCGTCTCGATAATACGTTGTTTCACGGATTCCATCCCGTACAATTCCTCATCCAGGATTCGTCTCGCCTCATCCGGGTCAATGGATTCGAAATAATTGCTCTTCCACTGAATGTTCATCATCATGGAAAGTGCTCTCTGGGCATGTCTCTTTTCTTCCGCTGTCACTTCGCTTGATCTTGCCACGGCAAGATTTCTTCTCGCCCAAAGCCGCACATTGTCCGGCAATGTTCTTCCGGCGCAATTCATAAAATCGACGATACTCTGAAGGCTCGTAAGTTTCATATTATCGCCGTCTTCATCTTCTTCCTCAAGTTCATCGATCTCCGGCGCATCGCTGGCAAGCAGCCGTCCGATCATAAATTGCAAAAATCCGTCTTCTGCAGAAAGTTTCGTACCGCCGCCAAAACTGACCTCGCGTACTTTATAAACCGCATACCCTTCGGCTGTATTTTCTCCGGAAAGGCGCACTTTAATATGGTTTTCCCCAAGCCACTTAAAAAGACCGGTAAAACGTGCGTCCATGCGAAGTATATTAGCACTCACGGTACCATTTTCTCCCTGATATTCAAATGCTGTCTTTTTCACCGGATTCGTGATCAATCCGATCGGATGATGGCAGCTTCCTTCCTCCAATGTTTCTAAGACCATGAGCGGGTTATCCACCGTCGGATTTTTCTCATTGGACTGAAATATTGTATATGTACATTCCGGCGCTTTTCCGGCATCCGGAGTGTGGGTAAAATCAAAAACAGGCATGTTTGTTCTCCTCTCAGTTGTATCCTTACAGTTTTTTCATCAATTCCTGAATTCGTTCTTCTGTCTCTTCGCACTCATCTGCAATCTGCGAAAGCGATTTCCCTTTGGCAAGTTTTTTGGAAATTTGTTCAAGAAGATTTGCTTCACGGCCTTCGGCAATTCCCACTTCACGGCCTTCGGCAAGCGCATCTTCTTTAATTCCCTGACTTAAATTACACATGGTTTCCACTTCCTTTCCCAGCGCATCGTTTTAAAATAACTCCGCCTTGCACGCAGAATATTTTTTGGAGAGTGGCGATAAAAAAACGCAGGCGTAGCGGGCTACGCTGAGGCTTTTTAATCGCCGCTATCCGGAAAATAGCCAAGTGCATGGTGTAGTTATTTTAAAACGATGCGCATGTATCTGGCTTGGAATATGATATTCTTCTTCCATGATACTAAGTCGTTCTTCGCTTGTCAAGCCTTTTGAGCTGTATTCAATTTTTTACACATCAACCTCTCCCCAAATAATTTGATCTAACGGAATCCCCTTTGGCACCATATCCAATAACGACTTACGATATAAGATTAAAAATTGATACAGGGAAATTTTCCCTTTTAAATAAGCACTCAGCCCCTTCAGAATCTTCTCATGCTCCTGAAATGTTCCGTGATAATATTCCATATCCATATAATTATTCCGCATTAGCGGATGATAAAAGACGGACCCATCCGTCATAGGAAGATAGCCATAGACATACATGTCCGAAGAATCCCCGCTTTTCTGCAGCAATTCCGTATCGCCCCAATTGGATAGCCCGTCTACGACGACAATTGTCCTCTTTCGCATCCTCCGCGCAGCTTCGAAAATCCGGAAAAACTTCACGCGCTCTGTTATACTGCTCTATTTCATCATAATACGAATTCTGATAAACATATTTCCCGGGCTCCGGGTCTTTCTCAAAATCTTCCCGGATCTCATCCACCAAATTCATATACTCTTGCAGCATCTGATGAAGACTTTCCCACCCTGTATGCCATCCTTCACGCTCTGACACCTCGCAGTCGGGCATCGTCTCGATCACTTCGTGCCACTTCTCCTTTTTTTCGTCAAAGGTAAGATAATCATTTTTCCAAATAAGCCACGCTGTCTCCAGCGAATTGAATTCATAGTGAATTTCCCGCAAATATTCCGCAATGTCTTTTGAATTGATCAAAGAATAAACATCCATAACAAAATCCCCTTTCTATACCGGCAAAACTATTATATGTAACGATTCAGGACTCCCGACGCCCTTATTCGTATTTCGAATAATTACCATTATATAGATTTTGCCAAATGAGAATGACACATTTTGTCATGGGAGTTCTCTTTTCACCCCACGAGTGGCAATGGCCGCATTTTGTATTGTCTTATCTAATCCGTTCAAGATTTTCTTTCCTTCCTTGCACCTCTTTTGCAAACATGCTATACTATTTTCAAATATTTTAAGGGGAAGTGTTCCTATGACTGTTCTTGAAAACCTAAGAAAAAAATATCCGTATTTATATGAAACCCATCTGCACACAAGCGAAGCCAGCGCTTGTGCCTGTTCAACCGGAAAAGAAATGGCGCAGGCCTGCAAAGACGCGGGGTATACCGGCATTATCGTGACCAACCACAATTGGCACGGAAATCACTGCATCGACCCGTCTCTTCCTTGGGAAAAATGGATCCGCGAATACTACCGTGGCTATGAGGAAGCCGGAAAATGGGGAGAAAAAATAGGGCTCGACGTTTTCTTTGGCTACGAAGCCGGTTATCAGGGCACTGAATTTTTAGTATATGGAATTACCCTTGAATGGCTCATTGCCCACCCAGAAATCGAGAATGCCACGATTGAAGAACAATATGAGTGGATTCACGAAGCCGGCGGAATGGTCATCCACGCACATCCTTTCCGCGAAGAGCCATACATCCCGGAAATCCGCTTATTCCCAGAATATGTCGATGGAGTAGAAGGAATCAATGCGACACATTCCAGCCCCAAAAGCCGCAGCCACAACAATCCGGATTTTGACAAAAAAGCAATCGCCTATGCCACAAAATACCACCTGCCAATGACCGCCGGTTCGGACATTCACAATACCGCATTATTCGGTGGCGGCGTCGCATTCCGGCGAAAGCTAAAAGACATTCATGACTACTGCGATGCGATCCGCGGTGGAGAAGATTATATTTTAACAAATGGAGAAAATTGGTATACGAAAGAGGGCAAGCAATTGTACTAACTCATTCCAGCACATCTTCCCCCATCTCATAAAGCAATTCATTGATGTCAATAAGTGACAGTTCGCGTTCGAGGCCAAAAATCAGTATCGCATCGCGGCGGTTTTTGCTATATAAAATGCCGGCTTTTGCTATTGTAAGAAGCCGGTTGCACTCCTGCAGTGTCAGATGCATCGCGGCGGAAAGCGCGATCAATTTATCGCGGCTGGCAAGGCGCTCTCCCTGAAAAATCTGATACCCATATGTGCGGGCAATATTTGCCTCGCGAATCACATCTGCTTTATTTAACCCTTTTGTTTCCAATAATTCCTCTAAATAACATTTTAATGTCAGCCGTTCCTTTTCCGGCAATTCTGTCAAGGCAGCTTCAAGATGCGACAACGTGGTACAGGATTTTAAAATATGATTTAATTCATTGGTCGTTTTTTCATCCATTTTCAAAATTTCCTTTCGCTTTTTTGTCGTTTTATGTATAATTATAGTTAAGACATTACTTTTTTTCAAGCGGAAAAGCGGATTGGAGAACACGATGACGGAAGAATTACGAACGGAATACATCTTAAATATGTACGAAGAACTCACTACATTAAATGACTGTGAACATATTATTTTAGTACGGGAAAAAGCAACCGGGCTTCTATTTGTAAAGAAAATTTTAGCGCATTTTGAAAAAACTGTTTATGAAACATTAAAGGAATTATCCCTCCCTTGCATTCCCAAAATTTACCATATATTAACATCCGATTCTTGCTTGATTTTAATTGAAGAATTCATCAATGGGCAGACGCTTCAATCTGTTTTACAAAATAGACCGCTGTCTGAATCCGATGCTTTCACAATATTTGATACCATTTCCCATACCTTAACTATCCTTCATTCCTTGAATCCACCTATCATCCACCGCGATATTAAGGCGGGAAATATCCTGATCACAGCGGACAAAAAATGTTATTTGATTGACTTCAATGCTGCCAGAAATTATGATGCAAATAAAACGAACGACACGGTAATTCTTGGAACACAAGGCTATGCACCTCCGGAACAGTATGGTTTTGCACAAACAGACTGCCGAAGCGACCTCTACTCTTTGGCCGTCCTTCTTCATGTAATGCTGACCGGAAAATATCCAAAAGACGGTCTTTCCTGCCAAAATGAAATAAATACCGTATTAAAAAAGGCGCTCAGCCTTTCGCCTGAAGAACGTTTTCGCAATATCGAGGAGTTTACCAATGCCGTTCATCGCACCATATCTCCTTCTTCCAAAGATTACGCAAAGATAGTGAAGCATTATCTTCTTGCACTTCCCGGCATCCGAAGCCGGTCACTTGTAAAAACCTGGGGATTTTTGTTAGGCTGCATTGGCATTATATGGGTCAGTGCTGCGTCAACGTTGTCTCCTATGCATCCTATTAGTAACCGAATTTCTAAATTTTTCGCCGGCATCAGTCTATTTTGCATGTATTTTCTATGCACAGATTATTGCCACATGAGAAAATATTTTCCGGGAACAAAACACCAAAACCGCCTCATAAGATATTGTATAATAACGTTTTATTGTTTCCTGTTTTTGTTATCTGCCGCCCTCCTAAGCGGCTTATTCGACATTCTATTTCCGTAAATAGAATCGTTTAAAATTGTATGCTGACAGCAGACCACGCAGTCTGTTTTTTCATATATACTCTTCTCATCAATAACTCATGAGAGGAGAGAAACAGAACCATGAAAAAGAAAAAATGGATCATTATTGTAGCCGCTGTTATCATCGTATTTGCCATTATCGGCGCCAGCGGAAGCAACGACGAAAAAGACAGCAAACAAACGGATAACTCAGTAACAAAGGTAGAGAATACCACTCCCCCGGCCACCGCTGCCCCGGACACTTCAAGTGAAGATTCAACCGATTCCGAAGCTGAAAGCGACGCCCCTCTGATATTTAAAGAAGGGGAAACGGCCTCGAAAAACGGCATTGAAATCACCATGACAAAAGTAACAGAATCCAAAGGCAAAGGCTATAACAAACCAGCAAAAGGCAAAATCTTTGTCATTTGTAATTTCCTTGTCGAAAATAAATCCGACGATGATTTTACCATGAGTATGCTGGATTACAACGCCTACGCAGATGGTTATTCTCTTTCCGAAACATATTATTCGGAAGACGATTTTGGCTCCATGAGCGGCACGATCGCTCCCGGCAAAAAAATGAAAGGCGCTCTTGCCTTTGAAGTCAAAAAGAATTATAAAAAATTGGAATTAGACTTTGCATTGGGTGATCTTTTTGGAGACGAGAAAGTTAAATTTGTAAATAAAAAGTAACGATATTTCCCCGCTAAGAATCTTGTGCTTGGCGGGGAGTTTTATTTAGCTAGATACGGTGCAATCCTGCTCTGCCAATTTCATCCGAAACAGTTGCAATCCCAAGTATCCCGCAATAATTCAACAAATTCTTTTTCTCCCTCATACCGCATTCTCCTCACAAAACCAGTTTAGATAATTTTCTAAAAGATCGGTCTTTCCGAATAAATCACCTTATAGAAATTCATCATTTGTTCCTGCTGATTCATTTGAATATAACCGTGAACTACCGACTGCAATACATCCAATGCCGTTTTCCCCACAAAAAATGTACTGTAATCCATCGGCTTTATGTTGGCCTTTTCTTTTGCCTGCTGCCTGAGAAACTGATACATCGCCTCCACAATCTCATCCTTTGATTGAAAATGTTTATAAAGTGAAGGCTTTTTTATCCCTATTTTGTCGGCGATCATACTCATGGAAACACTCGCAAGCCCTTTCTGCGCCACAAGTTCCGGGTTTGCTTCTCTCCACACTTTCGCAGTAAAACCCAAACAATGCAACATTTAACAAATCTATCTCTTCTGCATAAGGAAGCCACTGTAACTCCTCTCGATAATTACATGCTGGGATTAAATAATTTTTCACCGCATCCGTCTGAAATATCTTTCCGTTGTAGTCCAACCACTGTCTCGACCTGAAACCAGTTATCATTTCTTTGCATTTTCCTCTAATTCCAGCATGTATTTATCAAAGTCGGACATAAACAGTCTGTCCTGAATCACACGGTATTTTTCAAATTCTGTCTCAGCATGAAGCTTTGCAATTTCAGCTGTCACCTTGCCTGCATCCTGTAAAATGCCGTAATCAAACATTTCAATGAAACTATTGAGCCTTTTTTCCCAGTCCTGCATCGTAAGAGGGATATGCCGTAATGTCATGCTTTCAGCAAAATCCAGGTATGCCGTAACCATACGGTTCAGCTGCTTCATTTCATCCTGACTCAAATAATTCTTAGCAACTGTAACATCACTTTTCTTAATCTTTCCTTCCGGTGCGTCTGCCCAGGTAGTTAATCCCATATGTTCCTTTGCGTGATCAGCTCTTTCCACAATCAACTCAGCTGCCGTATGTCCATGAACTGCGTAATGCATTTTATTCTGGACTGCCGCATAAAACCTTCTCGTCGTCGCAGAATTTTTATCATAATCAATGGCTGTAGCATACAGATCGGTTATCTTCTGATAGAACTTTCTTTCGCTCGCACGAATTTCACGAATGCGCTCTAACTGTTCATCGAAATATTTTTCTGTCAGATACGTGCCTCGTTTCAGCCGTTCATCATCCATCACCCAGCCTTTGATGGTGTAGTCCTTGGCGATCTGGTTTACCCATTTACGAAACTGTACGGCACGCTCGGAATTGACCTTGAAGCCTACGGCAATGATCATTTGAAGGCTATAGTGCTTGGTATCACGTGTCACCTGGCGAGACCCTTCCGTTTGAACTATCCGGAAATTCCGGATAGTTGAATCTTCCTCAAGCTCTGAATCCGAATAAATTTTTTTAATGTGTTCATTGATTGTACGAACATCCACACC
>OHIN01000787.1_pt1 | contig 20012 bp, 12 predicted proteins | sample 1568261 | NCBI WGS metagenome assembly OHIN01 (sample SAMEA3879578, study PRJEB24766) | human gut metagenome | biome: human-associated habitat; feature: feces | place: USA | collected 1985/1987
AACCAGCTAATTGCTCCTTACCGTATATCCGAAGCGGCCGCAGCCGGTCTGGGCGCTATTTATTACAAGAATCCGGATCCGGGAAACAAGACATTGGTATATGGCGAATTATACACCAACGGAGTTGCTTTGGGAGCTAGTCTCTCGGATTATATGAAGTTGGGCGAACGCGATTATAACTTGGGAAGCGGATATAGTATCAAAGGCGGAGCCGGTTTGATTTATAACAAACAGTTAGCTCTCTTGCTTAACCTGGAAAACTATCATATCTTTACCTGGAAAGGATACGATCCGGACTTAGACTGGAGCACAGTTGATCCGAATGAATTAAGTGTGCAAGGCGACAAAAGCAATGCCCGACTGACGGTATTCTCCATTCTTCTGGCCTATCAGTTCAAGAAACAATGGAGCATTGCTCTTTCCAATCGTTTCTTCAACCGGAAAACCGATTACAAATATCACGATACAGTAGATTACGCTACATACGATCTGATGCTAAAAGTGGGGTATCGTTTATAACCCCACTTTTCTATTTTCGTTTTTTACCTCATCAACGTTTGGACATCATTTCCCTTCCTTCTTCCGCTTCTTCCAAAGCTGATAGCTATTGATGATATTTTGCCATAAAACGTATGAACCGGGAGCCAACGACGATACCGGATCCAAATACGTATAAGCCATCCAGATTGCCAAGACGGTATTCTTTTGTCCCAAAGCCTGGCCTGCACTGATCCGGTCGTGATAATGCGTACCTATCTTCTTTCCCAACAAGAATTGGACAGCACAAGCAAACAAGCCAGCTAAAGCGATCAGTATCTTGACAGATGCAGGAGTATCACTTTCTACCAACGATTTAAAGGTCTGTGCCGTTACGATGGTTAATGCAACAGCCCACAGATAAAAAGCCAAGTCATGCATATTCAATAACCATTGATGTATTTTCGGCAAATACAGACGAATCAGCCAGGCAGCAAAGAACGGACACAGTAATAATGGAAAGACTTTACTTAATATCTTCAGGAAAGCGGTAAAGAAAGACAAATCGGCATGTGGTTCGACCAATGGGAACAATAAAGGCACGGCCACAGCGGCCAAGATATTGGATAACAACGTATAGGTTGTCAGCGCAGAAACACTTCCTCCCAACTTACCGGTAATAACTGCAGCAGCCGTAGCAGTCGGACAAATCAGACAAACCATCGCTCCTTCGAATACTTCCCGATAAGCCACATCCAGTTTACTCAACAATAAAACAGCTACCATCAGCAGACAAGAGATTATCTGAAACAAGAGTAACCAACCATGCCAGCGAACCGGCATTAAGTCCCGAATATTTACCTTACAGAAAGTAAGCAATAACTGAGCAAAAATCAATGAAGGAGTCAGAAAAGCGATCAGTTGATTTACGAGGGGTTTGGTTGGTTCTAACAAGGGGACATGAACAAACAATAAATACCCCAGGACACCTGCCAGCATGGCAATAGGTAATGTCCAGTTTTTGATGAAATTCAACATAACTTTATTGTATCATTTAAATCGGGTGCAAAATAAACGATTATTTTCCAAATAATAGCACAATCGAAAGGAGAGATTAATGAAGGCCAACAAAAACAAAGGCTGCGAGATTCACATCTAGCAGCCTCCTACACTAACCCTTAACTTTAACCAATGAAAAACAATAATCTATTTATTTCAATACAGCTAACGCTGCTTCATAATTGGGCTCGTTTATAATCTCAGATACCAATTCTTCATAAATTACTTTTCCGGCTTCGTCAACAACGATAACACCTCGAGCCAACAGACCTTTCAATGGACCATCCGTCATCAACATTCCGTAACCATCCTCAAAACAAGAACAACGGAAAGCAGATAAACTGATCACGTTCTCAATTCCTTCTGTCGTACAAAAACGACTCTGAGCGAAAGGTAAATCTTTGGAAACAGCCAATACCACTGTATTGGGAAGAGAGGCGGCCTCTTTATTAAAACGCCTTACCGAATTTGCACACACAGGTGTATCTAAACTGGGGAAGACATTCAAGACTACACGTTTGCCTTTCAAATCAGTTAAAGATAATTCAGACAAATCGTTTTTAACACCTCTGAAATTGGGAGCTTCAGCTCCTACTTGGGGTAAGTTTCCGTTCGTATGAACGGCCATCCCTTTAAATGTTATTTCTGCCATGGATTTTTGTTTTCTATTATTAAACATTACCAAAGCGTTACAAATATAATACGCTTTTCATTTACCAAACAAGCATTTCCGCAAAAAGTTCCCCGATTTAACTTCTTTTAAGCAGTGTGTTTTTGACATGAAAAATATGGTTATACAGCTTCGTTCATCCGAAACATTCATTAATTTTGGCAGCCTTTAAAGAGGAAACAGGTTCGTATAAATCAAAAACAAACAATATGGATTGGATTATTCTCATTTTATTATTCTTGGTATTACTTTTCCAGTTTTTCATCTGGAAACGGATTTCTGAGAAAGAATCGGTGAACCAAACTGACTTGTTACGTCGCGATATCCAGCAGGGCTTTGAACGGATTGAAAAGAACTTCCGCGAAGATTTCAAACTGAATCGCGAGGAAAGTCGTATGGTAGCCAAAGAGAACCGGGCGGAACTGGCTAATTCCATGAATGAATTCCGGGCAGCATTCGACCGGGGAATTGCCAGTTTCAATGCGTTGCAACGGGAAAAGTTTGCTTCACTGAACGAACAACAACAGCTTTTGGTGAATCATACGGAAAAAAGACTGGAAGAAATCCGCATCACGGTAGAAGAAAAGTTACAGAAAACCCTCAACGAACGTATCAGCCAGTCGTTCCGCCTCGTCAACGAACAACTGGAGAATGTGCAGAAAGGTTTGGGTGAAATGCAGACTTTGGCGCAGGATGTAGGCGGATTGAAACGGGTATTAAGCAACGTCAAGACGAGAGGAAACATCGGAGAAATACAGTTAAGCATGTTGCTTGAGCAACTGTTGGCTCCCGAACAGTATGAAGCCAATGTAAAAACCAAGAAAGGTTCGGACGCGTTGGTCGAATTTGCCGTCAAATTGCCGGGAAAAGATGATCTGGCTCAATGTGTTTATCTACCGATCGATGCCAAGTTTCCGAAGGATATGTATGAACAACTGCTCGATGCGTACGATACGGCCGACCCGCAACAAATCGAGACGGCCGGGAAGAATCTGGAAACAACCATCCGGAAGATGGCGAAAGATATTTCTGACAAATACCTGGATCCGCCGGCTACGACCGAATTCGGGATTATGTTTCTGCCTTTCGAAGGGATATATGCCGAAGTGGTTCGCCGGTCGGCCTTGCTGGAAGATTTACAACGTAATTATCGCGTCGTAGTTACAGGCCCAACAACCTTGGCAGCCATCCTGAACAGTTTGCAAATGGGATTCCGTACCCTTGCCATTCAGAAATATTCGGGTGAGGTTTGGAAGATACTGGGAGCTGTCAAGAAAGAATTTGAATCGATGGGCGGAATGCTGGAAAAGGCAAAGAAACATCTGGAAACTGCCAACGGACAAATCGACAATGTCTTGGGAGTTCGTACCCGTGCGATCCAACGCCGCCTGAAAGATGTGGATACATTAAGTGCAGAAGATGCCCGAAAAATCATTCCGGAAATCGGACCGCTGGAGGAAGATGAGAAAGAATAAACGAGTCAACCTCGTTCAGAAATAAGTTAAACGAAAGTCAACCCCTTTTATTTATAAAGAGATTTTAAGTCAACTAAATCCGTTAAATGACACTTCTAATTCCTTTAGAAAGCAATTTTTTACCGTTTCACCCGGGTGGAACGATCTCTTCACAGCTGTGGAACGATCGTTCCACCTAGGTGAGACGATCGTATCACAAGGGTGAAACGATAAAAATATAACGGGAAACAGGAATAAAGTTCGCTTATATCGGTATTGACGAACAAACGAGATGACAAAGAAACTCGTTTCAGCTGTTTTATTCAGTCCTAAAAATGAGTTTTATTGAGAAGAGAATTTTTGATACACCATCTGAAGAACCAACGAAAGGACAATCAATGACAAACCTACATAAAAGGATGTTCCCAACATTTTGTCTTCATCAAATAAAAGAACTGCCAGCAGAATACTGTAAACCGGCTCTAAATTAAAACTCAGACTTACGGTAAAAGCACTGATTGTCTTCTGTGCCCGGTTTAATAACATACACATACAGACCGTACACCCCAAGGCTAACAGGATCAAAAATACGAGATCTTCCCAAGAGGGAAGCAAGGATAGCGAAGATTTGTTTACATGATAAAAAGGGAGTAGTAATCCTATGGCAAAAGTTCCACCTACCATCTGCAAAGCTGTTGTCTTTACGACCTGTCCCGACTGGTTAACACGTTCGTTCAACGTAGCATAGAACGCAAACAGCAAAGACGAAACAATTCCCAATACAATACCAATACGAAAAGAAGCATCAAAATGGAATATCAGCGAAATACCTGCCAAAGTCAGTGAACTGAGCAACAGTTCAACCCACGAAATCCTCTTCCGGTTTATCCAGGGCGAAATAAGAGCCGTAAAGAAACCTGACAAACAAAAGCAAACTACTCCAACCGATACGTTCGCATACTTGATGCTTCCATAGAAAAATATCCAATGAAAAGCCAATAACACTCCAAGCCACAGAATATGACTGTCTTTTCTACCAACGATAATCCTGCCATACTTTATGAACAAAAGGAGTAGCAGCATCACACTTGCCAACAGCATCCGGTATCCCGTAATCAATACTGGATCCAACAATATAAGATTTCCGAAGATACCGGAACAAGAAGCCAACAAAACAGCAAGATGTAATTGCAAAAAGGCCTGCTTCATCGCCAAACGAATTAAACTCTAATTCTCTTTTCTTCAATAAGCCATTCAGGAACTCTTTATTCCCCTACACCCCAATTCTTATTGGGCTGATCAGACAAAGTAAGCTCCAATACACCGCCTTGTACAACGTCCTGATAATCGATATAGCATTTTGTATAAGGCTTACCGTTCAGTGTAGCAGACTGAATATACGTATTCTGCGGAGATTGTCCTTTGATACGGATCGTAAACACCTTGCCTCCAGCCAGCCGAAGTGTTACTTCGTCGAATAAAGGTGCGCTTAGTTCCATTCGTGTATCACCTGGACAGATCGGGTGCATTCCGATGGATGCCAGCACATACCAGGCTGACATCTGTCCGACGTCTTCATTGCCCACCAAACCTTTCACCTCATTCTTATAAGCCTTCTGGCAGATAAAGCGCGTCCAATACTGCGTTTTCCAAGGCTGTCCCAACCGATTGTAAAGGAAAGGAACATGATGTACCGGCTCATTCGCATGATTATAGAACTGATTCCAAAGAAAGTCGGTCGGCGTATGGGCAAACATATAATCCAGTTCTTCAATTGTCTTTTCCCGTCCGCCCATCAATTGAGTCAGGCCTTCGATATCATGCGGAACAAACCAACCTTGCTGGAAAGGATTCGATTCCACACTTCCATAACCTTCCGTCAACCTTCCTTTTTCGGGCCAAGGCAAGAAATTCCCCTTTTCATCCTTCGGTCGGAAACTGCGATGCTCGGCATCATAAATATGCTGATACGATTTAGCCAGCTTCCGATAATGCTGTTCTTCGGAAGTCTTGCCCAAAGCCTTTGCCAGTTCAGCCATACACCATTCGGTATAAGCATACTCAAGCGTCGAAGAAATCGAACCCGGCACATAACCATACTTCGCATTACCAAACAGGCGCGAAGATTCTTCTGCATATTGCCAAGCCTTCTCCAAATCATAGTTCCGTATATGCTTCTTATAGGCATCAACCAGCACAGAAATAGCCGGATTTCCGATCATACATCCACTATAGGCATTCAGGAACTCCCAACGTTCCAAATAACCTTTTCCACTCTCATCAGCCAACGTAATCAACGAATTGAGCATATCACTGATCACATCCGGACGAATCAAAGTCAGGAGCGGCATCTCGCTACGGAAAACATCCCAACCACTGAAGATCGTCCGTTTCTGGAAACTACCCGTCTGATGAATCTTCTTGTCTCCGCCCATATACTCGCCATTCGCATCCGAATACAAACGCGGATCAATCATCGTACGATACAAAGCCGTATAGAAAATATGCTTCAGTTCTTCATCATCCGAGGCCACTTCCACTTTCGACAACGCCTCATTCCAAGCCTGCTGATTGGATTGCAATACTCGTTCGAAGTCCCAATCAGCTATTTCGGTTTCCAGATTCTCACGTGCATTCTCTTCGCTGACGAAAGAGATACCGGCTTTCATCAAGACTACCTCATCCTTGGTTGTCTCAAACTCGGTAAAGAAACCGAGATGTTTCCCTTCAAACGAAGAAACCTGTCGGTGAATCTCGGCTCCGGCAGTTAGCTGTTGAAACGCTTCCGATTCAACAAATTCACGTTTTCGGGATTGTCCTTCGGGAATAGCCACCGACCAAACACCATAATTCTTCAACGGTTTGGAAAACTGTGCATAAAAATGGACCGTATAGTCAGGCTTTCCATCGCCATTTCCCCAACCGCCACCATCGGGCGTACAAATCATCTTACCAGAAATCGTGTGATCATCCACCACTTTAATTTCCTGCCAAGTAGAAGTTCCGCCTACACGACGTGCCAAATCAATCTGGATACGCGAATCCTTTCCTTCCGGAAAAGTAAACCGAAGCATGCCTGCCCGCTGAGCTACCGTCGCTTCCGTCCGAATCCGGTAGTCCGACAAATAAACGGAATAATATCCTGCCCGGGCATATTCAGAAGCTTTATCGTAACGCGAACGGTAACCAGCATCCGGATTCTCCAGTTTTCCAGAATTTGTATGCATCGGTCCGATCGTTGGCATAACCAGGAAATTTCCTAAATCGCCATACCAACCGATTCCACTCATCTGCGTAAAGGCAAAACCTTCGATACTTTCATGCTCATCACTGTAGCCCGAACCATTATCACCTCCGGTAATCGTATTCGGACTCAGCTGTACCAATCCAAAAGGATAAGTCGCTCCCGGGATAGTCTTTCCCAATCCATGATAAGCACCAGCATCCCGCACATTCGTACTTGCACCGATAAAAGGATTCACATATTCGGCAGCACGTTTCTCTTCTTGCATCTCCGGTTGCAAGGCTACCGCCTGCCAGGAACAAGTCAGCAACACCGAAAACAAAACAGCTTTTACCATCATCATTCCCTTTCTGATTACTTAGAACTTTCTGTTTCCAGTATTTTCTTCAGTTTCGCTACAATATCCGGATGTTCGGATGCGACATTATTCTTCTCGCCAATGTCTTCCTTCAAATGATAAAGTTGATCTTCCGGACTATTTCCTAATTCAGTATTCGTCAGTTTGGCATACGCCGGCTTATTATTCGGTGTGATATACTTCCATTGTCCGTCAGACACCGACAATGCTCCGGCAAATTCAATCACATAATCACGACCTTTGGTATCTTTGCCCAAGAAAGCATCCAGATAATCCTGACTGTCCACTCCAGCACCAGCTTCCAACGTCTTCCCCATTAGCTTAGCCATCGAAGCATATAAATCAATGTGCGAAACCAACGCATCCGATACAGCCGGCTTGACTTGTTTCGGCCAAGATACAATCAGCGGAACACGTGTTCCTGCCTCAAATGTATTTTCTGCCAATCCGTTTTTCTCCAATGCCTTCATGATCTCTCCTACAGTCCAGTCAAACTGCAACAAAGCATCTCCACGGAAACCCATACCACTCTTACCCTGGAAACGAGGATGCGGATAACGAGGAACGTGTACATCGTTCGTTCCTACATACAAGAAGAACGGTTCATCCTTATGACGGTCGATAAACTGTACCGCTTTCGTTGTGATACTATCCGCAATAAACTCATCTTCCCACAAAGCCTGCTTACCACCTTTCATATACCCGATACGAGAAATTCCGTTCACAATCGCCTGATCATGCCCATGATTGACACTCGGCTTCAGCTTTGTCAATAATTCCGGATGATCTTTTCCTAAAGGTTCTCCCGGGAACGGCGTTGTATAACTCACCTCAATCGGATCATTCGGATCCAAATTGACAATCCGTTGATTCTCCACCCAACAACACGGAACACGATCGCCCGTTGCTGCCATAATATAAGAATATTCAAATCCAATATCTTTTGGTCCCGGTGTAATGAAACCATTCCAATCCTGTTCACCTGTCTTATTTGCCAAGCCCAAATGCCATTTGCCAACTGCACCCGTCGCATAACCGCACGACTGGAACATATCAGCTACTGTAGGCTGTTCAGGACGAATCACCATACCTGCATTTCCGGCAGCAATACCCGTATCATTTCTTCTCCAGGCATAATGTCCTGTAAACAACGAATAACGGGAAGGCGTACTGGTAGCCGCTACGGCATGAGCATCCGTAAAACGAACCCCTTGCGAAGCCAGTTTATCCACATTCGGCGTACTTATCTCTGTCGCACCATTACAACTAAAATCACCAAAGCCAATATCATCGGCCACTAAAAAGATTACATTCGGTTTTTGTATTTCAGCAGAAGAGTTTTCCTTCTTGGGTTGGGCCGTACATGAAGCCAATAAAGCCGCAGCAGCCCCTAAGATTAATACGGATTTCATCGAATTCTATGTTTAAGATTAATAATGAGTACATACAAAAGTACGATATTCCTTCTGAAAAGCAACGTCCTTCTTAAGAAACATTTCAGCAATAGGCAGGAAAAAAGAACAGGAGTTCTACATGGAGAAACAACCTCCACATAAAACTCCTGCCCTAAAAATGGAAAGAATCTATTATTTCAGCTCTTTAATACGGATATTACGGAACTTCACAGGCGAACCATGTCCTAAGAAACCGATATATCCTTTCTTATTGAACAATCCCGGATGTTCATGACCATCGGGTGTTCCATTCTTCACAGCGTCACGGATATTACCTTCCACGATAACAACACCGTTCACCGTTACCTTAATATTATCACCATCGCAAATGATTTCTTCTTCGTTCCATTCACCCACCGGCTTAATGGCTTTCTTATGGTTTTCATTAGCTGGAATGATTCCATAAATAGAACCATGATGCTGAAGCGGAGTAATATCCTTATAAATCGGATGCTCACAATCCAGAATCTGACTTTCCATACCATGATAAGCCGCATCAACAACCATTGTTTGCTCCCGGTGTTAATTGGAATTCAAAGCGGTAAACGAAGTTGGCATATTCTTTCTTAGTATATAAGTTTCCGCCAAAGCTCTTGGAAGGATTCATGGCGATACAACCATCTTCCAGTACATAGTCGACTGTATTTCCTTGCCATTCGTGCATATTAGTTCCGTCAAACAGAATCTGGAAACCTTCTTTCTTCTCCTGTTCCGACAACTGGAACGGTTCATGACGTTTCAGTTCCTTGATATACAAGTTACGGAAAGAACATTTACTGCCGTGTGCCTGTAATTCAATCTGCTCAATCGGGAAGATAGGCTGACTACGATCCCAGTAATTTTCCATGATTACGTTATCCACTACGCGTTCACCATTCAAATCTACTGTAACACGGTCACCAACCATCTTGATGTAGAATGTATTCCATTCGCCCAATTTGTTATCAGCCACTTTTGTAGGTTTGCTTTCATTCTTCTGGTTGTTATATAAACCACCAGAACCAACCTGAGCACCTACGTTTACACGTGCTGTATCCCAAATCTGTACCTGAGGCGTACCACGCAAATAAATACCAGCATCAGCTTCCGGTCCGGCCGGATCAAGCATCCATTCTACATACATTTCGAAGTCGCCATATTGCTTTTCGGTACACAAGTTATCAAAACCGGAACCTTCAAATACCAAACAGCCGTCTTCAACCTTCCAATCCTTACGCATCTGCTCATCTGCCTTCGCCTGAGCTTTTGCCAACTGAGCAGGTTTCATCTTCGCACGAGCAATCGGATTTTCAACCAAACCTTTCCAGCCAGTCAAATCCTTTCCATTAAACATGGAAACAAAACCTACTTCATCCGGCATTTCAGCCAAATGCTTCTTAATACCTTCTTTCTGATAATGAGCATCCGGATTATCCAGTACTTGCATAACCTTTTCCAGCAGAGCCTTTACATTCTGTCCGGTATATTCCTTATGTCCCAAAGCGATGTTCATTACAGCATTGGCAGCCGGTTGTTGAACGGACTTATCATCCAAATATTCTCCGGCATACAACAAAGCCAAATACGTACCAGTATCCTGAACCTTGGATAAGATCAAACCCTTTACTTCATTATCCTTAGCTACATCCATCGCCTTACGCAAACGAAGTAACTTGTTCTCACCCGTCATATCAGAAGAAGAAATCAAGTTCACATAGCGAGTCAATGCCTTAGAAGCTATCTGACCACCAGATTGAGCTACTTCATACAGATAATCAGCCGCTTCAATACCTTTCCATTCCAACAAAGCTCCTACAGCAGCATCTTTTCCGACACCTGTATTCTTTTCACATCCGTCAATAATGATTTGTAAAGCCTTCGGTTTACCAGTTGAAGCCAATACCTTATAATATAAATGCTTCTTAGCATCACCAGCCTGATACATCCGGCGTGTAACAGTTTCTACCTGTTCTGCTTCCGGCATAAAATGTACACAAGCGATAACGGCATCCTGCAAAGCTGCTTTTTCATCAGCTCCAGCAGATTCCAACATTCCACAGATCTGAGTAAAGTCTTTTGCAGCGGCAACACTCTTTAAAGTAGCATAGGCTGTTTTCTTCACTTCTGCCGATGAAGATTTCGTCTGTTCCAACACCGTATTGATCTTAGAATCTGCCATCCGAACAGCCAGCAACTCCATTCCTGCAATCTTTCCTGTATCCGAAGCCTTATTTATAGCTTTAGCTACTGCATCATCAATATCTCCTGGGAAAGCCAACAAGGCATCCTGTGCCAACAGAATAATTTGTTTATCAGAATCTGTCAACAAATTAGCTAATGTTGGAATATAACCTTTATCTCCTATTTTTACCATCGTCCAAACCGCAGCCTGTTGTACCGCAAAGTCGTTTACATTCAACTGCTGTGTCAAGACCTGAGCCAGTGATTGATCGAAGCGAAGCATCAACTTCTGAACAGTATCATGTTTCTTCGGGCACTTAGCTTCACGACCCAGCCAATTCAATATGTCAACCTTTACTTCAGGTTTGGCCTTTACCATCGTTTTCGCTATTTCGATATAAGATGCTTCATCTACAAAATCAGAAGCATATCTTAATGCCGCATTCCGATAATCCTTGCAATCATCTTTCAATGCTGTCAATACCAATTTAGTAGCAGCCTGTTTATCTGCCGCAACAGAAATCAATATCTGCAATGCTGCCTCACGAGTCTGCGTCTTACCTGCCTTTGTTGCCCGTTTCAACAAGTCCTTTGCTGCCTTCTCTGCCGCCTTGGGATCTTGTTCTGCAATCCGTTTAATTAATGTAATATACGCTTCATTCGCACAGCTTGGTTCCATCGTATAATTAACAGCCTTAGCTGCGTCAGCCAACACGGATAAAGAAGCAACTGATCCTACCCGGCTTAATGCATAACGAGCTACTTTCTGCATATTGGGATCTTCATTGCTTACATAGACTTTTACCAAATCTTCTGTTCCGGCCACCTGAGCCTCTGCAATGGCTTCCAATATACCTTTCTGTGTCTCGGCTGTTCCCATCCGGCGCATCAAACCCGCTTTCAAAGCTTGTCCGGCATTCTCTGTACCGATAGCAGCCAACGCACGTGCAGCAGGTCCGCTTAATTCCGGATTACCTAAATAAGCAGAAAGCGCTTCAACAGCATCATCTTGTCCGACTATCTGCAACTGACGGATGATAAATGCTTTTGTTTCCCGTTCTTCCACTTTATCCAATGCCTGAACATAAGCTTTTGCCACTACCTGACGCGCATTTTCCTGTCCTTTTGCCATTACGAAATGACTCAAGCCACTCAATGCATAATCAACTTTAGCATTGCTGCCCTTACCCGGAGCATTGATCATATTAATCAACGTAAATACGGCTTCTTCGCCAGCAGCACTTAGTTCACTGATTTGTTTATTATATTCAGCCTGTTGTTCTGCCGGCATCTGGGCCAACACATCTGCAGCAATAGTCTTGGCAGTTCGGTTCGCCGGAGTTTGAGCAAATGATAAATTAGCACACAACAACAAGGCGCTGATTGAAATATATACCTTTTTCATCTTTTCTTCTTTAATTTATGGGTTAAATATTCCATGGTGCACGCATAGGTTGATCTAACAACCGGTTAGCGGCCTCATCGTTGATAAACTCTAATTTCACCGGATCAAATTCCAACGTACGATTCAAGCGAAGAGCAACAGCTCCCATATTCACAATCGTAGCGGAACGGAAACCATTCTGTTCATTTAAAGCAAATGGCTGGCGAGTCTTGATACATTCTATGAAATCTGTCACCTGCGGTTCCGGTTCCGGATAGTCTGATAATTTCTTTTCCCAATCAGGAATATCACATACAAAGTTCTTATAAACATTACCTTTCGGTCCTGCAATATACGGCGTATTCGGATCACCGAAATCGCCACCCCACAAAACAATCTGACATCCGTCTTCGTAGGTATAAGTAATCGAACGCCATGTACCCACAGCATCCGGGTGTTGTTGAGGAGCATCTACTTCGACTTTCACCGGACTCGTATTATCTTTTCCTAAAATATACTGTACCGGATCGATATAGTGCTGTCCCATATCACCTAAACCACCACCATCATAATCCCAATAACCACGGAAAGTCTGATGAACACGATGAGCATTATAAGGTTTATAAGGAGCCGGACCTAACCACATATCGTAATCCAATTCTTTAGGTACCGGTTGCGGTTCGAGATATTCTTTACCTACCCAATAGAATTTCCAGTCAAAACCTGTGTGTTTACTGATCGTTACCCTCAACGGCCAACCTAATAATCCACTTTGTACTAATTTCTTTAAAGGCTTAACTGGAGTTCCTAAACCATAGAATTGGTCGGTAAAGCGGAACCAAGTATTCAGACGGAACATACGTCCGTACTGTTTTACAGCTTCCATCACACGCTTTCCTTCACCAATTGTTCTGGTCATAGGTTTCTCACACCAAATATCTTTACCTGCTTTAGCAGCCTCAACCGACATAATACCATGCCAATGAGGAGGTGTGGCAATATGAACAATATCCACATTCGGATCCAATATCAAATCACGGAAATCATGATAAGCAGCAATCTTTTCTTTTACCAGATTCTTTCCCAACTCCAAATGATTCTTATCTACATCGCAAACGGCAACCAAACGAGTTCCACCGTAATTTAAATGACCACGGCCCATTCCTCCCGTTCCAATAATACCTTTTGTCAATTGATCACTCGGTGCAATGTAACCGTTCCCCAATACATGACGCGGCACAATTGAAAATAGCGCTACGCCTCCCAGGGTTTTTAGGAAGTCCCTTCTATTCGTTCCCATAGTAACTATTTTTACTGATTAACAATTAAATTCTGTACAATTTTTGATGTATCTGCTAATAATTTGTCAAATATATTACTTATCTAGCAATTCCTGCAAATATTTACGAGTTTTAACCACATAATCATGGCGCGTTCCATTTAATTCACATTCTATCGTAACGGCACCTTTAAAACCTTGTTTCTTCAATTCGGCAATAACAGCCGGGAAATTTACTTCACCTGTAGGAATTGGAACTTCAGCGCCTAATTCATACGGATTATTCGGATCAGGATATTTTCCATCTTTTGCATGAAACTCCTTAATCAGCGGACCAAACAGTTTTACAGCATCCAAAGAGTTGGCCTTACCATACATCAATAAGTTAGCCAAGTCGCAATTGATAAACACATTACCCGTACCTATGTCCTTTATGGCACGAATCAATGTAGTCGGTGTTTCCTGACCTGTCTCAAAGTAAATCATGACATTCCGTTCTTTCGCATAATTAGCCAGATCCTGCATGACTTTGATGAAATCTTTATACTGAGTAGAAGACGGATCTTCCGGAATAAATCCAAAATGAGAATGCATGGCTGGAATATCTGCCATTGCACAAAAATCTATCATTTCATGGTAAACTTTTATCTTTTCAGCTCTTTCTTCTGTCGGAACCAGACCGATCGTAGCTGGTCCCTGTCGGAAATTCCAAACACTTTTAGAACCAGGAACACCCACAACTGTAGTTACTTTAATCTGATGTTTCTTGGATGCAGCCTTAACTTGTTCTGCAAATTCTTTCGTCAAAGTATTACTTCTATAATTAATCTCACAAGAACCAAATCCCTGATCATGTAAATCCTTAAAGCTTTTATCGATATCACTCAAATCATACTGAATCACTCCTATTGTGATTTCATTCTCTGCCTGAATCGTCGTAAAAGCAAACAGCAAAGCTGCCGCCAATAATGATAATTTCGTTTTCATCGTATTATATAGTTTAGTATTGATTCTACAAATTTAAGACGGGGAACTTGAATCAAGTTCCCCGCACCTATTAAATATAGTGAAAAGTCTTTCTTATTCCATGGTAGGATTAAACGTTCCACCCCAATTATTATTCTGTTCCAAATTAGGATTTTGATCGATGTTGCTCTTCTGGATCGGGAAGAAATAGAAAGATTCTTCAATTACAAATTCTCGTTCAGCTGCTTCCGTATAAGGAACTTGATGAATTACATAACGAAAATCGCCAGTAGTCAATTCGTTGTTATTTATTTTTTCTTTAGCTGTATTCAAATCCATATCAGTTCCATCCGGATTAATAGCAATAGCCTCAATGCCATGTTTAGTCCAACCGTCAAGGTGCATCATGTTACGAGTTCTACGCAAATCCCAAAAACGATGTCCTTCAAAACACAATTCTATATTTCTTTCGTCCAATATAGCTTTTCTGATTTCCTCACGAGTACTAACCTTCAGTCCATACAGTCCATCAGAACCCGGTTCGATTCCGGCACGTTTACGAATCTGCTTCAACATATCAACAGCCACATCTGAATGTCCCGTTTCATTTGCAGCCTCAGCGTAGATAAACATAACTTCTGCAAAACGCATTAAAATATAGTCTATATCATACGTCATTACCTTATCTTGAGTTAATGTCAAATCTGCTCCTTTGTAGATATAAAGTCCAGAATAAATATCATTGTTCACAGCATTTGTATGTGCATTGGGATTCACTCCATATTGATCATCTGGACTAGTTACTCCAAGCGCATTATACTGTCTGTAATTTGCGGGTTTACCTGCTACAGGATACTCACGACCATTATATAAACATACATCATTAAAACGGGGATCTCTGTTCTTCCAGAATGACTTTAATAAAGCCTGTTCATCTCCAACGTAATATTTACCAGTTGGATCATCATATGATTTTCCATCCAACATAGGAAAACTCTTCACAAATTCCCAAGTAGGATTACTATAAGGTTTATCACGACTAATTGAAGCCGGACGAGTATTGTATTCCCATGTAGAAACTTTATTCGGATTTGAATTTACTACCGGGAAAACAACTTCCGGCCCTTGTTCCTGAATCCAAATATCACCATAATTAGGTGTTAAAGAAATTCCTTTCGCTACACAAAAATCATACGCTTCTTTTGCTGCATCATAAGCTTCTTTCCAATAAGCATTATCCCATTGATTACTTGGATTAAATTGCGGAGAACATTTCAATAATAATGTTTTCGCTTTCCAGGCCTTGGCAAAACATTGATCAATACGCCCATAGTCAGCAGAACTACCTGCTATCTTCTCTGGTAACAATGTGATAGCATGATCCAAATCCTCAATCATGAACTGAAAACATTCCGGAGTTGAATTACGTTTCACATATAAATCATCAGTATCTTTGTCTTGTGGTACTTTAATATAAGGAACACCACCATGATGAAGAACCATCCAATAATACATATAGGCACGCATAAAATAAGCCTGACCTAGCAAGCTATTAGCGGTCTCACTATCCAACTGTCCCTCTTCCAGACGTTTGATCGCTTCATTAATATGACGAATCGCTGTATAATTCCAGCTTTTATAAGCACCTCCTGTTTCTGTAATAGTGCCTAAATACCAAGGCATACCTGTAACTTGTTCGGAATTATTGTCAGCTCCGGCATTCCAGTTACCAAAACATTCTGTATAAAGATTGTTCACATATGCAGTTGCCAAATTGACATCATTCCAAACCATTGATTCATCATAACTATTCAAGTTATCAATATCCAATGTATCGCAACTGCTCATCATTCCACCTAAAACTAGAACTGTTCCGATTATTCCATATTTAATTTTTTTCATTTTCATATTTTCTTCGATTTAAAATTAGAATGAGAAATTAAGACCAAAAGAGAAAGTACGCATCAACGGATAAGAATCGTAATATTCCTGCTCCGGATCCAAGAATTCTGTTACTGCAGAAATACAGAACAAATTGGTTGCATTAACAAAAACCTGAGCATGAGTCAATCCTAACGGATTAAGAACTGCTTTTGGCAAATCATAACCAATATTCAAGTTTTTCAAACGAAGATAAGCTCCGTTACGAATCCAATAACTAGTATTTCCAGTTCCTGATTCATACCAATTAGTACCTGTAATACGTGGATAAACACCATCCGGATTATAATCTGGATCATAGACCTTATCACTTGTCCAAATCGGGAAATAAGGACGAACAGCTCCACCATGTTGATTGAATCCTCCATCTACACCGCCAACAAAACGGTCATATTTACCAACACCTTGGAAATGTACATCTACCGTAATTCCTTTCCACTTGATATTACCACCGAAACCATAATTAATTCGGGGTGTACCGTTTTCACTCAATAAGTTATAAGTATCATTACCATCTATACGTCCATCCGGTCCCTCTACATATCCATCGCTTCGAGTATCTTTATACAAAATACCACCCAAATAAGGATCACGACCAAACTGCTTGAAACCTTGAGCCTTCAGAGCTTCCACTTCAGCCGGGTCTGTCAATAAATGATCCGCAATCAAACCTGTCAAAATTCCATCAGACTTTCCAACCGGAGACAATGCATGCAAAGCACCTCCTTCTTGATAGGTAGCTGAGACATCCAATACATCCCAACGGTCACGAGCAAAACCTAAGTTTACGTATGCTGAATAGTCTATCGTACCATTAGCTGCCTTATCCATCCAAGTCAAAGCCAACTCTCCACCTCGCCAAGAACGTTCAGCATAGTTTTCTGGAGCCAAAGTCTGGCCATATGTATTAGGAAGTGTTACTGTACGAGCACCCAAGATATCAGTTTCTTTGCGGTAAAACGCGTCAAATGTTCCTGACAAACGATTGTCGAAAAAGCCGAAATCCAAACCACCATTGATTGTTTTAGAAGTTGCCCAAGTCAAAGTTAAGTTTGGAGTAGCTCCTGGCGTAATTGTATTAGCCAAATTATTGCCAAACACATAAGATCCACCATTATTATACTTCTGGAGATAAGAGAATGCTACAATTTCCTCATCATCTACATTCAAATCGTTACCTGTCGTACCATAAGATGCACGCAATTTCAAATTGCTTAACCAATCAGAAGTATTCTGCATAAATGATTCCTGACTGATACGCCATGCAGCAGACACAGACGGAAAGAATCCCCAACGATGTCCATCCGGGAACAAGGTGTTACCATCATAACGGAAAGAAAACTCAGCTATATATTTTTGATCAAATGTATAGTTGAAACGTCCAATCCATGAAAGACGTCCTCCTGTATATTCTTCTGCATCACCCCAACGACGTTCAGCATCCTTTGAATAATTAAACATCTGGTCAAAATTAGTCAACGGCTGTTCACCTTTAGCCTGTACCCATTCACCTCCATTAGAAGCCTGCTCAAATACAACCATCGCATTGACATCATGCTTACCGAATGTATTAGCATAATTCACAAACCAGTTAAACTGTTCTGTCCATAACTGTTTTGCCCGATAATCCAAGTTCTCATAATTCTGAGAGAAGTTGAAGGTATTATACTCATTTAAATTCAAAGGAGCCGGTAAAAAGCGATTTCCTTCAGGATCCGCCTGCTGGAATTTGTAATTCTTTTGGAAAGTCATAAACCTTTTACGGTTGTAATCATGACCAAGGTAACTTCCCACAATCTTCGTACTCAAACCTTTTGTAATAAAGTCAAGATTAAAATCGAACGAAACAATTCCATTCATATTACGCCGACGAGTCTTCAAATAACGATTTCCGACAACCTGATCTACCGGGTTCCAACCTTGCCATGAACCATAATCCTGATAGATCGGATAATCTGTAATCGTAGCAGAAGGGGTTCCATCCAAATTAGAATAGAACGGCATTGTTTTCATTGCATTAAAGGTACAGCGGTATAAATCATATACAGCCTGGTCGTCATCATCCGAAAATGGCCAGTAGAAACGTCTGTCATTCGATTGATTCGCATCCAAATTCACATTCATTTTAATGTACTTGCTCAACTCTACCGTCAAATTCGAGCGCAAAGAAAATTTCTTATTTTCCAATGACACATACGAACCTTCTTCTGCCAAGAAAGATCCCATTACATAATATTGTACTTTTTCACTACCGCCCGTCACACTTAATGAGTGTTTCGTATTCCAAGGATTCTGCCAGATATAATCATTTACGTTATAATTGATGTTATTATCACGGAAATAAGCATACTCAGCTTCTCCATTGGGTTCTTTCGTTCCCTGAAAACGTGCCACAGCATTTTGATAATCCAAATCGTCAATAGCAGTCCAACGATCTGCAAACAATTCTTGAGTCGGTTTACTAAAAGCATAAGAACCTTGATAGTTAAACACCGGTTTCTGATTCTTTACACCACCTTTTGTTGTTACCAAAACAACGCCATTACCTGCTGCAGAACCATAAATTGATGCCGTTGCTGCATCCTTCAGGAAACTCAACTGATCAATTTCGTACGGTTCCAAGTTATCAAAGGCTTCCTTATCACGAATAACGCCATCGATAACAAACAACGGATCTCCAAATCCACCACGCATACGTATCTCTGAAGAAGCACCCATCAATCCTGAATTACCCGTAATAGTTGCACCTGGAGCACGTCCTGCCAAAGAATTAGACAAGTTGGTATTAGGTATTACAGTCAATTCATCAGATTTCACATTAGAAATAGAACCTGTCATGTTTACCTTCTTCTGAACACCATAACCAACAACGACCAATTCATCCAAATTCTGAGAATCTTCTTTCAATGTTATGGCATAATCGGTCTTTCCGGAAACAGTTATCGTCTGGTCAACATAACCAATATATGAAATTGTCAACTTTGCACCTTCATCCACTCCATCGATCATAAACCGCCCATCCATATCGGTAATAGATCCATTCGTAGTCCCAGCAACAATTACATTCGCACCAATAACAGGTATTCCGGATGCATCTACAACAGTTCCTGTAATTTTTTTAGACTGTTGATCTACCCCCCCCAATTTTGTATCTACGTAATAATCAACAGAATAACCCTTACCTCTTTCTTTTAAAAAGATTCTGTTATCAACTATTTTATATGAAATTCCTGTGCCTTGAAATACTCGGTCAAGAACGTTTTCAATCCGTTCATTCTTCACATTCACTGAAACGTTCGAAATTTCTTTATCCAGAATAGAAACATCATACGAAAATTCATATCCTGTTTGTTGGCTAATACTTTGTATAATAGTACCAACTGTTGTTTTACTATGGACTAGTTCCAAATTAACAAATTGAGACAAAGCTCTAGGCGAAACTGCCATAGCCGGCATTCCGGCCGCTAATAATAAGGCTAAACTTGTAAAAATAGGTTTCCTTTTCATGATAAAACCATTTGATTTAAGTTGTTTAAATTGATTAATTAATACTATTTAGATTTTTA
>OHIN01000794.1_pt1 | contig 19922 bp, 15 predicted proteins | sample 1568261 | NCBI WGS metagenome assembly OHIN01 (sample SAMEA3879578, study PRJEB24766) | human gut metagenome | biome: human-associated habitat; feature: feces | place: USA | collected 1985/1987
TCCTTCTTTTTCCTCAACATCTGTTATATTGATCCAAAAAACCTGATCCCCTGCCTTTTTATGTTTTGCTATCAAACCTCCTGCTCCTAATGACTCATCGTCTGGATGTGGCGAAACAACAACAATTTTCATAATTCATTTCTCCTTGACTTTATAAATAATCACCTATTTTAACAGTAATTGGGGTATGCTCCAATAGTTCAATAAGGTTATCTCCTGTCTTAACAATAATATTTTCCTCATTTACATCAATAATCTTTCCAGGTTCAATATTAACATAATTATTGTCTTGGTCAATTACTTCTCTCACTTTCCAAACTTTCACTTCATCTTCCCCAAGCATAAAATGTGCACCGACATATGGTTTAGCTAGAGCTCTAACCAAATTATAAATAGTTCTACTCGACATTCTCCAATCTATCTGTCCATCACTTTTTCCACGTTTTCGCCAATTATTACCTTGTTTTTGAGATACCCTTTTTATACCGCCATATTCAAATTTCTCTGTTATAGAAACTACTTGTTTGGCACCACAAGTTAATAGCTTATCCATCAAAGTTTTCGCATCATCCTCATAAGTAATTTCAACTTTTTCCTGAGAAATTATATCCCCTGTATCAGCATCCTTTTCAATCATAAAAAAACTTGATGCTGTTTCCGTAAGTCCTAATGCTAATGCCCAGATTATTGGATGTCTCCCCCTATTGTTAGGTAAGGCAGCAGGATGGTAGCCAACCATTCCCATGGGAAAAATTTTTATTACATCATTTTTAATTAGTTGTGACCATCCAAAACAATATATAACATCAGGTTTACATTTTTTTATAAAATTCACAATATTTTTATCATTTATATTTGTTGCGTATTCGCAGCAAATATTATACTTATCAGCCAATGGTTTTAGATTTGTAAAATCAGAATTGAAATCAGAGTTTTCTTTTGTCACGACTCCAACAACTTGTTTGTGATTCTCTAATAATAAATTCAGTTCTACATATGACGCTTCTACACAACCTATATAAACAATTCTCATATATATCTCCCATTATATCAAATCATAAAATTTTTTTTCGATTTCAATATTTTTGTTAAGTTTTTCTTTGACAATCCTAATTATTTTTTCTGAAGCATGTCCATCTCCAAACAAGTTTTTACTATTTTGACAAATTTTCCTAAACTCTAAATCTTCCGCCTTTAAAAAGGCCAATGTTATTGCGTCCTCTTCTGCTTCACAATCGATTACTGTATCACCATGAACTCTTCCTTTTTGTCGATTTCCAATATTGATTGTTGGAATTTTAAATATTGGTGCTTCGTATATTCCACTCGAAGAATTTCCAATCATCATTACAGAATATTTTAATGCTGACAAATATCCAAGCCTTCCCAAAGAATCTACAAGTCTTGCATTTTTCAAGCTTTTAATATTCTCAGCCAGATACTCATTAATTTCTTCTCCACTAGCATCTGCATTCGCTTTCGTAAATAAATAAAAATATTCATTTTTTTTCTTCAAAACATTTAACAAGATCTCTACCTGTCTTAATGAATTTTTTTCCAACGTAACAGGATGATATGTTACTACAATCATATTTTCCGGCCATGTACTTAAATGTAAAAAATCACATAGTTCTTTTTTTGACATAAATTTTTGGTGTACAACATTGTCAACACATGTATCTCCAACATTAAATACTCGATCAGGATTTTCTCCTAATTGTACTACTCTTTTACGATGTATCTCACAATTAACAAAATGATATATACTCATCTTTGTAATACAATGTCTATAAATCTCATCCAACAGTCCTTCAGTTGTCTCTCCCCCATTCAAGTGCGCAATTGGAATTTTCTGATTTGCCAGTGCAATTGCAAAAGCCATCATTTCATATCGATCTCCTAAAATAATTGCTATATCTGGTCGATGATCACCTAGATAATCTGAAAACTGCATTAAAACTCTTCCCATTGCTTTTGACACAGAATTTCTTTCATTCTCTAAAATATCAAATTCCGCCGCAATCGGAAATCCATCTTTTATTATTTCATTTTTTGTATAGCCATATTCTTTTTTCAAATGCGTTCCACTAACAATCAATTGAAGCGTAAGCTCTTCATCTCTATCTATTAATTTAATTAATGGATATAATAATCCATATTCTGCTCTGGTTGCTGTAATCACACACACTGTTTTCATATTTCAATCATCTCATCTTTTCTGAAATCATGTATTGCTTTTTTTCCAATCACATCTTCCCATCTCATAGGATTAATTCCTCCTCCTGGCCTTTTGGCAATTATATTTTTTTCTGTCAGTAATTCTCCTTTTTTTATATTACATTTAGCAAAAACACTTTTTCGAACAGCAATTCTATTACCTCTTTCCGAATTACTTATTTTTTTTCTTCCATCTCCCATAGCCTTTTCAACATTTCGAACAGATGTAATCATTTGTTTCAATTCTACCGGATTTAAGCTGGCCGCGTGATCCGGACCTTCCATATTTCTATCTAATGTAAAATGTTTTTCGATAATTTGAGCCCCCATTGCCACTGCAGCAATAGGAATCTCTATTCCCTTTGTGTGATCGGAATAGCCAACTCGGCATCCAAACATATCCTTGATTTCTTTCATCGCACTCAAATTAACATCTTCCATAGGAGTCGGATACTGTGTATTACAATGTAAAATACTAATTTCGCCTGCATTAAATCGCTTTAAAACTTTCACTGTTTCTTCAATTTCTTGTATATCACACATTCCTGTTGATAAGATTACAGGCTTATGTGTCCGAGCTACTGCCTTCAATAGTTGAAAATTTTCCACCTCACTAGAAGCAATTTTCCACATGGGCATCCCAATGCTTTCCAAAAAATAAAAGCTCTCTATATCAAAAGGTGTAGATAAAAACAAAATTTTCTTTTTTTGACAATACTCTTGTAACTTCCGAAAGTCATCAAATGATAACTCCAACCTTTTCAGAAGCGAAAATTGACTTTCTTCCTGTTTTGTTTTTTGATACTCTGCTTTTTCACATGATTCAGCAGTATCATTTTCTGTAATATACGTTTGAAATTTCACACAATCAGCTCCTGCTTCCTTTGCCGCATCCACTAATTTATATGCCAATTCCAATTTACCATTATGATTTACACCTGCTTCTGCAATAACAAATACATGATTTTGCATTTATTTACACCTCTGTCTTCAACATTTTAATATCAAAAAATTTCATCATATACACATCTTCTTCATAACGCCCAATATTTGGTTGGTTAGATATTCCATTCATATTATTTATAAGATATTTTGGAAATTTTTCCCCACATTCATAAGCATGTATATAACCTCCCCCAAATCTTGGATTGACTTCAGAAATATAAAATTTTCCATCCTGTTCAAAAACATCAATATCATTTGCTCCTATTAATTTAAATTCCCCGGCAAATTTTTCAATCATATCGAAAAGCGCTTTATTTTTATATGAGACACTTTTGTCCGTCTCCCCCGCACGCATTTTTAATTTCTTTTTTGCAAATATAGAAACCACTTTATGGGTAATTAAATCTGTATATACATCTATTCCCAACTCCTGACCTGACATATATTCCTGAAAAATGATTTCTTTTTCCTTTTCTAAAGCATTTAACTGCGTTAGATTGTTTATTTTCTGAATTCCCACACTCCCACTTCCGCATTCCGGTTTTGCAAATAACGGGAATTGCACTTCTCCTTTGTTTAAAAAACTTTTTACTTCATCTACCGATCGAAATGTTTTTATATACGAATATCCATTATCTTTCAAAAATTGCTGTGGTTTCCATTTGCTAAAGCAATTATGAATGGTTTCCTGTTCTCCTATATTAACCATTATTCCCATGCTTTCAAACATACTTTTATGCTGAGCTAACGCTTCCAGCTCCGGATCTACAAGGGAAAGCACTAAACCAATCTCATTCATTCTACATATATTAATGATTTCATCCCAATAGCCTTTTTCATCCCATCTTTTTGTGATAAAATAGCGATCTGCTTCATACAACGCCGGCGCGAGATAATAACTGTCTGTAGCTATTACTAAACTTTCTCCATTTAATTCTTTTTTAAAATCCTGAATTAACCGGTTTCTTGTTCCAGAATTTAAAATCAATATATTTTTCACTCTGTCAACTCCCATTTACATTTTTGCATATATTCTTTAATTTCCCATTTTTCCCTAACTATTTCATACTTATTATTTTTTTCACATATACTCTTGGAAGATATTCTATAAAAAGAGGATTAAAACACATGGTATATCCACCCACAATGTGGTATATGATTTTGTCCTCTCTTATCAACTCTTGTTCTCCATATATTTTCATAAACCTGTCATTTTCCATACATGTATACCCACACACCACCTGTTCATTTTCTATTTTTTCTCCAACTGATTTTATTGAATATACATATTTATTTTTATGAAAAAAAGGATCTATATGAATACGACTTCCATCTGTAACCACAAATCTTCCTCTTACCGTTTCCTTTACATCTATTACATTTGTAATATAATCCACCGCAGTCGTAACGACGGATGCTCCAGGCTCAACTATTAAACAAACATCTTCCATTTTACGATTCTTTAATGCCTTATAAATAGCTTCCACGTATTTTCGATATGCATCCCCACCATCATCCCCGCCAAAAAAACCGCCTCCGATATCTATATAATCCCACACAAGTTCTTCCTCTTGTGCAATCTCACAAGCTCTGTCTGCCAAAACTTCATACACTTCAGATGCCTTACTTTTATTGCTCACATGCATATGAATCCCACTGATCTGAATTCCATTAAGTGCTTTTAGCCTCTCTATCACTTCATGAAAACAGCCATTCTCAACACAAAATCCAAATCTTCCACCAGCATCCCCTGTAGAAGTTTGTCCTGGCAAAATACTTTCCAAATCAATATTTGCTCTGATACCGATTTTTCCATTTATTCCTTTCCCAGATAATCTTTCCAACCATTCTATTTCCCTAATAGAATCTATATTAATTATTGATCCCGCTTTAAATGCCTTTTCAAATGTCTCTCTTCCCTTTTTTGGTCCATTAAAAATAATTTTTTCAGGATTATACCCTGCATAAATTGCAAGAGCATATTCAGTATCTGATACAACTTCCGCATAACAGCCTAATTGTTCTGCTTTTTTTATTATATATGGCAATGAATTTGTTTTAAATGAATATCCTACTTTACTATTAAGAAAATAATCATTCAATGCTTTTTTAAATTCTTTAATATTTTCTTCAAATATACCTTCATCTATAATAAAACTAGGTGTCTCTAGGTGCCCCATCTCCATTTTCTCACCTACTTCTCCGCAACAGCAATAAACTGCTCTATTTGTATTCCTCGATCCGTATATAATACTGTATCTATTTGTATATTGCAAAATCCTGCTTTTTCCATCACTTCTCTCAATTCATCTTTGTTGTAAAAATGTGTCGTACCACGTCCAATCAATGCTCCTTCTGTAATTTCTACATATGTATCTTTTTCCAGCGCTTTACCAGTACCATATCCGTCTGTCCTTTTTCCAAAACAGGTGCTCAATAATTTTCCATGAGGCTTTAACATTCTGTATATATTAGAATACATCGCGTGTATATTTTGCAAAACATTTCCATATACACATACATTATCTACAACTGCATCAAAATAGGCATCTGGATAATCTACTTCCAGTGCATCTAAAACCTTAAACTGAGCATTCAAGTGTTCTCTTTCGAATCTTTCCTTTGCCCGTCTTATTGCACTTTCCGAACCATCAAATGCATATGCATCAAAACCTTCACGTGCAAGATACCAAGTATGCGCTCCTGTTCCGCATCCAAAATCCAATATTTTCACTTTGCTTCTATCTGGAACATTATAATAATTTCTTGCAATAAATCTGATAACATGTTCCGTTGGATACATTCCCCATTCCTGTGTACTATGAATTATTTTCCACTCTTGATTAAATGATTTCTCCATTAGTTTCTCCTTTCAAATATTAGCCATTATTACATTTTCTGCAATTAAAGATATATTATATTCTTTAATATTTTTTATTTCTTCTTCTGATAATACTCCATTCTTTTTTTTGAACATTAATTCTTTTATTTTTCTCAGATGTACAATCAAATCCTGTAAATTGTGAGATATCATATAGAATCCATTAATTCCCTGTTCCTGTTCTTTTTCCAGAATAAATAAAACAAGTTCTATGTCCGGAATCTCATTTTTTATATCAGACAATTCTAGTTGTATATCTGGTCTAATATTTAAATACTCATAAAATAACTTTCGTGCCTCTGTAAATGCTCCCTGCTTTACTAACTGTCCCATTGCCAATTTAAACTCTACTGTTTCTGCCTTTTCAGCTGTAATTCCAATGTGGCCTTCTTTTACGCGTAATTTTCTTGCGGTAATATAGACAAGTAACAATTCTTCTGATAAGAATCCAAAAAGTCTTTTATGATATTCATCATAATTACGTACATCTATCATCCCCTCCATCTCAAAAAAGATAGAAAATAACCAGCTACAATAATCATCAAACAATTGTTTTCTCATAACACAAAGATTTCCAAAATAATATTTCTTTCCTTGCATTATTTCATCAAAAGCCCAACTGTCATCTGGATACAATTTCTGAATTATTTTTCCCGCTAATATCATATCATTCACATTATGAGCATCCCCATAATATTCCAAATACGGTTTCGGAGCATAAATCGGATCAGATACCAGAACATCTGCATCTTCCAATTCCGTTTCGTACTCATATTTTGTCATCAGTTTTCCTGAACCATCAAAAAAATATCTGCGATAATGACACACTCCTATCAAATCAACATCTTGATAATTTTTCCACAACCAATATAAGCCTGTGAGTTCTCCATAAAATGGATTAAGTTCCGAAATAGATTCTCCTGTATCATCTCCAAGATATCCTAGATTTTCTCCCAGAGCTCGTCCCACTTGCAAAGGGATATAAATTTCATTTTGTGGTGGATGAAATTTTTTATGCGTCATAACAAAAATTTTTGTTCTCATATTACACCTTCTCTGTTATAATCAAAACTATATAGAAAGGACAAAAAACATGAATATTTTATTTCTGGACTGGCCTTGTTTTGGTCGAAACGATGTATTAGATTATTTTAAAAAAGAAAATCACAACGTAACTTTATTCTCGCATCCAGATTATGATCTGCGAATAAGCGATAGCTTTATGAAAAAAATTGACGAATTACTGAGTATCAACTCATTTGATCTCTGCTTTTCCTATAATTATTTTCCACTATTGGCTACCGCATGCTATTCTCATAATTTAAAATACATTGCTTTCGTCTACGACAGTCCACAAGTAAAATTATATTCTTATACCGTGACTTATCCAACTAATTATATTTTTCTCTTCGACAGTGAACTAGTACATCAATTTCAGCAGGAGGGAATTACTACCTTTTACTATATGCCCCTCCCCGTGGATGCCAACAAAATTACTATGCTCCTATCAAAATCTTACAACCAAAAACGTCTGTCTGCTGATGTATCCTTTGTCGGCTCTTTATATAATGAAGAGCATAATTTATACGACAATTTAAAAAATCTTTCTGACTATACAAAGGGATTTTTAGACGGAATTTTAAAAGCACAGTCACAAGTTTATGGTTATAACTTTATGCAGGAATGTCTTACTCCCTCTATTTTAAGACAATTACAGGAGGCAACACACTACAAAAAAAATATTGATGGTGTGGAACCATTAAGTTACATTATTTCCGACTACTTTTTAAGTCGAAAATTAACTTCGAATGAGCGTATTGAGTATTTAACTCTCATTTCCAAACAATTTTCTTTAAAACTATTTACATCTGATCCTAATATTTCTGTTGGACTCTGTCAAAATATGGGACCCGCTGACTACCTCTCAGAAACCCCATATATTTTTCATAATAGCAAGATCAATTTAAATTTCACTCTTCGCAGTATTCGGAGTGGGATTCCATTGCGCTGCATGGAAATTATGGCATCCGGTGGATTTCTATTGACAAATTTTCAGGCAGATTTGCTACAACACTTTACTCCTAATGAAGATTTTGTATATTTTGAAAGTATAAACGACCTGCTCAACAAAATAGATTACTATCTTTCTCATGAAAATGAACGTAAACAAATTGCAAAATCCGGACGTATAAAAGTATCAAAAAATTATAATTATAAAACTATATTTGATCAAATATTTACTATTGTTGATTAGATTCTACTTTTTGTTTTAAATCCGAAAATATTGTTTCCGATTCTTTTTTTAAAAGCTCAGCCGTTTCGCAAACAAGCTTTGTATAAAGCTTTCCTTTACGGGCAATTTCCAATCCCTCATCTCTTATATCTGACAGTCTTCTATTTTCTTCTCTTCTTAAAATCAATGTTGCAGAGGGCATTACCAATCCTACCAACTGATATACATCATATCGCTCCACCCTCTCAATTTGATTTTTTATCTTTTTTAAAAGTTTTAAATACTGCTGACTATCCATTTTCTGTTTTTTACACAATTGCTCTATTTTTTCATAGCTTTTTTGCAATTTTTGTGTATCTTCTTTTAATTTTTTAAATTTTTCAGGGATATTAATCAATTCTTTTTCTGCCCATAATCGATTTTTCTCATTCAACATAGGTGAAAGTGTATCTAAACATTTTTTTATATCCACCTTTTTTGTGCAAGTCTGCTTTATAGCATCCTTTAATGTCATCACCTCTGTCCCCTCAATTTTTGCACCGCCTTCTGTTGCATTAATCACACGAAAGCCTTCCACATGCTCTTTACACTCCTTAATACTTCTGACATACCAATTCAAAAATACATGAAAATCCGTTCTGGTAGGAACTTTTTCCTCAATATTCCCTTCTACCCATTCATAGTCCTTTGTATCTATCTCCGGCATTTTTTCCTCAAAAGTTCCATCTGCATGTGTCTTATTCCCAGTAAGCGCTAAATCCTGTCCTACCAAAATAATGGTTTTTAATCCAATTTTATATAAAAGGGAAAATGCGTCTGTTGCGACAGAACCTCCAGTTGCAACATCTCCCCATCTTAATCCACTCTTTAAAATTATTTTTTCAGCAAAAACGTAAGATTCATCAAAAAAGAACTTCTTTCCTTTATGATAATCTAAAATCTCCGGTGTTGCATTTAACGTCGTAACCATAGGGATCTTTTCCGCCCCATCCATTTGTACTAATTCAATGGGTTTTTGTGCATCAACAATAAAAAACATGTCTGGAACTATTCCAGCCCTAAGCAACGGTTTCAACGCTGTATCTACCGCTATAATCAATGACTTTCCTTTTGCCTTTTTTAATTCATTGATATTTTTATTTAAAGATGGTCCCGCTGCGACTACAATTCCTGTAGTATCCATGGGAATAGTTTCGAATAATTGAATAGTTTTATACCCGCTACATAAATATTTTGAATTTTTCAAAACATTTAACGTTGTAATTTTAGCAAAACCAACCGCTGTATTATATGCCACTCTCTGATTCAACGCTATCTCTTCACATTTTTTTAATAGTTTTTCGAATAAATCCTTAAATATAAGATCATAATTGGGTAAAACAAATAATTGCACATTATCTATTCTATCCAGTTTCATAATCTTATCTATCAAAAAATCCATCTTATCAAGTGTCATATTTCCAACACCTTCTATCCAAAATATAATAAGATGCTTTAACATTCCCTGTTCCAGATCAATTTGTTGTAATGCCCTTTTAAAAATTTCAACAGATGGTTCATATATGATAATATTGAGATGTACATTTACATTCTCAATCAATTCTCTCAAATAACCAATATTCCCTATCCCCATAAATATATATGTATAATTTTCCGGTATTTCTCCCTGTTCCAAAAACCAATCATGTGGTGGCTGTTTTGCATTTCTTTTTCCAGCTAAATACCAACTTTTCTCTTTTTGAAATATTTTTAAAATTCTTTCTCCATCAGAAGAAATTTCTTCCGTTATAACTATTCTTTGTTCTTCATTTATCGTTTTTTTTATACTATGTTTCATTCCCGGATAATATTTTTCTAATATTTCCAAATTTTTCTGATAATAGTCCATTAATTTTTATTCCTCCACAATCTCCGGCAAAAAACATTTCAAATAATTCATAATTCCATATACAATCGCATCATTCAATAGTACACAATCTTGCTGTTCTGTAGCCGTAACAATGTCCTCTAAAATAATAAGCAATTTCTCTTTTTTTTCTTTCCATACAGACTCTTCATCATGTAAATGATTATCCTGCAAAAACCATATCGCAAATTGTTGAATCTCCGATAAATTTTCTCGAATTGGCATCATATCATTTCTTTTTTTCACATCCAAAAAATTATCTTTTATCTTATCTAATCTTCTATATAACAACTCCCATTGTTCTTTCATGGATCTCCCCCTGTTCTTTCTAAAATAAAAGAGCTGGCAATGCCAACTCTTTTATTTTCTTTAATAAACTTATCCAATTTCAAATGATTACTGTAACAGAGAAAGGACACCCTGTGTAGACTGATTTGCCTGTGCAAGCATAGACTGTCCAGCCTGTGCAAGAATGTTGTTCTTGCTATATGTAACCATTTCAGAAGCCATATCTGTATCACGGATACGAGATTCTGCAGAAGATGTATTTTCTGATACATTATCCAAGTTAGATACTGTATGCTCTAAACGATTCTGCAATGCTCCAAGTGCAGATCTCTGTGAAGATACCTGATTAATTGCCTTCTGTACTGCATCAATAGTCGCATTAGCACTTGCATAATCCTTTACACTTGGATCTGTAAGAGTTGTTGCCTCACCAACTGTTGTATTCTTTGCAATTACATTTTCCGTATTAGCGTATGTTGCTCCATTATTGGTAATTCCATCGCTAATAGCAGCCTTCATATTTGAAAGATCTGCTGCCATTGCTGCACTTGCTGTTGAATATCTAGTATCAGTATCTGCCCCAACATAGTATGCACTTCCAGTCTCAAGGTCTAACTGTCTCATATAGCCAGTTGAATTTGCAGCCTGAGAAACTGCATCCTGTAATCCGTTAATTGCAGATGCTTTCTGATCACTAAACGAATCAGTAGAATTAACATCTACAGAATATTTACCAAATGTAAATCCTGTAACTTTCTTTCCTGTCTGTGACTGAGATGTTGAACCTGCAATGTTATGTAAGCCTAATGCTGTCGAGTTCATTGCATCAATAGAAATTGAAATTTTCTGATCGGAGTTTGCTCCAACCTGTAAATTTTTTGATGTGAAATTACCATCTAACAAGTTCTGTTTGTTAAACTGTGTAGTAGATGCAATACGATCCAGCTCAGATGTAAGAGCAGATAACTCTTCGTTGATAGCGTCACGGTCAATGCTCTCATTTGTATCGTTAGCGCCCTGAACAGCAAGTTCGTTCATACGCTGTAAGATAGAATGAGACTCATTTAAAGCACCTTCAGCAGTCTGAATTAAAGAAATACCATCCTGTGCGTTTGAAGAAGCCTTATCAAGACCACGAATCTGGCTTCTCATTTTTTCAGAAATCTTTAAACCTGCTGCATCATCGCCTGCACGATTGATTCTGTAACCAGAAGATAACTTTTCTGAAGATTTTGCCTGTGCGCTTGTTGTAATTCCTAACTGACGGTTTGCATTAGCCGCAGTCATATTGTGCTGTACTACCATGCTCATAATAATTTCCTCCTTGAATTAAGTTACAGCTTCCATGCTGTAATTGATATGATATTTAATTGCAAGATTTTTCTCTTTACGGCCGTACGCTCCGGTCAGAAGTCTGTCTTGTGGGGTAAGCAACGGATTTTCCTTGCCTACATGTTATATATCGGACGAGGTCTGAAATACTTTAGTCCCAATTTCAATAATTTTATGAAAATCACTTATTTTTTTCTTTTCTCTTTTTTATTTACTGCATACCACTGCTTTGCTTCATCACCAACAAGTTCCTCAACAGCCTGAACATACTGCAATCTTGCTTCATACTTTTCATCTTCTTCCTTATATGTATGCATCATCTGACCATGGGCGGCTGCTGGATACACGCAAGGCATCCTTTTGCCGACTTCATGAAATCACTCCGCACTTTCTTATATGATGGCGATGTTCTTATAAGTTTCTCCTCTTGTTGGCTAAAGTAGTAAAACACAGTAATCGGCTACCTTTGCTTAAGAAAAGAAGAGTGATACGACAGCATCCAAATCTAAAAATAGGTAAAGTAGTCATTTACTGTTTATTTACTGTATTATCTCAGATCCGCAATTACATTTGAAACGGTATGTTATTCATCGCTTACAATATTTCTACATCTTCTTTTCCCATCATAACTGTGAAAGAACACCATGCGCACAAAAAAGATTATCAATGAAATATATGACATTCATAATCCTCAATAAAACTTGTGGTTAATATTTACTATTTTTCTTTCTCTATAATACATTTTCCTCATTAATGTATGCACTACTATTTGAAATAGCATTTCCAAAATATTCTATTTCCACTATATCGAGCTGTATTCACATGCAAAGGCTAAAGGCAGGTTACATGCATTTACTTGTATGAGTTATTGCTCACTATATCGAGCTGTATTCACCATCAAAAACATTGGGAGCGAAAATATCATGATAAAGTTATTGCTCACTATATCGAGCTGTATTCAAAACAGTATATATAATACTTTCTATATCAAATTATCATCTTTTTTCGCATAAATCAACCTATTACTATTAAAAAGTGGGTCAACCGTTTATATTACTATTCACCAAAGGCTTATAAATACTGTCTTTCTTTATTTTATTCAATATAAGTCTAGGTTGACCCACTTTTTATGTGTACTTGAACGGCTTATACTTTTCATTATCCTGAACAAATTTTACAATCTTATAAACCTCAGCTTGTCATACGTCAGTTTTTGACCATCTATTGATATTTTTGATGATAATTCAAGGCAAATTTTAATTTGGTAATTTAAAATTAAGGTTTGCAAAAGGGTTATATGATAAACGCTCATTATTATTTTTTCCAGCATCGCTTTTTGTTTCTTCGTTTTTCTTCCCTTTATTGTCCTTATTTTTCTTTTCTTTTTGCTTATTTTGATCGTCAGACTCTTTATTTTTTTCATACTTGTCCGCATTGGTTACAACAACAGACTTTTTTAGATTGTCCTCTTCATTCTCCACATAATACAATATCTTTCGTATTGTCTTTAAATATCTCTCATCCTTCGCATCCGTTATTAAAGAGCCACCTTTTACCTTATATTGAAAAGTATCAGATTTTATACTCCTGATTGATAATTTTGCCCCCGAGGTGGTCTGTTTACCTATAGTTTTAAATCCTGATTCCAATACCGGTTCCACGATAACATTATGCCTGAGCAAAATATTTTGCAGAAGATTTAATACATTCTTCTGGTACTTTATATCATAAGTAAAGAACCTATCAAAAACCTCGCTATATATAGATAACATGCTTCTATAATCTCCAAGATAATATTTAAAATGATCAATACCATTTCTCAGATTTATAATGTCATCGTGTTCTGCAACTACTTCAAATATCTCAAGACCTGCATTATAAAGTGTTAATTTATCTAATCCGAGATACTCAGAATATCTATTAAATGCGCTAATCTTTCCTCCTGCTCCACCTTTAGTACATTGTTCTTTTAATATATCCCCTTTTTCATCCGGAGCATATACAGCAACGCCATTAACGTACATTCCAATTATCTGATATAGAATTGCATCTTTAATGGAATCACCATTTACTTCAATTTTTTGATATGCTTCTTTTTTTTCAGAATTATTTCTTAAACAGTTATAATGAAATCCCAGCTGGAAATAAAGCAAATCTCTTTCCCTCATGAAAGACCAGTTTATAAGCTGTCCCAATAACTCATTGATTATTTCGCCATATTCTACAATATCACGAAGTTCTACCCTGTTTTTAAGTTTCTGATATTTAAGTACAGCCTTCTGCTCTTCTGCTGTAATGTCTTTCCCTTTTATTTTACAGTAGACTATCTCAGCCTTTTGATCATAAAATTCTTCTATATTATCTTTTGATACCGGTTCAACAATATCTCTAAGAATATGATCTGCCGCGAACAACTTTGAATAAACAATATTCCGGTTTACTTTTGGATTTTTGGGATCAACATATAGATCACTCTGTTCCTCATTGCTAAAATCTACTAACGCGCTATACTCAGAAGGCATATCAGCATTTGAAAAATCTACATATGATTTTAAATATCTGGCATAGTCATCCTTATCATTAAAATAATCCTCAAACTGATTTGATGTTCTAAAAGCTAATAATGAGCACACTTCTATAACCTGAACCCATTTTTCAACTTTCTCTACATCCTGTACACTGACATGCAGCTCATTTCCTATACTGGCAGCTCTTCTTTTTATATCTGTTACATATTGTATGTATGATCTCATCGAGCCAGCCATGAGATTTAATGACCTTGCATTCAGGAATTTACCTACAATATACCACTTTTGAAGTTCCTGACTTCCACTTACTTCTATACATAACGATTCGTATTTTCTTGATGTCCAATCCGGCAAAAACTGTTCCTTATCAATTTCTCTTATCTCATTTGCTTTAAATGGTTTTCCGATAAAACCAAATAAATCCTTATTATTTTTCAGATAAGCAGCAAATGCATTCGCTATTGCCTTTTTTAATAAAACTTTATAATGTTGATAAATAGGTTGGTCAAATATAGAATCATTTGAACTTCTTACCTTTTTAATCTGATTATTCTGCTGGTTGTATTCTGTCATATATATCTGGCAAACCTGAGCCAAAGATGTACATGCACTTTTTATATCAGAAAAATGGTTTTTGAAATTATCAACAGCTCTTTTCTGTTCTTCATCATCCCAACTGAGTGTTTTTACAGATTTCTCAAATAATTGTAATGCTTTATCTGACTGTAAAAAAGAATTATAATAAATTTCTTTTAATAAATAATAGCATGCACTATACCATTTACCTAAAGTATCTGCATCATAACCCGGCTTTTGATATCTAAGCACATTGGATATATCTTCAGGAAAGTTTTTTCTAATGAATACACTGTTATATAAAGGAACCTGAGCCGCCCGTGATACACTTCTGCTATATAGTTGATCCAGCATATTCCTTAATTCACTAACCGGATAGAACATATACAGATTGTTAGAATAAAACCTATCCTTTTCTACGTTAAGGCAAAACTCTGTTTCCCTTTCAAAAATCTTTCCAAAAAGTTCTGTATTCCACTTCTCATTATTAACTAACGCTGTCTTAAAATGAAAATTTTCATTTCTGGCACAATAAATTGCCTTACGCAGATCATCTATAAATCGAACTTCATAATTGTATTTATTCTTACCTTTGTATGCCTCCTTAAATATATTAATGTCCCAGGAGGATTTTCCTCCAAAGAACTGCAATACCGCTGAAACTGATGCCATATCGTCCTTATTCTTTAGTTTGTCCGCTATATCATTTCTTTTCCACAATAAAAAATCTGACTCTTTATCACCCAGATTACTCATATCACATACTGCTCTCGCCAGATTATTAACAGAAAATGCTATATCGACAGACAGTTCTCTTTGTAAGTTTTCGTAGGCTTTTATCATTTCATAATCGAACGACGTTATTCCATTCCGGATTCTTTCATCAACAATGCCAAGCTCCTTATCCTTTTTATCTTTCCAGATATCATCCAGTGCAAAATTATATACAGCTTTACCAAGTGCAATATATTTTATACTAATAAGGTTAATTGCATCCTTCCACACTTTTTCTGCCAGATATCCCATACGAAGCTTAAATAGCTTTCCGGCTTTGCAATTCTTAAGAATACGTTCAACAGCATTTTCAATATGATGTATCCAATACTGATTGATAGCATCATTTTCAAAAAAGAGTGACTCATTAGAATTATATTTTTCTACAACAGCCCGTGTATATCGGTAACATATGATATTTTGTCTTCGTACTCTGTCAGCCAATACCTTGCGCTCTCTTTTTTCTACAACAGCATCCAGCTTTATGTTCTCGGCTTCTGCTTCCATCAATACATCCGGTATATCGACAAAAAGATCGGTCACTTTTTTTCCGCACTCATATTTTTTCCAAACATTAAATTTTTCCTTATCTATATTATCAGATAATGTAATATCCATATCCTTTTCATAATGGTTCGGAGCACTGAAATAAACGTCTAATATTCGACGAAGTTTTCTAAGAATTTCCGCCCTCTTCTCATCATCCAGATTTGCATAATTAAGCAGAAACTCATTCAGTCCTTCCTTTTCCACATTTTTATTGGTTACAGTTTTTTTCTCTTTATCAGATACCTGTGGAAATGAAAATCTGTCTCCCTGTGGCTGTACTATCATATTCTGATTTCTAACCGAACGAACTATATTGGCACCTTGAGAACCTTCAACATTCGGATCTAATTTTGAGAAATCTTTTCTAATCAGCTCTAAAAGCTTACAAACAATTTCCTTTTCGTGATCTGATATATTGCTTTTACCAATACACTCAAGAAATACTACCATTGCAGCTACTGAATCAAACTCCTGAGTACTGTTTTTTGATACTACCAAACTCTTTCTGAGCGTATACGCTACAAAATCTTCTAATTTTCCACCGGAAAACTTCGGTAATTTTGTTACTTCCTGCATTTTTATCAAAATATCTTCATTTTTTCTCATATTTCTTATCTTCTTATCGGCTTCCATATAAGAATAAAAAAGGACGTCGTTTATTGTTCTCTGAGAAGATTCGACATATTTTGAGCAGGCTTCTCTCCATTTATAGTTCTTCATTTTAATATTTTTCTGTTGTGCTCTGCGCTCATTTTCTTCTGGAGATAACTTTTCATCATTCTTCCATTTTTTAGGTTTATCACCTACCTGTATCTGGTTAAAAACATTATACAATTGTTTTACATCTCTATCTCTAATAAGCATTTGATCCTTTAAACCAATTGTGTCTGTACCAGGAACATGATAAAGAACTCCCCCTATATTTTGCTCTTCATTTGCTACTGCTGATCTGATGTGCTTTTCTTTTGATAATTTCATATTCTACCTTCTCTTTTAAATTGTATATGACTTAACTATATTGCTGCATAATACTAAAGGTTCGCTTAATTATAGGCTTGAAAATACAATGCTGTCAATATTTCTGCATCTTCTCTTCTTCCCATACATCCACCACCAGCTACCGTTCACACCACAGTGTCAAGTTTACGTGTAAAACGTAATTACTGCTCAGATAAAAATGAGGATTACGAATGAAATATATAACATTCATAATCCTCAATATAGCTTCTGATTAATATTCGCTATTCACTTTTACTTCTTTTAATATATCCCCTCATTGATACGAGTCTTATCTATTTAAGATAATGTTTTCAAAATATTCAATTTTTCTATATCGGGCTACTTTCACACACAATGTACTCCAGACATATATATTCAATTATTACCCTCTATATCGGGCTACTTTCACAAAATACTTGGTCATTAGAACAGGTAAAAGTTGCAATGTTATTGCCCTCTATATCGGGCTACTTTCACATTTCGCAGTCAGCAAGAGATTATATTGATTCTCTTGAAAACGTTATTGCCCCCTATATCGGGCTACTTTTACTACACTGATTATAACACTTGTTTTATTGCATTACCATCATTTTTCGTAAAAATCAATAATCCCCAAAAAATTTTAAATTGCTAATTGCGTAAGAAAAATTTTTATACTTCTTTTATCCATTTTTCTTTCTATCCATCCGATATTGTACTTTTTGTTTTATGGTCTGAAATATAAATGTTCCTAAAAATATAAATGTTATAACCGTAAAAATTAAAACTACTATGTGACACACCGATCCTGAAATATTATTTTTATCCCATAAACATTTTATATTCATCAAATTTGAAAATCCGTCTATATCTTTCCATACCGATATAAGAGCTAATGCAGAAACGATAGATAAACCTTTTTCCAAAAAAGAATTTTTTCTGTCTTCTTTCTCTTTTTCTAACGTTTTCTCTAATTTTCCTAACGAATCGATTCCTATAGACAGCCTTGAGATATTTTCTTCTATACGTAATTGTTTTATTATGTATTTGTAAAAATCATTATGATGTTGTATATAGCTGACTACCGAATATGTATTCCTGGCTAAAAAGATATTTAATTTAACAGTAATCGTATTTATTTCATCCATTAATATTGGAGAATAGTCTAAATAGTTCTCTGCTTTTACAGGAAGTCTTTTTTCTATCTCTTCCGAAAAACTTAATAAAGTATAAAACTGATACAAAACCAAAACATATATCATAAAGTAGTCATCAATAATTTTATTTGAATCCTGTAAAAAGGCACTATTATTTTTTTCAGAAAATGCATAATACCCACATCCCTCTCCTGCTGCATAACAACATACATTTTCAAACGGATAAAATATTTTTATTTTATCATCCATAGAGATTCCATAATTTTTTCTATACCCTCTTGTTAAATAAAAAGCATAGTCCTCCCATTCTATTTTATTTTCATAAAATATTCCATGATGAAATAAAATGGCCTTATCCGGTATTCTTTTTTTATCTTGCCCATATAGTCGATATGGATAATAACTTAAATTACAATTCAATGTACTTAATATTTCGTTTATCCACACTCCCATAGAAAATTTAATTGTTTTTTGATATTTTTTTCTTCCCGGCAAAATATCGCTCTCCTGAATTCGCATCCCCTCTCTATAATCATACAAATCTTGTTTATATACACAATTATTTTCTTCTCTTCTTGCCAACTCTTTAAATTCACATACAAATTCTGCCGCATCTTCTATACTTTCAAACTCACATGTGCCAGACCTTCCTCCACGCATTTCAGGTGCATACCACAATAATCCTATTCCATTTTGAAAAAGAATCATTTGCACTTCCCTAATATAAAAATTAAAGCTTGTCTCTTTCTTTTTATACAATAATTTAAAGTTTTGTTTAAGATTTTGATATTTATATACACATGCAATCGCATTATTTTTATCCTGCGATTCACATTGGTCTTTTTTTATAAAAGAGTCACTGATATAATCATAAATATCCTTTTCCCTATTATTTTTTTCTACTACTTTCCAGGCTCCTGTTTCTTGTTCCACTTCATCATATTTTATTTTACAATTGTCATATGTAAACGGAATCAAATATCTCGAAGTTAATCTTATCGCAATTTCTTTTTTCATATGTACTTTTCTCCTATACGCTTTTACGTCGGAACTTTAATATATATTCTGGATTTTCCCATACGTTTGAATAAATTCATCTTCCATTCCTTATCTACTCTTTCTACCAAATAGCTCAACTTTTTATAAATAATTTAATTAATTTAGTACTTTATTCTCATATTTTGATCATATACCCATGTACTTTTACAGTCAATATATTTTTTCCTATCAAAAGAAAGAAGTGATGGTGTATTGTTTTTTCTTATATATCATCGCTTCTTTTCACTTTCCTATGTTCTTTTTATATGTTCATTATAATAGCACCGGAACTTTTACTTTTCCATCCAGTATTGCATTGATCTCATCGAGATCCTTACCTGTGATGGATGCAATGTTTTCCGGGGACATTCCGCTATGGTTCATTTTAAGAATGATTTTTGCTTCTCCACGTACTTCCCCTTCCGATTCTCCTAACTTTCTGGCAGCACTCACTTCACGTTCGATATCATCCTTCATCAATTCTCTCAACGCATCACACATATTCGCATCCCTCCTTATT
>OHIN01000798.1_pt1 | contig 19880 bp, 8 predicted proteins | sample 1568261 | NCBI WGS metagenome assembly OHIN01 (sample SAMEA3879578, study PRJEB24766) | human gut metagenome | biome: human-associated habitat; feature: feces | place: USA | collected 1985/1987
TTGCAGCAAAATCAGCAGCTTTCTTCTCCGCTTTTGTAGGCTCATACACGCCACCAGCCTCGGCATATGCTTCTTTAGCTCGGTTAAGATATGCACGCGTTGCGCATATCTGCATTTTTTCATTAGGCCAACAACTATTCTCTTTGTTATACTTAGGGCTTTCCATCTTACTTTTCAAGCTCGCCATTGTTTTTCTTAGCTTTTCTATCTCCCGCATAATTTCCGGCAAGCTTTTCCCATTCAGATACCAATCATAATAGTCATCTACAGTAAGCATCATCATCAAGCACCGCCTTTTCCTTAAAATCTGCTTTTGCTATGCATCCGTAAATTCATTTTTCTAGGGTTATCAGCAGGATTTTTCCTCAGTTACAAGTATATTATAAGCCATTAGTACGTCAGAATCTGTCTATCTGCAAAAGAAGATGTTAGGCATGCCAGATAAACTGTTTAACTAAAGAGAGATTACTGTGAAGTGCAGCATTGCAATATACCGAAATTATTCTCTACCCTAACGCAACATCCAGCACCATCATCACACTGAAGCCTACGGCAAAGAAAATCGTGCCGATATTGGAATGCTCTCCCTGCGACATTTCAGGAATAAGCTCCTCTACAACAACATAAAGCATGGCACCGGCAGCAAAGCTCAAAAGATACGGCAGCACCGGTATTACAAGCTGGGCAGCAAGTATCGTCAGCACTGCTCCGATTGGTTCCACCACACCGGACAGCACACCGCCCCAAAACGCTCTGCTCTTACTCTCTCCCTCTGCGCGAAGCGGCATAGAAATAATCGCCCCCTCCGGAAAGTTTTGAATAGCAATACCGATGGACAGGGCAAGCGCCCCTGCCGCCGTAATTGGCGTATTCTCCGCCAAAAGGCCGGCATACATCACACCGACTGCCATTCCCTCAGGTATGTTATGCAACGTGACTGCCAAAACCATCATCGCAGTACGGCTCAAATTGCTCTTGGGGCCTTCTGTCTGCTCACTTCCCACATGCAGATGGGGAATCAAGTGATCAAGCATGAGTAAAAATAATATACCAATCCAAAAGCCGATAAACGCAGGGAGAAAGGACAGCCTTCCCATACTTTCGGATTGCTCGATAGCAGGAATCAGCAGGCTCCAGATAGACGCTGCAACCATAACACCCGCAGCAAAGCCCGCAAGCGAGCGCTGCACCATATCGCTAAGCGATTTTTTCATAAAGAACACACACGCCGAACCGAGTGTTGTTCCGATAAATGGAATAAGAATTCCCATGAAAGTCTCCATTACTTCACCATCCTTGTATAAAAGTTTCTTTCGTTAATTTAATTATACTACAATAGTAGGAATTATGATACCTAAAGCGAAGATTTCTTTGGGGTTATATCACCTGCTTTTATGCGGCGGAGTTAATACTGCATGTGAAATCAGCAACAGCAACAAACTGCAGGAAGCATATTCGAACTAAAGGACTTAATCAATCCCCCTCATACCAAGCAACAAGAAATCAACGCGCACCTTTTTTTCCACGATTACCTCGTTATTATATGTTATACTTTGTTCATCAGTTGAACACCGACACGCTCCTTGAAAACTGTTTTGACAAATATATCGTATAACTCGGTGCACTAAAGGGTTGTCAACCTCTCCGAGAATACCGGAAGCTGTGACCAGGCTGCCTGCGGGATACTGCGGCAGTGAGGTTTCTGTTGCTCCGTGAGGACTGATGGAGAAGCCCAAAAGGCAACACAGAACGGTATGTGCGGATCTTGGTGCCGATTAAAGCACAAAGGATTCTGGCAGCGACAATAGACGCTAGCTCGAAAGGCTAGAAAAATCCGTGAAACCTGCAGCAGGGATGCTGCAGCGAACTTAGCGGAAACTCCGAAGCAAGCTGTTGGTAGTGAAGCGGAGAAATCCGTGTATAACAGAATTCTGAGGTAAAAGTAGCTCAATACCTGGTTAACGCATACCATAAAAATGCAATTATCTGAAAGATGGGTGAAATTTGCGGGTAGCCATTCCCGCGGCAGGTAAAAGGGGCAGGAAGCTCAGGGTCGCTCCCGAAGGCTCAGACCTGTCTTCTGCGTGGCTGAAGAATTTGGAAACCGTAGATTACGTAAGGCGAAGGTCTATATGATATATTTGTCAAAGCGGTTTGTCAAGTGGGCATAACAAAAGGCAGCTATCAGCAAGCTTCATGCTTGTGTAATAGCTGCCTTTTTTGTTGGCACGAAAAATTTTAAATTGAATATCATTTGCTAGTAGTGGCGAACCTTCTTCTGTCTTTACTATTACTCCGTTGTCCATGACTCCGCTTTTGAGAAATTTCTTGATTAGCTCTATCAGCCTCTTAGCTTTTATTCTCCTGCGAAGTATGTTGAGCAGTAAGTCATGGTTCAGCGTGTCGAAATACTTGGATAAATCTACTTCTACTACGTATTGGTAGCCCTTTTCCGCATATTCTTTCACGCTTTCCATTGCCTGTTGTGCACTTCTTCCTACTCGGTAGCCGTAGCTTCCTTTGTAGAAAGTTGCTTCATACATCGGTTGCAGTACCTGTGCTATTGCCTGCTGTACCATTCTGTCTATGACAGTTGGTATACCAAGCTTTCGCACTCCCCCGTCTGCTTTGGGGATTTCCTTGCGTCTTACTGGATTCGGTTTGTATCTTCCGAACCATATGTCAGATACAAGTTCTCGACCATGTTCGGTGCACCAAGGTTCCATTTCATCGACAGTCATTCCGTCGATTTCCGCGGCTCCCTTGTTGCCTTTGACTCTTTTCATTGCTTCGAGTAAATTTCTGCCCCGAAGAATTTCTCGCAGTAAATCCTGCGTTGCATTGTCTCTTTCTCTGTTGTCCCGAGTTCCAACACTCGGCACTCCTGCATACCCTTCGCGTTCCACGCTATCCCTTTGCAGGCAGTCCTTTCGGTATTCTGCTTTCATTGTGTTGGTCTCCTTTCTCCAGTTACTCAAGACTGATATTTGTTCAGTCCTTCCCATAAAAAAAACGGTACTATGACCTCTGCTGACTTCTCACAGCAAGCTTTACTCCGTATTTCGGATTTCCTACTTTACGTCTGTGAGACCTCCCCAGGTAAGAACGATAACTTTCATTCCATGTAGCCGCCTTATTTACTGTATAGAGTTCGGGTAGCATTGGACTTCATCTTGTGTCGCAGACTTATCCACTCTAATTCAGCCTTTTATAAGGTTTCTGTTCGTCGGCTCAGAACTTTGCCCGCTGTCGATTTTCCGCAACAGCATCCGGCTTCCTTCAGATTCCACCTCACGATGGACACCCTTGCCTTCGGCTAACGCTTCCTGCTACCGAGCGCGTAGTGGACTTTCACCACCTAGTTATCGCCCATGCTGGGCGCACTGCAACAAAGACGCCGGTAATTAAACCAGCGTCTTCGTTTTCTTCTACCTTTAGAAGAATAAAGATATCAGCTATTATTTAATTTTCAGTTAGAAGCTAAAGTTGATACCAGCATTCAATTTCCATTGATGTTGATAATCACCAGTCAGACTTCTAGTAACATCAGCATAAAAATTACTGCACTTGCTAAGGTTGTAGCTGCCGCCAACAGTGAGCTCACTCCAAGTTCCACCTAAGTCATAACTGGTATGCTTAGCCTCCGCACCCTTTTCCGTACTAATGTAGGTTGCCCCGGCATCACCGCTAAACTCATGTGCCAAGCTCAATTTCGCATAGAAGCCTCCACGTTCATTTTCTATACCGGTTTGTACACCAATTCTGCCTACAAGACTATCAAAAGCCTCTTGGTTAACAAAAAGCTTACCCGCCTTGCTGTCAGCAGCAAAACTGTCACTGCCTAAATGCGCATAAGTTAGTTGTAATTGCGGCTCTAAATAACCTTTTTTAGTATTGCCAAAGCGTTGTCCATACTGTACGCTTACACTGTACCCAGTAGCAGAATATTCGCCATCAGCTTTAACTTCTACAGGAGTGTTGCGGAAATCATTATATACAGTAAATTCATTTTTCACCTTACCTGCTTTCGCCATAAGATCTACATACGCATTATTACCTACATTTTTAGATGCATAAACGCCTAAACTATAAAGTTTAGTATCACCCTTATCACCATTAAGGTAGCTTGCACTGCCATCACGATAATCAATAGCCGCACCCAAATTCCAGCCATTTGCAATAGCCTTATCGAAGCCAGCCTGTCCTGCCCAATATTGGTGAGTGAAGTCTAAAGCGTCATTATCATATTTCATCTTGCCGCCATAGGTTTGTACCCAGGCTCCAGCTTCAGCACCCTCGCGTAAAGCAAGGCTGCGACCATTCAAATTAGCCGCGTTATCGCGCCAATCCAAAGCGGAAGTCATCATTGCGCTACGAACGCCTTTCAAAATAGCATTCTCATAATCGCCCTTAATAATCGGCTTTTGGAAATCGTTTCCATCGACATTGCTTACGCTGCCAGCAACATAGCTGCCCTTGCCGTCAGTACTAGCAAAGGACATATCACCAAGCTTTCTCATTGCGCTTGAAGTAGTCAGACCATCAGCAATGCCAACTTTACCGGTAAGATTCTTCTCGCCAGCAGCATAACCGCTATAAGTAAGCTTCCTAGCCAAGGCGCTCAGGGCTTCCTCAACCTCAGATTTACTTGTTAAATCAATACCATTGTTACCGGTAATAAGATTTACACCGCTGCCAGAAGAAGCGCTTTGAATAACCGTATCGCCTGCTTTATAATCTTCTGCACTAGCACCTGCATTATCATGAGCATAATAAAGATTAGTAAAACCGCTATACTTTCTAATGGTAAGTTTATTGGCGTCAGACTGGAAGATATTGCCTGCCTTGTCCGCACTATCACCACCGACAAGATTGCTTACAATACTGCCCTCAAAGGATTTGCCACCGGAAGATGAACCAATTTGTCCTTGAACCTGATTGTTCCAAGTTGCACCATTCTGCAACCACATATTTACTTCACCAGTAAAGGTTAAATCTCCACTGGTCGTTCCCTCTTCTGGGAAAGCATTGTAAACTGCGCCGGTCAAAGAAGATTCTTTAGTAGCAAGCCCCAAGTTAATCTGGGTAAGCGTACCATTTTTATCCACTCTATTTACAGCACCTGTTGTCGCGGCAATATTGCCTTTAATATTTACGTTCTCTTTGCCTGATGCAATAGCCTTACCGTTATCATCCGAAACGACATTCATATTAACAGTGCCGTCCTCCGCACGAATCGCCGCATATGGGTTAGTGCTGCTGTCCACATCGATTTTACCACCGCCAGTCACAGTAATTACACTGCCTCCGGCATTAGCGAAAATGCCATTACCGACGCCAGAAAGATCAACATTGCCGTCAACAGTCAGCTCACTGCCCATAGAATTGGCCCCCATGTTACTGGTCGCGTAAAGAATTTCGCTGCCATAATAGCTATAACCGCCATTATGCCCATCGATATGAGCCTTAAGGTCGCCGTTTACAGTCAATTTGCTATTACCCATTACATAAGCGCCAATGGTATTATCCGTGCCCTCGGTATTAAGTTCAACATCAATCACTAACTCAGGTCTACCATTAGTGTTGGAGCTTGCTAAATGAATGCCTTCAGCACGACCAGATTCATTAACAACGGAAATTTTAAGTTTTTTAGCAACCACGCTACTTCTGCCATCCTCTGTCTTATTAAGTCCGATATTGGTGCCGCCGGTAGAAGTATTGTCAATAACCAAAGTCTTTGCAACAGCGTCAATAGTAGAAACACTATTAAGGTCTGCGGCAGTTCCACCACTAACCGTAATACTGCTGTCTTTATCAAATTTATAAACATTATCTTCTTTGATAACGCCTGCGTCATCGTACTCCCAATCGGTCTCACGATTGCCGGTAACCGGCGTAGTGAATTCAGTTGTCGGTTCGGTAGCAGGTGCTTCATAGCTGCCCTTACCAGTTTCTGTATTGAAGGTAATATCACCCGTGTTCAAAGTCATGCTAGAAGTCAGCAGACCATCAGCAATAATAACTTTGCCGTTCAAGTTTCTTTCGCCATCAACATAAGCACTATAGGTCAGTTTGCCAGCCAAAGCATTCAACACCTGATTAACTTCATTCAAACGCACTGTATTGATATTGGTGTTGTCTGTAATGAGGCTCACATTGCTTCCAACAGCTGCATTTCCAATAATAGTATCGCCAGCTATATAATCATCTGCCGACGTACCCTTATTTTCATGCGCATAGAAAATATTAGTATTACCGCTATAATTGGTTATATTAATCTTATTAGTATCATTTTGGAAGATATTTCCTGCGGAGGTTGCGGAACTGCCACCTACAATCTTTCTTACCGTGCTGCCGGCAAAATTGCTATTGGTATTGTAAAGTTTATTAGTCCAAACAGCTCCATTTTGCAGCGTAAAATTCAGTTCACTTTTCTCATTGGTGGCTTCATCATAAATAACGCCATTTAAGTACGAATCAGCAGTATTCATATTGATATTAATAATGCTAGCACCTAAATCAGATTTCAATAAGCCAATATTACCATCAATCTGAATGTCTTTTGCCTGTTCACCATTATTGACGTTAACTGTACCGCCGCCCGCAGAAACAGCGTATTTGTTGCTTCTTCCCGGATTAGTTTTAATTTTTACAGCTCCGTTAAGATTTACTTCCGAGCCATAGTTTTCCGCTCCTACACCATTGCCATCGACAACAATATCAGTATCACCATTAACAGTGATATAGGCAGGACCGTAAGTAGTTCCAGTTGCATATAACGCGCGTGGCGAACTATATGATTGAGTCGGAACCAGGCCATAGCCTCCCTCTTCATTCTTCATAGTGACATCGCCATTAATCTCTAACGCAGAATTACCACGAGAATAAATAGCATAAACGGCGAAAGCACCCTGAGCATTCTTAATGTTGACATCACTATTAACTGTCAGCTTAGACTGCTTGTCGGCATATTTAATATTTTGGGCCTCTAAACAGTGCACATCGCCGTTTTTCGTAGTAATATCAATATTAATTTCTTTAGCATTAATAGTAGTATTTACCATCTGGCTTAATACGCCATAAAGCGTGCCATAGGTTGCTACCTGATTACCAACAATATTAATAACCTTGTCCTTAGCATCAACCACCAAATCATCATCCGCTTTAATGGCTTTATTAGCTTTGTTAGCACCAATATCAATTGTGACATCCTTATCAAATTTATAGCTGCCATCCTCTTGACGTAAATTGAGATCAATATATTCCTGGTCGTTGCTCTCTGTACCGGTCAAGGTCGTAACAAATTCATAAGCAGCTTTTTCTGGCACTACATAAGAACCCTGTCCTTTTTCATTCGTAAAGGTAATATCCCCACTCTTCAATGTAGCACTAGAAGTTGTAAGACCATCAGCAATGGTTACAGTACCGGAAAGATTCCTTTCTCCGTCTGCGTAAGCGTTATAATATAATTTGCCAGCTAAAGCATCCAAAACTGCGTTGGTTTCCTTGTCTTTATTCATAGTGATATTGCTGTTATCGGTGATCAAATTAATGGAGCTTCCTTTAGCAGCACCCTTAATAATAGTGTCTCCTGCTTCGTAATCCTTCGCCTCAGTACCACTATTATTATGAGTATAATAAATATTAGTATTACCACTGTAATTAGCAAAAGTTATGTTATTGCTGTCCTTTTGGAAAATATTGCCAGCGGATTCAGCTGTACTACCGCCTACAAAATTGTTAACATAACTTCCGGAGAACTTACTGTCAACAACACCATTCTTCTCGTTAGTCCAAACCGCACCATTTTGTAGCCACAAATTATTTTCACCAGTAAATGTTACTCCGCCAGTAGTTTTTCCATCCACAGGAAAGCCGTTAATAACAACACCATTTAAGGTAGAATACTTTGTATCCAATGCTAAATTGATACGAGATAAGGTGCCTTTTATATCAATAGGATTGACAGCACCAGTAGAAACAGCAATATTACCATTAATAGTAACATCATTACCAGCGCCCTCTATAGCTTTACCATTATCATCCAATTTAACATTCATATTAACAGTGGAATTTTCAGCACGAATAGCTGCGTAATTGTTAACACTACTATCAACATCAATCGTACCGCCGCCGTTAATTGTAACCAATGCATTGCCGATATTGGCAAAAATGCCATTTCCCTTACCGCTAATATCTACATCACCATTAACTATTGCCTGCCCACCTATCGAGTTTGCCGTGTTCAACTGACCGGCAACATATAATCCGCTTGCGCCATAATATCCCCAGCCGCTGTTATCGCCGTCAACATTTATGCTCAAATCACCATTCACGGTCAAGGTGCTGTCACCATAAATATAGCTGCCTAAAGCATAACCGATACCCTTAGACGTAATATCAAGGTCACCATTGACCGTAGCACTGCTATTATACAAGTGTACACCTTCAGTACGAGAAGAACCGGTTACATCAATACTTACCTTCTTAGCTGTCAGCTCCAGTTTTTTCCCGGATGCTGCTTCCACCGCATTAATCTGATTGGTTGCATCTTTCGTAGTAATTTGCAAAGTTCTGCCGCTCGCATCAATTACGGTGTCCTTGCTAACATTTATAGCCTGAACATTTGCCGCAGGAGTAATAGTTGTTTCTTCGGCAAATTTATATGTTCCGTCCTTTTGAACGATATCGTTCTCACTATATTCTGTATCTGCGTCCGTGCCGGTAATAGTAGTGGTAAAATCAGTTTTCGGATTCACGACATCGCTCACATCACCGCCATAGCTGCCCTTGCCATCCGTTTCAGAAAAAGCAATGCTGCCAGTCTTTAATTCCGCGCTGGACGTAAGCAAACCATCCGCTATTTTGACAATACCGCGCAGATTATGTTCCCCGTCAACATAGGCACTATAGGTCAACTTGCTAGCCAAGGTATTTAAGACATCTTTCACCTGAGCTTCATCGCTCATGGTAATATTGCTGCTATCGGTAATCATACTGATACCGCTGCCCTTGTTCGCGTTTTTAATTATTACGTCCCCTGCAGTATAGTCATCGGCAGCAGTACCGCTATTACTGTGTTCATAAAAAACATTAGTATATCCACTATAATTAGCGATATTAAGATCACCCGCCTGCGCCTTTTGGAAAATGCTACCAGCATCATCATAACTGCTGCCACCGGCAAAACGTGTAATAGCACTCGCACCTGTCGCGTTCCATTTAGCCTTATCGCTTAAAATAAGTTGAACAGAACCAGCTGTCGAGCCCTCTGTCTCCTGCACTGCGGAGCCTGTCCAAGATGATTTATCGGTATTCAAAGCTATGGCTACAATGCCATTTGCTCCGGCCGATCGAATACGTCCATTAATCTCGACATCATTTTTTACGTCTTTAGCTATAATTTCCTTACTATCATCAAGCGCGCTATTGATTGTAATATAGCTATCATAAGAATAAACGGCATTACCTGAATCAGCAACGATAATTTTACCGCCGCCAATACTTGTTTCAGCATAATCACCACGTTTAGAATCGCCGAACGCGAGAATGCCAGTTGGTTTATACAGATTCTTGCGGAGATCAATATCAACAAGTCCCTTAATATCCAGTTTTGCCGTTCCAGAATTGCTGTTTACAAAAACGCCTTGACTGAAATATACATTTTCATCAGTACGAATTTTAACAGCATGATTAGGATCGTTATCATTTTCAATTTTCAGCACCGAATTGCCTTCTCCATCCTGATATGCACCCCGTGAAGCATCACCGCTTACCTGAATGGCAGTTGTATAAGCCTTTTTGCTATCATGTACATAGATATCTATACCATTAACATTTTTCATCGTAAGCGTATTGCTATTAACGAGAATAGGCCTAATATTAAGATTTACTGAGTCATACTTATCCCCGCTCATATCAATACTCAGTTTATGCCCCTGCATATCAATATTGGTATCGTTGTAACCGCTAACGCCAATAGCAGATACATTCCATAGCCATTGCTGATAGCTTAAATCCTCTTGATTAGTCAAATTCACTGATAATGTAGCATCATCTTTGAAGGTATAATTATGTTTGCCATCGCTAATACCCTCATTTTGCCAATAAGTTCTAAGTACAGAGCCAGCATAATTACTTTCAATAATTTGCTTATTGTAAGTATCTGCTGCCAAGGCACTGCCTGCTTGTGCTGCCAGCAAAGCTAGAGTTATAGCACCAGCCAAGCGTTTGCTGAATTTCCTACCTTTGATTTTCTTCATTTTTCGTCCTCCTTAACTGTCATAACACCGCTGAAGATAAAAAAGATATATAAAAAAGCATGTTAATTCGCAAAATATGTGAATTGACATGCTCAAATAACTTACTTCGCGAATCACAAAAAATCCTATGATATACACCAATAGGACTGTAAAATCGAGAATGTTTCTTCGCATCCCTATTTACGCATTAAACAGTTGGTACCCTGGCTCGAGGTCATTGCTTAACCATCCCTTTGTAAGAGGTAACTCTTTTAAAACAAAGAGTTGCGACGGTCTTGCTCTCTATTACAGTTGCGAAACAGCATCGGAATTACGCCGATTTCCCCATAAAGCATTTGCACACAATACTAGCACAAACGCACCTATCTAATAAGACATACTATTTTATTTTTTTAAATGCTTAAAATTAAAATGATTGAAACTAATTATCAATTGTAATTATTGCACATTTCTAATCTTTTGTCAATAGTTTTCGCTTTGTTATTAACGTGTAATTATCGAAATCAGACTCAAAGACAAACTCTCTCCCAACAAAATAACCCTTGAAATAGGCGTCACCCCCAACACTGTTCGCAATATATTTTTGTTAAAGCAAATCGCCGCCTGCCTTACGGCCGACGGCGCTTGCTTCTTTCCCTTATTTTTAGTTCTTTCCCTTGTTTTCCAAAAAATCTTTCCCTTATTTTGGAGGTTTTTCTAAGCCGGCTTATCTATTATCTGGCACCGGCCTTTAGCAAAATAATATATGCAGGAGCATTTTACATATATTTCTCTTCGCCCCGTACTAACCTAACCACTAAACACTATTCACTAACAACTGCTAATCACTTCTCCGCGCGGTTGATAGCGCAGATAATACCGCGCAGCGCTGCCACGTTAATATTAGAGTGAATGCCTACACCGAAGATGTGACCATTGTTTTTCTGCTTCAACTCGATGTAGCAAATGCCCTTGGCGTCAGAGCCCTTGGAAATCGCATGCTCATGGTAATTGACGAATTCGTAGCCGTTAATTCCGACACCGTTGAGCGCCTGGAAGAAGGCATCGATAGGACCGTTACCTATACCGACTACGCTTTTATTTTCGCCTGCAACAGAAATTTCACCTTCAAAACGGCTGTGGATGCTGCCATCAGCTTCGTTAAGCTCGGTGAAGCGATGACGCAGCAGCTGATATTTGCCGGCAAAGTCGATGTATTCCTTGCGGAAGAGCTGCACAATCTGCTCGCTGGAAAGCTCATCGCCGTATTCGTCAGCTGCAGCCTTAACGATATTGCCAAATTCCGGATGCATTTCCTTCGGCAGATTGTAGCCAACGGTATGCTGCAGCACGAAGGCAGCGCCGCCCTTGCCGGACTGGCTGTTAATGCGGATAACAGGCTCGTATTCACGATGGATATCCGCAGGATTAATCGGCAGGTACGGTACCTCCCAATATTCGGTACCGCTGTTTTTCATGTACTCATAGCCCTTGCGGATAGCATCCTGATGCGAACCGCTGAAGGCGGTGAAGGCAAGCTCACCGGCGTACGGCTGACGCTCTGGCACATGCATTTTTGTGCATTCCTCATAAACCTTTTTGATATCCAGAATATGGGAGAAATCCAGCTCCGGATCAACGTTCTGCGTAAACATATTGAGTGCCACCGTTACGATATCAAGGTTACCGGTACGCTCGCCGTTACCGAACAAAGTGCCTTCGATACGGTCCGCACCGGCCAAAAGTGCCAGCTCGGCGCAGGCAACGCCCGTACCGCGGTCATTGTGCGGATGCACGCTGACAATTGCTGCTTCACGGTTTTTAATATGACGGCAGAAGTATTCAATCTGATCGGCATAGGTGTTCGGCGTACACATTTCAACAGTAGAAGGCAGGTTGAGGATAATCGGGTTTTCTTTGGTAGAGCCCATTTCCTGCATTACAGCCTCGCAAATTGCCACAGAGAAATCTATTTCCGTACCGGAGAAGCTTTCCGGAGAATATTCATAGCGGATGTTCATACCGCTGCGGGCAACCTCTTCTTCCGTCAGCTGGCGGATAAGGCGTGCGCCCTGCACAGCGATATCGGTGATACCGTCCATATCCTTGCCAAAAACAATTTTGCGCTGCAGTGTTGAAGTAGAGTTATAAAAATGGATGATAACATTCTTAGCACCGCGTACTGCCTCAAAGGTTTTGCGGATAAGCTCTTCACGCGCCTGCACCAGAACCTGTACGGTTACGTCATCGGGAATATGGCCGCCTTCAATCAAGGTACGCAGAATTTCGTACTCTGTTTCCGATGCGGAAGGAAAGCCAACCTCGATTTCCTTAAAGCCACAATCTACCAAGGTGTGGAAAAAGCGGATTTTTTCCGGAATGCCCATCGGTGTTACCAATGCCTGGTTGCCGTCGCGCAAATCAACACTGCACCATACAGGTGCTTTAGTAATCGTTTTATCAGGCCATTGACGGCCGGTAATTTTTATTTGTTCAAACGGAATATATTTTTTCTCCTGCTGCATGATTAATTTCCTCCTAGCTTTTCTTAGCGATTATAAACAAAAATCCCCGTCCCTAACCTGTGTTATTGATAACACAATTAGGGGCGGGGAACAATTCCACGCTGTACCACCCTATTTCAACAGCACTTCAGCAGCGCTGTCCTCTCAGCCTCCAACAAGGCCTTTGCCTGTAACGTGACCACACGTCCTTCCCTACATATCGGAAAGGCAACTCCGGGATCAGTATGCATATAACCATTGACATCGCTTTACACCAGCCAGCGACTCTCTTAGCCCATCCGGTCATATCTTCTTCCCTTCACTGTTTTTTTAGGGACGATATTTGATTCGTTGAATGCTATTATACGCACTCTGCTTTTAATTGTCAATAATCTTTCTGAAATTTATTTTTTTACAGCAAATTTGTAAACAATGTAACAGCGTTTAGTGTGCTTCTATCCACGAACACTTATCCACAGCTTATGTGTTTTACCCACAGATTATCAACAGACTTATCAACAGACTTATCAACAACTGTGTATAACTTTACCTGCTGCTGACAAGCTTACGTAGTAAATCAACAACGATAATGGAAGCGCCAAACAGGACGACAACGCCCCATTCATGCGCATTCAGCGGTGTTGTACGCAATACACGCCCACCAACAAAGGTCAGCAGTACCTGAATTGCAACAATCAGCGCCATTACCTGTAAGAAGCCCTTGTTCAGGCTGATATTCTTTAACAGGTTCAAACCGTCAGTACGCACATTAAAGCCATTGGCAACTGCCATGAAAATGTAAGCGCAGAAGAAGCCCGTGTAGGTATAAATATGATTATCTGCATCACGGAACAGATGGTCAACCCATGCGCTCTTATAGAAGGCAATACCGACAATAGTCATATAAAGACCACTTACAATAACGCTCGTAAGCATCTTTTTGCTGACAAGCGGCGCACTGCGGCGTTTCGGCGCCTCGCACAGATACTGCGGCAATGCCGGCTCGCCACCGAAGGCTAGCGCAGCAAGGTTATCCATTACCAAGTTAATCCATAGAATCTGCGTAATCGTCAGCGGTTCATCAATATTGATAAATGGAGCAATAAAGTTAATTGCCACAGCCGAGAAGTTAATCGTCAGCTGGAAAACAATAAATTTGCAGATAGAATTATAAATTGTTCTTCCGTACAAAATTGCCTGCTTGATGCTCAGGAAATTATCGTCCATGATAACGATATCGCCTGCTTCCTTGGCTACCTCTGTACCGCTGCCCATAGCAAAGCCTACGTCAGCCTTTTTCAGCGCCGGCGAATCATTTACGCCATCGCCGGTCATACCGGTTACAAGATTCAGCTCCTGCGCCAAGCGCACCAGGCGCGATTTATCCATCGGCAAAGCACGTGCCACTACACGCAGATGCGTCAGCTTAGCCTTGATTTCATCATCACTCATCTGTGCCAGCTCGTCGGAGGTCCAGACTACATCCTCCGCGCTTTGCAGCAGGCCTGCATCCTTGGCAATGGCAACCGCTGTTTCTTTACGGTCACCGGTAATCATTACTACCTGCACACCAGCCTGCTGTACTGCTTTAATAGCCTCTACTGCCTCCGGACGCACGTCATCACGGATGGCAACAACACCGGCAAGCGTCAGTCCCTTATCAGGCAGCGTGTCAGCCGGCACACCCTCATAGGTGCACAGTGCCAGCATTCTCATTGCCTGTCCCGCAAGCTCCAGCATTCTGTTATCCAGAGCTGCTTTCATCTCATCAGTCAACGGCAAACGCCTGCCATCTTTTGACCAATACCAATCGGTAGCCTGCAGCAGCTTTTCCGGTGCGCCCTTAATCAGGCAATATGCTGCGCCGCCGTCAGCGGGAGCAACCTGCGCCCAGGAATATTTATTGGCGCTGTTGAATGGAATAAAGCGCTGGCGCTGCGGCAGCTGCGGCAAACGATAAGCACCGACATAATTATTTAACGCTGCTTCCGTCATATTACCGCCGACAATCTTGCCGTCGGTAACGGTAGATGATGTATTTATCAGAACCTGCTGGCAGGTCAGCTCCTTAAGACGCGCCGGCAATGAGGTAAATTCGGTAATTTCCTGTAAATCTCCGGTTAAGAAGCGTACTACCTCCAGCTGTCCTTTAGTAATAGTACCTGTCTTATCAGTAAACAGCAGGTTCAAGCTGCCTGCAGTTTCAATGCCGACAAGCTTGCGCACCAATACATGGTCATGCAGCATTTTGCGCATATTGAGCGAAGAAACTATAGCAATCATCAGCGGCAGGCCTTCCGGTACTGCCATAACGATAATAATAATCGCCAAGATTACAGCCTGCACCAAATCGGCAATTACTGTTGTCATATCAGCAAAATATGCTGCAAAGCTGCCTGCAAGATAGATTTTATGCAGCATTACTGCTACCGCTATCAGCACACCGCCGGCATAGCCGAATTTACTTATCTGCTCTGCCAATCCCTTCAGCTTCAGCTTCAACGGACTGTTGCGTTCATCATCCTTCAGCTCCTGCGTCAGCTGGCCGTAAACGGAATTATCACCTATCTTCACCGCCTGCATCACAGCGGTGCCTTCTACCACAACGCTACCACGAAACAGCTTATGTTCATCCAAAAAGTCAATTTTACCGTCATCCCATTGAAAGTCAGCAGGTGCAGCGACTTTTTTTGCTTCCTCGCTTTCGCCGTTCAGTGCTGCCTGGTCCAGCTTCAGCGTACCATCCAGCAAAATACCGTCCGCCGGTATTTTATCGCCGGCCTCCAGAATAATTGCATCACCAACTACAACATCATCAATAGCAATTTCCTGTGGCTCGCCGTCCCGCCATACCTTGCAGCGAATGCGGCTCGCCTCCTCCTGCAGCTTTTGAAAGGCGTTCTCATTGCTGTATTCGGACCATGTGGAAACAAAGGTTGCCAAAATTATTGCCAGGAAAATGCCTATTGTTTCTATCCAATCACCATGCCCAAGATACACGAAAAAAGCATTTACCAGCAGTGCTACTATCAGGATGCGGATAATGGGATCCTGAAAATTCCCCAGCAGCTTGCTCCAAAATGTTTCCCGAGGCGGCTGCGTCAACGTGTTATCACCGTACTTGCGCCGTGACTCTTCAATCTGCTCCTTGCTTAAGCCATATTTACTCATTTTCTTCCTCCTTTGACCTTACGTCTGCTACTTGTCGAAAATTGCGGTAAATCATGCAAGTACACTCTTCACCTTATATTATATAATAAAAAAGAGCGAGACAATGCTGTAAAATAAAAATATTTTACAACAAAGTCTCGCCACTTAATTACAAAGCCGGATTCTTCCGAATCGTACTGACGGCAGTGTAAACACCAGCCCTAAGGCTTGTGCCGGCTACTCCCCTTATTTAAGAAAGTACCATATTATTTTATTTAGCTTATTCAGCCCAAACAGCTTTCATCAGCTTAGGATATTCAGTGTTAAGGTGGTCAACAATAACGTCGATTACTGCATGAATCATTTGCGGTACGAATTGATCGTCGGTAGAAGGAATGCAGCTTTCAATGATGATATTGCCAGCTTCATCAGCATAATATTTGAATACCTTGTAGTTTTCGTTCAGAGCGTTCAGATGTGCCAGAACTGCAGCCTTGTTAGCTTCCTTAACCAGACCAGCGCCTACGCGAACCTGCAGCATTACATAGATGCTGTCATCAATTACCAGCATAGTCGGCAGGTTTTGACCTTGGATGCCGATAGCAGAACGGAAAACAACGGGATGCATGAAGCTTTCTTCAGGAACCTCGTCTGCCTTCGGAACTTCGAATACATCGCCCCAGTTAATTTTGTTTTCTTCAAGGAATTTCTTGTAAACTTCAGCTTTCTTATTCATCATAAGACCTCGCTTTCATTGTTATAATACTATTATACACTATTATCGTTATTTGTGTACTTTTTTTATTAGTAAATATATTTGTTTTACACAAAATTCACAGCTCATTCAGCCTTTAATTTAAGCGCAAAGTCATAACCATATTTTTCCGCAGCCTCAATTTCAGGCTGCTGCGGTGTCCACTTGCAGTTGAAGCCGGGTTCTACTGCATCAAAGCAGCTTTTTGCAAGCAGCTCCTCCATATCCTTCTGCGCACCACCGCCCCAGCCAAAGGTACCGAAGGCTGCAGCCTTTTTGCCCTTAGCGCCGAGTCCTTTAAGATAAATCAGCAGAGAACCCATATTCGGCAGCATGCTGCAATTAAGAGTTGAAGAGCCTGCCAAAAAACCGGAGGCAGTAAAGAGCTCTGCTGCTACCGTACTGTTAGGTGTAGCGCCCATTTTGAATACTTTAACAACAATGCCGGCATTAGCTGCACCACGCGCAATCGCCCGCGCCAACTTTTCCGTACCGCCCCACATGCTGTCATAGGCAATAACAAGGCTGCCATCCTGTACACCGCTGCCCCATTCGCTGTAACAGCGCAGGATATCGGCAATATGCTCCGTCCAGATTACACCATGGGAAGGCGCAATCATTTTAATATCAAGACCGCCCAACTTTGTCAGCGCATTGCCAATCAGCTTTGCATAAGGCCAGAGAATGTTGGCAAAGTATTTTTTAGCTTCGTAGAATAATTCGTCCTGATTTACTTCACAATCAAAGCGCTTGCTGGTAGCGTAATGCTGACCAAAGGCATCATTAGAGAAAAGTATTTTATCATATTCACTATAGGTTGCCATGCTATCAGGCCAATGCAGCATAGCCATCGAAGCAAAGGTCAATGTACGCTTGCCGATGTTTAAGGTTGCACCGTCCTTAACTACTTCAAAAGCAAAGATATCTCCATAATGCTGGATTGCCTCATTTTTACCTTGCATCGTAATATAGAACTTTGCTTTGGGGCAAGCCTTGGCCAACGCCGGCATAGCACCGGAATGGTCAGGCTCAACATGGTTGATGACAATATAATCAATGGTATCCAACGGTGTTACCTTACTGATATTGTTGAGCAGCTCTTCGGTAAAGGGCGCTTTAACAGTATCAATCAAGGTAATCTTTTCATCTATAATCAAGTAAGAGTTATAGGTTGCACCTCTCTCTGTTTTGTAACCGTGAAAATCACGCACAGCCCAATCCTGAACACCAACGTCATAAATATTTTCTGCAATTTGCAATGGCAGCATAAGAAAACCTCCTTACAATTTTTCAAGAGTAACTTGACGAGTTGATTTATTTAAGCGTAAAACAAGCTCGTGATATTTATTCAGCGTACTGCGATGACCGACACTGACAACAGTAGTCTGCTGTAAACGCTCCTGCAGCAGGCTGTACATAGTCGCCTCAGTGTCTTCATCCAAAGCAGAGGTTGCTTCATCCAGGAAAAGCCACTGTGGCTGCTGGATATGGGCACGTACAAAGGCCAAACGCTGCTGCTCACCGACAGAAAGCACATGGCTCCAGTCAGCCTCCAAATCGAGCTTATCCTTAAGATAACCAATCTGGCACAAATCCATCAGATAAATCAATTCAGTATCATCTATCGGTTTATTTCCCGGGTAATTAAGCGCAGCACGCAGTGTGCCCAACGGCAGATAAGGCTTTTGCGGAATAAACATCAGCTTATCACGTGACGGAAGAAAAATTTTGCCGTCGACGAAGGGCCAGATACCGGAGATGGCACGCAGCAAGGTACTTTTACCGCTGCCGCTGACACCCTTAATCAAAACATTATGCCCCGGATGCAGTGTAAAGCTGATATTCTCCAGAAGCGGTTTTCCGTCCGGCAGATTTATCTTCATATCGTTAACCTCAACAACATCTGCAGCAGCAAAACGTTCCACATGAAAGCGTTCCGCCTGCTGAGAAACCTCGTGCATATGGTGGCCGAAGTAAGTTAAACGCATAACAACAGCCTGCCATTGAGCAATACTGCTATACATATCAACAAAATACGAAAGCGAATCCTGCACACGGCCAAAGGCACTGGCAACCTGCATCAGTCCACCTAGTGTTACTTCTTTCGTAAGATAACGGTTCATGGCTACAACAAAGGGAAAAATGATAGCGATTTGAGAATAACCGGAATTTAAAAAGACAAGCTGTTTCTGTTTATTAACCAGTTTCCAGAAGTTATCCAAAAGCATTTTAAAGCGTTGTTTAAATACACTGCCTTCCTGTGCTTCACCACGGTAGAAGGCAACGCTTTCCGCACTTTCACGCAGGCGGATCATACTGAAACGGAAATCCGCTTCATATTTCTGTTGGATGAAGTTGATTTTTACCAGCTTGCGGCCAACAATGTGGGTAATATAGGTACCAATGACAGAATAAAGTAATGATGCCCACAGCATATAGCCGTTAATTGTCCACGTCTTACCCATAAAGTTAAAGCTAAGACTGCCGGAAAGATTGTATAAAATGACAACAAAGGATGCAAACGTGCAAAACGCCTTGAGGATCCCTATGCCAAAGCTCAAGGTCATTTCAACAAACTGACGCACGTCCTCACTGATACGTTGGTCAGGGTTATCCGTATCCTTACCGAACATCTGCAGATTGTAGTAGGTTTTGTTTTGCAGCCAGATGTCGATAAAACGCGTTGTCAGCCAACGACGCCAATTCAAAATCAATGTCTGCTGCAGATAATATGAGTATACTGCCAATAAGATATAAATAGCAGCTAACCACGAAAAATGAATGAGTTCATCAAAAATCTTCTTAGCATCATAGTTTTGCAAGGCGCTGTAAAAGCTGTTGTTCCACTGGTTAAGCAAAACAAGCATATAAACCACGCCAAGTGTAAGTGCTATAATACAGCCCAATAAAAAGAAGGCCTTTTTCTTCTCTTCGGATTGCCAATAGCTTTTCGTAAGGTACCAGACATCCCTAAAAAACTGTCTGGTCAAGTTAAAACGTTGCATATACTCAAGACTCCTCTAGTAAAGAAATGCTATTCAATTCTTGAACAGTTCCTTTTTATTATACTATAAATATGAGGCTAAGAGTATCACCGGCAGTAAAATTTACATTTTAGATACAAAAAAGAGCTCACACAAATGTGTGAGCTCTTGAAGTTAGCTAATGATTATTTGCCAACAGGACCGATCATAGCCAGCATGGTACCTGCAGCAACTGCAGTACCGATAA
>OHIN01000812.1_pt1 | contig 19634 bp, 18 predicted proteins | sample 1568261 | NCBI WGS metagenome assembly OHIN01 (sample SAMEA3879578, study PRJEB24766) | human gut metagenome | biome: human-associated habitat; feature: feces | place: USA | collected 1985/1987
ATATAAAACACTTTATTGTGCGTAAAACGGAGTTAAAAATGCAGAATATAAAAGCAGCCGGTCTTGTAACCGAATATAACCCATTCCATAATGGGCACTTATATCACCTTCAAAAATCGCTCGAAATTACAAATGCAGATATTGCAATCGCTGTTATGAGCGGTAATTTTGTGCAGCGTGGAATTCCTGCCATAACTGACAAATACAAACGATGCCGTGCTGCCGTTGATTCCGGCGTAAATCTTGTAGTTGAACTGCCTTTATTTTATGCTGTTTCAAGTGCGGAAATTTTCGCAGCAGGTGCCGTAGCAACACTTAACGCATTAAATGCATCTTTCATTTCTTTCGGATGTGAAAATGCTGATATCCAAATGCTGAAAAAAATAGCAATAACACTTGTCAACGAGCCCGATGAATACAAAAAGCATCTAAAAAAAGCCCTCACATGCGGAGATTCATTTCCAACTGCCAGAGCTAAAGCGTTATCAGAATTTTTTAAATCAGATGATATAAGCAGATTAATTTCATCACCAAATAATATTTTAGCAATCGAATATATAAAAGAAATAATAAAATCAGAAAGTGCTGTCACTCCTGTCGCACTCACAAGAAAAATAAGCGGTTACCACGACAGCAAAATTCATGAAAATATAGCCAGTGCATCTGCAATAAGAAAAATTTTGCATGACAGCGGCATACACAAAAACAATGACAGCCGCTGCAAAAATATAAAAGAGCTTCAAAATGTCATGCCCGAAGCGATGTACAATATATTAGCATCCGAAAGCCAGAACAATGCACTTATATATGCTGATGATTTTTCTTCTATGCTGAATTACAAAATTTCAAACATTTTTCATATTGCCAAATATAATAAAAATGCATGCATTGAAACATTATGTGCATACCATGACATTAATAAAGACCTTGCATGCCGTATATATTCATCATTTACAGGCTGCGACTCATTTAATGGATTTATTGAAAAAATAAAAACACGCGGCTTTACTTATTCGAGGCTGAGCCGGTGCCTTATGCATATTATTCTTGATATAAAAAAAGAAAATATATCGCAATATAAGTCTCTTCCATATATAAGAATTCTTGGTTTTGACAAAAAAGGCCGTGAATATCTAAGTCAAATCAAAAAGACATGTCCTGTTCCGATAATCACAAAAGCTGCCGATTACAAAAATCTTTTAACCAACGACATTCATGCCGCATCTTTATACAACCAGATTGTATACACAAAATCCGGCACAATAAATAAAGACGAATTCAGACAGCCTTTATATATAAAATAACAAGGAGTTCATAGTATAAACTCCTTGTTATATATTAATCCGTTATATATATTAATCCGCTATATATTTCAGCATCTCACTATATGCCGTTTCAAGTTTTTCAAGATTCCACCTTGCGTTTGCCGGGCTTGTTGACGGCAGTTTCACAGCTTTAATCCCAACAGTTTCAAAGACATATTTTTCATACAGGTCATATGCCTTATTTCCGTTCGCAAATATTGCCCGTATGTCTGATTTGTTTAATATTTTTGTAAAATCATTAACTGTAACATTTTTTATGCTGCTGTCGTCAGAACCTTTTATTGTACAGCTCTTTATTACATCCCAGATTCCTATATGATGCGATAATAAAAATTCTTTCTTTTCCTGTATTGAAACAGGCAGCTGCGAATCTGTAATTCCAGAAAGCACCCGCCAAAAACGGTTTTGCGGGTGCCCATAATAAAATCCATATTCTCTTGATTTAACAGACGGAAATGTACCAAGAATCAATATTCTTGTATTTTTATCATATACCGGCTCAAATGTGTGATTTATATTAACATACTCTTCCATTTTAATTAATTCTTAAAACTGTGGATTGGTGCAGGAATTCTTCCTTTTCTGTTTACAAATGCAGAACAGTCAAACTGGTTGACCGGCATAATAGGTGCATATCCGAGAAGTCCGCCGAATTCTACAGTCTCTCCGACACCCTTTCCGACAACAGGAATAACTCTTACAGCTGTTGTCTTCTGGTTTACCATACCGATTGCAGCTTCATCCGCAATAATTCCTGAAATTGTCTCAGCCTTTGTATCTCCCGGAATTGCAATCATATCAAGTCCTACAGAACATACGCAAGTCATGGCTTCAAGCTTTTCAATGCACAATGCTCCCGCATTAACAGCATTAATCATACCCTGGTCTTCACTTACAGGAATAAATGCACCACTTAATCCGCCAACATAAGAAGAAGCCATTACACCACCCTTTTTAACCTGGTCATTTAAAAGTGCAAGTGCTGCTGTTGTTCCAGGTGCTCCTGCGTGCTCAAGTCCGATTTCTTCAAGAATATCAGCAACGCTGTCACCGATAGCCGGTGTAGGAGCAAGTGATAAATCTATGATACCAAATGGTATTCCGAGTCTCTTTGATGCTTCCTGTGCAACGAGCTGTCCAACTCTTGTAATCTTGAAAGCTGTCTTCTTAATCGTCTCGCATAATACCTCAAAACTTTCACCGCGTACACTTTCAAGTGCATATTTAACAACGCCAGGACCGCTTACGCCGACATTGATAATCGCATCATCTTCTGAAACGCCGTGAAATGCTCCCGCCATAAAAGGATTATCATCAGGTGCATTACATAAAACAACAAGCTTTGCACATCCAAGCGAATCTGCATCCTTTGTCTTTTCTGCTGTCTCTTTTACTATCTGTCCCATAAGACGTACGGCATCCATGTTAATACCAGTCTTTGTTGAACCGACATTAACAGAACTGCATATAAGCTCTGTTGAAGCCATAGCCTCAGGTATTGAACGGATAAGAAGTTCATCACTTCTTGTCATCCCTTTAGATACGATTGCAGAGTATCCACCAATAAAGTTTACTCCGACTTCATGTGCTGCCTTATCAAGAGTCTTTGCAATAGTAACATAATCCTCTGGTGTCTTACATGCTGCAGCACCTACAAGTGAAATTGGTGTAATTGATATTCTCTTATTTACAATAGGAACACCAAATTCTTTTGCAATGCTCTCTCCTGTAGAAACAAGGTCTTTCGCAAGAGTTGTAATTTTTTTGTAAATCTTTTCGTTTACTTCGTCAAGATTTTCACTTGCACAGTCAAGAAGATTAATACCCATTGTAATAGTTCTTACATCAAGATTCTCTTTCTCCACCATCTTATTAGTTTCAGTTACTTCAAATATGTTAATCATTGACTTCTCCTTCTTCTGACGATTATATACGATGCATCATATCAAAAATTTCTTCACGCTGGCATTTAATTGCAACCCCGATTTCATCACCAAGATTATCAAGATCAGAAATGACATCATCATATGGTTTTGCCGGCTGTGACATATCAACAATCATCATCATGTTAAAATAACCAGAAACTATTGTCTGCGATATATCAAGAATATTAATTCTGTTATCTGCAAGATATGAACATACCTTTGCTATAATACCCACTGTATCCTTTCCAACCACTGTAATCACACATTTTTTCATTGTTTTTTCCTCCATATTTTCCTTTTGTTTTAGATTTCGACTATCTTTGACGGTATATCGCGGTTAGCAACAGTAATGTCAAAATCATCAGCCCTGTACTCGCTGTCACTCATATCTATTTCAAGACGGACAGTCTCATATGCTAGTTTATCATAATTATTCTCTTTACTCAAATGCCCGAGAAAAATATTTTTAACATCATTCTCCAGAAGGCTGTCTATAAGATGCCCCGATGTCTCATTTGAAAGGTGTCCTTTATTACTAAGAATCCTTTGTTTAAGATAATATGGATAGCTTCCAACCTGTAAAAGATTCACATCATGATTTGCTTCTATAAGCATTGCCTGTGAGCCTTTTATATTATCCACTATGTAATCATCATAAAATCCAAGGTCAGTCGCAATTCCAATCTTTTTTTCTTTGCACTTTACAGTATATGCAACCGGTTCATTGGCATCATGTGACACCTTGAAAGGATGAATCTGCAAATCATTAACAAAAACATCCGCATCGGCATTTATCTCATTAAAAAGCGACTCGTCCATCTCTCCAAGTGATGAACATTCCTTAATTCCACGAATAGTGCCTTTGGTCGAATATATAGGAATTGAGTCTTTCCTTGATATAACACCTAGTCCTTTTATATGGTCAATATGCTCATGTGTCACAAACACAGCCGAAATATCTTTCATTGAAAGTCCGGCAAGTGCAAGTCCATCTGCAATTTTTTTGCGGCTTATTCCTGAATCAATAAGAATATGTGTATTTCCCGAGCCTACATATATGCAATTTCCACTGCTTCCGCTCGCAATCGTCATCAGCCGCATTTTCAGCCCTCCCAGTATAAGTCAATCAAATCACCATCTTTTAATGGTGCAAGATAATCTGCTTTTTGTCCGTTAAGTTTTAAAACAACATCCGAGCCCTGCGGCTTGCTGAGGTCAAAATCATAAAAATCAAATATGTCAACGAGCACATACTTTTTCTTTCCAGAAAGCTTAACCGGCTGATGATTTATAAGAACAAATATATCTTTTACAACATCATCACTCTGCTTAACTTCTTCCTGCACTGTATTTCCTTCAGTATTGGCTCCTGCTTTGGCTGCTTTATCCTCATGAGACTTTGCATATTCTGTATACTCTGTATTTTCTGCATATTCAGCATTTTCTTGTACATCTTCAGCTTCTGAATAAGTTTCATCATCAAAACCTGATGATACTGTATAATCAGAAAGCCCGTGTGTCTTTACAGAGAAGTTTTCATATACTTTTGTATCATTTTGTGCCGGCTCATTATTTACATAAATATTAAGATTTGACATATCCATATCAAGAAAAGTAAACAACTGCTCAACTGTGTAAAAATCAGCCATAGAAATATCATCGCCATTATTTATCTCATAAAACTCTGATTTTAACTCTCCATTTACATATGCAAATCTTGGACAGTTTACTTTTTTATCATCTACTATAAATGAAACAGTCGCCTTGAATTCATCAAGCTGACCGATTGTTGTTGACGCTTTCGCACCTGCTGTTGATTCTTTAACTTCTATAATATCATTCTGCTCAATCTTTGTATTGAGATTGGCATTTTTCCCATTAATCATAATAACAGCACCATCGCCCGCCTCGCCACGTATAAGGCGTGTCTTTCCGTTTACAGTAAACTCAAGCTGTTCGCCTCTCTGTGGGAATAGTTTTTCATTAGGAAAACCTACCTGCATAACAGCATCAACAACTGTAAGTCTGTTATTATCATACATTTTTATTCTCTCACCATTGACAGTAACAAACATAAAACTGTTTTTCTGTGTGTAATAATTCGTACATATTCCGATTGGTGTTACATATAATGAATCTTTTTTAAATCCGTCAATATCAAACGAAATTGAACCGAGTACTTCTTCTCCACGCACAGCTACTCTCTCTGCCATAATGCCTAGATGTTCAGCTACCTTTTGTGTATAGCTTGCCATCTTTCCGCCACCGCCAACAACAAATACCGCATTTACAGGTCTGTTCCCGTTAAGCTCTATTATCTTTTGGGCTGCAGCATCAGCCATTTTATCTATAACAGATTCCGAATCTTTAAGTATCTGCTCTGCCGGAATTTTCTGTGTAAGTCCCATTATATCCTTGAACTCAACAATCCCTTCTTTTTTATCACTTGCTTCAACTTTAATCTGCTCAGCAGTATTAAAATCAACAAGATAAGTCTTTGCAATAACTTCTGTTATTTCATCACCGGCAAGTGGAATCATTCCATATGCTATAATGCTTCCATCTTTTGTGAGACATATATCCGATGTCCCCGCACCGACATCTATAAGTCCGATATTAAGAAGCCTGTACTGTTCCGGAATAGCAACATTCATAGCCGCAATAGGCTCGAGTGTAAGGCTTGCCACATGAAGTCCTGCATATTCAACTGCCTGATAAAGTCCGTCAACGACTTCCTCTGGAAGAAATGTTGCAATAAGTTCAACTCCGATTTTTTCTGCTTTATGTCCCTCAAGGTTACTTATATCAAAACTGTTAAGTTTGTAGTTAACGGGTGTATTTCCAACACAGTAATAATGTATATCCGTACTGTTTTCATTAACCTGTGCATGTGCCTTTTCAACCGCAAGAAGATTAAGTGAATAAATATGTTCCTGCGTTACCCTCGTCTCATTTTCAAACGCATACTCTGCCGATGCATTTACTGTTTTTAATACACGTCCGGCTGCTGCAATACAAACATCTGTAAGAGCAAATCCGATCTGTCTTTCGAGACTGTTCTTTACCCGTCGTATTGTATCACCGACTTTATATATATCATGAATCTGTCCATCAAGCATTGCTCTTGTTGCATGCTTTTCTTCAGCCATTGCCACAACATGAAAAACCTGATGTGAAAGGTATCCAACAACTCCGACAATACTTCGTGTTCCTATATCCAGTCCAAAAACCAGATCATCTTTTATGGCCTTTAAATCTGTCATATCAATCAGCCCTTTCCTAAAATTAGTAAAAATATATCACATCTGCAATAATTTAACAAGCTGTGCATACGTATCATTGATGTTACCACTGTTATCGACCACTATATCACAGCCTTTCTTAAACTCTTCCTCACCAAGCTGGCTTTTTATGATTCCGTCAATCTTTTCATCAGAATAACCACGGCTTTCTTTCAATCTTTTTCTTCTTGAATCTTCATCAGCATATATATACCATGTCTCATCGCAGAAAACATTGTAATGGTCATCAAGAAGAAGTGCCGCTTCAACAAATATATAGTCATATTTATTATCTATTTTTGCCTGTGTTATCATTGACACTATCTCTTTTTTTACAACCGGATGAATTATACTATTTAAAACAATCCTCTTGTTCGGGTTAGAAAATATAACTGATGCAAGCTTCGGTCTGTCTATTTCACCAGTTGTCTCATCTATAATTTCGTCTCCAAAAAAAGCAATTGTTTCATCATATCCTTTTTTGCCTTTTTTCATCAGGTCTTTTGCAACATCATCCGCCATGATAATAAGTGCATTAAAATTTTCTTTTATAAGATTAAGCACTGTACTTTTACCACAGCCAACGCCCCCGGTTATTCCTATCACTTTCATAACTCTCTACCATTCTTTCAACATTATAAAACATATACTTTTACTAAAAATTATGTGCTTAATGTGCTTCAAGCCAGTTATTTCCCTGTTTCATATCAATTTCAAGAGGAACAGACAGCTTAACTGCATTTTTCATTCCGTCCTCAATTATCTTCTTTACATCTTCTATTTCATCAGGATAAGTCTCAACAAGAAGTTCATCATGAATCTGCAATAGAAGCTTTGACTTGTATCCGCCTTTTTTCAACGCATCATATACTCTTATCATTGCAAGTTTGATTATATCTGCCGCCGTTCCCTGAATCGGTGCATTCATTGCAACTCTTTCCCCAAATGAACGCTGCATAAAATTGCTTGATTTTAATTCCGGAATAGGACGTCTTCTGTTAAACATTGTAAGTGAATATCCTGTTTTTTTCGCATCTTCAACCATCGAATCAATATATCCTTTTATTTTCGGATATGTTTTAAAATACTGCTCAATATAATCAGATGCTTCTTTTCTTGAAATACTAAGATCCTGACTTAATCCAAATGAACTGATACCATAAATAATACCAAAATTTACTGCTTTAGCATTTCTTCGCTGCAAATCAGTAACTTCATCAAACGGAACACCAAATACCTGTGAAGCTGTTATCCTGTGAATATCTTCAGCCATATTATATGCCTCAATAAGCTTCTCATCTTTTGACATATGTGCCATAATTCTTAGTTCAATCTGTGAATAATCGGCATCCAGAAAAACACATCCTTCTTTTGGTATAAATACTTTTCTAATCTGTCGTCCAAGTTCCATTCTTATCGGTATATTCTGCAAATTAGGCTCTGTACTGCTTATTCTTCCGGTCGCAGTTATTGTCTGGTTGAATTTGCCATGAATTCTTCCGTCTTCGCTTATATATGCTGCAAGACCGTCTGCATAAGTAGATTTTAACTTTGCAAGCTGTCTGTACTCAAGAATTTTTTTTACAAACGGATACTCAGGAGCAAGCTTGTCAAGCACATCGGCAGCAGTTGAATATCCGCTCTTTGTTTTCTTTTTGTACGGCATGTTCATCTTTTCAAACAAAATAACGCCAAGCTGTTTTGGTGAATTTATATTGAACTCTTCACCGGCCTCATCGTATATTTCTTTTTCAAGTACCTGTATACGGTTGCCAAGAACTTCACCATAAGATTTCAGCCCCTCTTTATCAACGCGTACGCCCTCTTTCTGCATATCATAAAGTACAAACACAAGCGGCATTTCTATATTAGCAAAAAGCTCTGTCATATTTTCATTTTCAAGTTCTTTTAATATCAAATCAGCACTAAAAAGACTCACATAAGCTGATTCACATGCATATTCTGCAAGTTCGTCCAGCTTTGTCATAAGCATTTCCTGCACTCCTGCTTTTCCAAACAGCTCCGATTTTGAAGGAAATGTTATATTAAGATACTGTAAAGCAATCTGCTCCGGCTCATAATTTTCATCATTAGGTTTTAACAGATATGAAGCTATGCTTACATCAACAAAAGCATCCTGCGAAATCTTAAGATTTTCATCTTTTTCAAACGCCCACAGAATTTCCTTTAAATCAAATACACGTATCTGCCTTTTTTTATTTGTATCAGACAGTACACCTAATTTTTGTACGGCATCTTTTAAATATTCATCTGTTATAAATCCCTGTTTTATTATAAAATATGTCTCTTTTTCCGAAAGACAGATTCCAAGACCATATATGCATTTTTCTTCATGAATGATTGACAATCCAAGATTTCCGCCATTATTTATAACTTCACAAGCTTTTTTTATAATATTTTCAGAATCGCCCAACTCCTGTATTACAACAATATCTTTCAGAGCGTCAGCCTTTGGAGCTGCTGTCATATCTTTGTCAAATCTTTTGAGCATTGTTTTAAAATTATATTTTTTAAACAATTCATATGAGGCCGGATTATAGAAATCTCCTATTTCAGCATTTTCTATGTTATAATCCAGCGGAACATTTATATTAATTTCCGCAAGGAATCTACTCATTTTGACCTGTTCAGCATTTTCTGTAATTGACTTTTGTGCCTTTGGCGGCTTTAATTCATCAAGATGTGCCAGAACATTATCAACGGAGTGATACTTCTGTATAATCGCAGATGCCGTCTTTGGTCCGACTCCCGGTGCTCCCGGAATATTATCAGAAGTATCACCCATAAGTGCTTTCATATCAATAAATTCAAGCGGTGTAACACCATAAAGTGCCACAACATCCTCAGGATAATAATTTTCTACTTCTGTGACACCTTTTTTTGTCTTAGGTATACGAATCTGTATTTTATCTTCTGCCAGCTGCAGTAAATCCCTGTCACCTGAAATAACAGACACATCAATTCCAGCCGCCGCACTCCTTTTTGCAATAGTTCCAATAATATCATCAGCTTCATATCCGGCTTTTTCTATAACTGTAATATTCATCATGCGGAGAAGTTCTTTGATAAGCGGTACCTGCTGTTTCAATTCAGGTGCCATAGGCTTTCTTGTTCCCTTATACGCCTCATATGCTTTATGTCTGAATGTCGGCTCGCTCAAATCAAAAGCAACAGTTATATAATCCGGCTTTTCTTCATCTATAAATTTAAACATAATATTAAGGAAACCATACATCGCATTAGTATGAATCCCCTCTGAATTAGTCAAATCAGGTATTCCAAAAAACGCCCTGTTTAAAATACTATGTCCATCAATCAAAATTAACTTTTTACTCATCATGTCTCCTTACAAATATATTATTACAGCTATTATCAGCACTGTCATTATCATACACGCATTTACAAACAACAGACACATATGCAGAAGATGATTGAATTTTTTAACTTCCGCAATCTTATTCTCACTGTCTTTTAATTTTTCTTCCACAAGACCGCTGAAATCATAATCATGAAGATATTTTTTATACTTTTCGCTAAGTTCTTTGGTCGCAGCCTCATTAAGTCCATATTCAACTATATAATAAATTTCAAATTCTTCCCGGCAGTCCTGGCATTGTTCCAGATGTTTAACAAACATTTCTTCTGCTTTGAGTGTCAGCTCGCCTTTTGAAAAAGGTACAATCATTTTCTGAATCTTCTTACAATCAATCATAGCCGGTCTCCAATCCTCAATGGTCTGCAATAAGAATAGTATATCATTATTAATCAAAAAAATAAACCTGTTTATCCGCTCCGATTCATGTGCTTGCACTGGACAGACGGCTCATTTGGATGCAGATTATTCATATTGTCCGTTCCACTAAAGATAAATTATATTTATTTATAGATAAATCAACTAATATGCCTTATTTGGATGAAAATAAAAACATTTATATTTTCTCTGAAAAAGAATTTGCCGATGAAGCTTTAGATTATTTTATGCAATAAGCCCGTATATGGGAAATAAAAGAGCTAGTTAAAGAAGAGGGGATAAAAACTCTAAGTCAACCCCTGTTTTTACTGACTGGTATCAGTTAAAAAAATATATTCAAAAGATGAATTGCAGGGAATGGTTTGGAAATCAGAAGATTTATTATCTGCTCCAGAAGATACTATAGTAATAAATGCTAAAGAAATTTCTTTTATTATGAGTAAAAAAATAATTCAACAATGTTTTGATATTTTTTCTTAATAATTTTACAATATATGCTCGGTTTTATACTATAATAGTGGACAAAATTTTCTGCACTTCCTCTGACCGTATCAGCATCCTCATCTTCTCATCCCCACCTTCAACCTCAGGCTTACCACACCTAAGATTATCCGTATGCTCTGACACACAACAATCTTTATACCAGCATTCACCCATAAGATTCCCTTTAACAGACCACTTTTCATTTTGTGTAAATTCACCAACCAATGACTTCATCACACGTTCTGTAGAATATCTCTTAAAACCTGCTATGTACTGTAATGTTTTCTCATCATCAATCTTTGATAAATCGATTCTGTGATTCTCAACTGCCGCCAAAACTTTATCACGGATTTTTATTTTATCTGTCTTTCCAGTGCCTGTCCATTCTACCAGCTTATCAAATGCAAGAATCAGGTACTCAAAACAAATAATATCCAGAATTACAATCTTTCCTTCCGACTTATCTGCTATTGATTTCAGCATACGATACTTGTTGCGAATGTCCTGATTATCAACCACATAATCAAACGCAACGAAGTATTCATCGCCATCTTCAGTCTCCAAGTCTATTAATGTATCCAGTAAGCCCTGATTGCTCCGTTTACTCTCAACAACAAGCTCATTGTCAAAGAAAAGCTGATTAACTAATTTCCAAAAGTGAAGCCCAGCACCGGTATCCTCTGTCCATAAATATCTCATATCACAACTCCTCTTCTAGTGTTATCCTGTTATTATCAAACTTCAGCACCTTAAAGCTCTTATCAGATACATTGAGTCCATCACAATTTCGCAGAAAGAGCATATACTGATTTGACAACTCAAAATTAATGAATCTCCTGACATCATCATTAATCAGACAATCTGCATTATCTATCACAATAAAACTATTTCTACACTGTTTGATTGCTTCTAAAAAATCATCTGATTTGTAATTAAATAGCTTGATTGCCTTATATTCATCTGTCAATCTTATATCTTCAAGCATTTCATAAAGTACTGTTTTGCCGGTACCACTGTCTCCACCAACAAGAGTAATCCTATCATCAAATGTCAAATCATATGAAAATGGAGCTGCTTTAAATGTTATATTCCTATAAATCATCTGCTTCTCTCCTTTCATACTCCCTACTCCACCAAGCATTATAACCTCTCCCTCCGGTCACTATATCAGAATAGTTGAATCTGATTTTTGCATCATCCGGAATATCAAAAAGCGTTGGTCTTGACATATAAATCTTAATATTATCCATAGTAAAAATGATTCTAAGTACATTCGGCCCACATTCCTCAACATTTACCACTTTATCAGGATGCTTCACAATATTAAGTAATGTCTTGCAGCCTGATGATAAATTACGAATTGTACCCAAGCCATATTTTGTTTCTATATGCTTATCTGGCGTCAGCTTAGCCTCATCCACTTGTTGAATCAAATCAATTTCTTTTTGTGACATCTCTTCATTGCCTGTATTCAGGTTGAAGTACAAGTCATTGTGAAATATCCAGTCTTTTGAATTACTTTTTTCTGTATATATATCTATCATTTAATGTTGCTCCTTTTCATCATCACTTATCAACTATTTATAGTATTCTAAGATATGTAAGTTATACATTAATACACCTATATAAAGCACCTCCGTAAACTTTTTCAAGGGTCATGAATTAGTTATACTTTTAGCTTTCATATCATTTGTTTTTAATGTTCCCGGGTAAATTACCGCATCATCTAATTTTCGCCGTATTCTTAATTTTCTATATTGTTCTTCTGTCAATCCTTTTATTATAATGCACATATCATAATTCTTCCGTTCGCCCTTTCCTTGAACAATTCTTTTATTCTTCTCAAAATTTTGTTCTTCATTTATATAATACCATGTGAAATTTTTTTCAGCTTTCATCAATGGATCTTTTAATCCACCTTTGACCCCCTCCTGCAGTATTTTATCTTTATTTTCACTATTACAAAAATGTCTTAATCCATTCACTTTTATCTTTTCTATTTCTGAATTATTTAATTTTTCTTTTGGCGTATGATAAACAATATTTTTATAAAAATCTTGTACAAAATCTATTATCTTTTTAACATTTCTCTTCCTTTCTTAAAACAAACTATAATTTACTTCTCGTTTATGCAATTATTATAGCTAAAATTGCAATAATCACCGAAATTACTGCAATAACCTGATTGCTCTTCGTGTAATTTATTTCTGCCATTTTTTTCATATAATCGTATTTCTCTTCATATATTTTCCTATAATCTTCTATCTTAATATATTTATCATCTTTTAACCTGCACTTAGTATTTCCCTTATATAAAATCCAATTTTTATCAAAATTTTTCATTAGCTCCTGTTCACTGCCTCTTAATGGTTGACATTCTGAAAAGCTTCTAACTTGCTTAAATAATTTAATTATTTCTCTATTAAAATATATTTTCTTACGTCCAGACACATATTTTGAATATTCTTTTTCAAAGAATGTAAGTTCTGGTTCACCCATTATTCTCAAATAGAATATGTTTCCATATTTCATTATATATTCGCTTATACCAAAATTAGGAATTACATTGTTTCCTGACAAAAGTACATAATTCGTGCTATCATAATTTCTATTAAGAATAATATTCTTGTCTTTATCGTAATAAGAAATACATAAACCATCTCCAAGATATATTTTATTGATATCTATAGATTCTTTTCTTATTTGATAAATAACACTAAGTAATTTCCTTTTTGCACCTGTTTCTGAAAAAAATAATGATGTCACAAAATGCTGACATATATATTCAAAATAAATTTGATTCATTTCATAAATCATCTCCAATTTATGACCATCATCAATATTAAAATTTCCAAAATAATCATCATCTGTTATTTGGGGCAAATAATCAATTATGAATTGATTACGCTCTTCTTCATTAAGCGAAATGTTAAATGAGATATCATATTCTATAAAAGCATAGATATCATTCATTTGTGTTACAGTTATATCTATGCTCTTTATATATTTAGAGTCTATAAATTGTACTTCCGCAAGTCTTCCCAAAAAGCAATGTTCCTTTTGTATATGCACATAGTCATATTTATGCAAAACGGTTTGTTTTCTATATAAAACATCAATAACCTTATACTTTTTGGGAGATAACTTATAAAGACTATTAACTAGCTTTGCCATTCCATCGTTTGATAAAATGTCATAGATTTTTACCTTGGGTACATAATAATCTAAAAAATAATCTGTGTGTTGTTTATTTCCACTTTCTTTTTCAATTTTTCTACAACAATCCCTTGTTTGTCTATCCACATATTCACTGTATTCAATCTGATTAAAATTTTTTAAATAAAATTCAATTTCAGATTTATATTTTCTATGTTTCATTTATACAACAATTCTCCATTTTAACTACACCTAATATTTTACTAAAGCCAAACAAAATACTAAAGTTCTTTAACAATCCTCATAAACTCTTCATATGAGTAAGCACCATTATATCCCGGATTTTTTGTTTCAAAAACCATATAATACTTGTACATTCTTCCAGCCATTTCAGCCCATTTTGCTCCCGTTTCTGCTTTTTCTTTGGACTCTGAATTTTCAAGTTGGTCTCCCTTTGTTTCTATCAGAAGCAGCTTGCCACTTTCTGTTTTTACCATTAAATCTGGATATGCGTTTATTGCACCATTGATTAAAAATCCTTTTCTTGCGATATTTCTATGCCACCATCTTACATTGTTTAAAGAAGACAATTCCATAACAACCTTTCGTTCATATTCTGTATCAAAGTTTTCTTCTTCGCTATACAAAGATTTTGGAATCGATGCAATAGTATTTGTCGGTGATATCTCTCTCGGTAATTTATACGATGGCAGACAAGAGATTTTGTCTTGTTCAACCCACTCATAAAACATTTTCTTTGCATATTCATCCAAAAGAGAATTAACTTTTTTATTAATTTTCAAAGCATAGATACCTGGTGTCTGTTCCATATCTGTTAATTGATCCTCAGTCAAGTTCTGAATAATTCTGTCTACATATAAATCCAAATCTCTATCATTTACCGCATTATTCTTTGATAATTTCTTTATTATCATATCCTTGCACAAACGTATTTTTCTATCTGATGGCTGTTCATCAAACCACTGTTTTACATTTTGGCTATCAAAGCCCTGCAATTTCCACGCTTTTGGCATTGCATCTGAATCATCAATATCTATACGAGCTATTTCAGAATCCACACTATCAAAATCTATAACTGTATCTTTATCCAATAAAGAAAATCCTGCATATAAATTTTCCTTGGATAGAGGCTGTTGCAGATGTTCAGAAAACAGAGAACGTCCTGTCTCAATCATAAATTGTGGTATTTCCATACTGCTAGCTTCATCTGCAAATAATTGATTCAATTTATAATGTTTCATTTTATCCCCTACTTCCGGCGGTACAGGTACATAATCTTCTTCTGTCTCCTGAAATTCCTGCCAATACAATTCATTCTGTGATTTTGCATGTTCAAGCATATCGTTAATCGCATTAGATGATACTGAACTATCTTCTGTTCCTGTTTCAGCAGATTCATTCTCCAATGTTTCCAACTGTATCTTCATTAATTCTACATTTAATCTGTCAAGTTCGTCTGTATCTTTATCATCATTACTAACTTGAATATTGTCAAGTGGCAGCTCTGTTTGACTATTAACTTCTTGTGTTGTCTGCTGTTCGTCAACTACCGCTTCACAATCATCTACTCTATAATCTTTACTTGTAAAGCCAGCCGCATTAAGTCCCGCTACTACCTTGTCGAGTGTTGCATAAAAGGCATTTGATGATGTAATAACATACGAAAGATTCAATACTTCTCTTTCATTCTTTCTCGTATTAGGAAGCCTGAGAATTCTTCCTAAAATCTGTTCTACATCTATACTTGATGTTCTATTCGCAACTGTTGCCAATATATATGCAAATGGACAATCCCATCCTTCCTTTAATGCATTAACTGTAATGATATATCTAATACCACAATCAGGACTGCTTAAATCTATATTTTTCAACTCATCCTTATCTGCAGTCTTTATTGCAATTTCAGACTCTGGTATTCCCATATCCATTAAAGTATGCTTAATCTTCTCATATGTTGTACTGTCAGCATTGTTTTTAGGCTGTGCCTGAAACAGTACAATAGGACGAATATATTTACCGCCGTTTTTTTGTCCCTGAACCGCTTCCAATTCCAGCTTTCTTCTTAATGATACAGCAGATATAAAAACATCTTCCTGTGATTTTCTGTTGTATACAATTACAGGTAGCTTTACCATGTTTTCCGCTTTTAACTGTCTGGCATCTACAAATGAGATTATATTGCTCCCCCTCTTCGGTGTTGCCGTTAGATCAAGTACAAATGACGGATTAAAATTCTGCAACATTTCCTTACTAAGCTTGCTCGTTGCATGGTGGCTCTCGTCAACAATAACAACAGGATTCAGTTTGCGAATAACCTGAATCAAAGCTGTTTCATCTGTATCTTCTAATAAATTACTGCTATCCTGTTTAAATCTTACAAATGGTAATAAACTACCATTTTCCTGATATGCTTTTCTTCCGTCTTTTTTATTTGTCCTAAATGAATCGTAACTTAATACAAAAATAGACAAATTGTCACTTACTGATGTTGGATTAAAATTCTGTCCATTCAGGAGCTGTTGCTTTGAGTAAACTTCTACTTTATTTCCAAAATCAACATCTATCTTCTTTCTATATGCATGATTCTTATCTGTTAATGTCTTATATGTCTGTGACAAGATAGCATCTGAAGGTACAAGCCATACTACTGCCTTAGGATGTATGTGTGGCATAGAAGCAAATATCTGTTTGAGTGAATTTGCTGCCAGAAAAGTCTTTCCTCCTCCCGTTGGAACTTTAAAGCAAACCTGAGGAACACCTGCTAGTTCAGGATTATATGGTGGCATGCCGTCTATTCCAACATTAATTCCTTTTTCATTCCACAAAGCATTATAGGCTTTACTTATATTCTGCTTTTCTATCAGCAATTCTAAAAACCTGTCTAAATCCTTTATTACCTGTAACTGATATTTTTTTAATTCCATATCTCATTCCTTTCTAGATATGTTCAATATCTCTTGGTATTTTCTTAAATGTGATATTCCATTTTTGTAAATCACTATCTGACAATGCACAAGAATCCGCATACATAACATATGCCTGTTCTTTCTTATGTACACTTGTTAAAAACTCGTAATCAAGTATTGTTGCCCTATCTTTTTCATAATAGAAATAATAGGCTGTTTCATTATACGAACCCAGAAAATACTTTTCCTGTGTATCTTCTTTATACTCAATGCCATTTGTCTCCGTATACCAGACATATTTTCTGACTTCAGTTATATCTACCTCATCATTTATCGTTCCATCTTGCAAAAATAATGAATTTCCTAACTCATAGTATGAAAAGTTTCCACCTGTTCCTTCTACTGCGTTCTTTCCTTCCCCATAACCATTTATTACTCGTTTCACACGCTCCGCAGTAATTGTGTCTGCATAATCTCCCATTTCTACAAGAATAAATTTTCTATTGCCTCCGTCTGACTTGTTCATATTCAAAACAGCATGAGCTGTTGTACCGGAACCTGCAAAGGAATCAAGAATAATAGAATTAGAATCCGATGCTATTCGAACAATCCGCTCAATTAATTCAAATGGTTTGGGAGTGGAAAACCCAGTAATATTAAGATTTTTAAGCTGATTAGATGCCCCTTGTGTGTGATTCACATCATCATAATGCCAAAGAGTTCTATTAACAACACCTTCATGTTCAAATAAAAATTTTTTTATACGTGGCATTTTTGCTGTTCCATCAACACCCCAAAACAAGCGATTATCCTCCTGAAATACTTCTGTTTGTGATTTTGAATATTTCCAAACAGCTGTTTCCTTTGGAAGAACTTCTTTCCCTGTTTTAGGATTTACAATTGGATAATACAAATTAGGGCGTTCTTCCCTCGTTTTATTACAAGTGTATGTGGCAGAATTCCAGTCTCCTCTATTATCATTATCTGGATTTGAATAATATTTTAATTGTTTTTGAGTAAGCGGTAACCTATGCGGTTTCCACAACATACTATTTTTACTATATACCAAGATATACTCAATATCATTGCTAAAAAAACGAGCATCATTTGAAGGCGATGCTTTTTTAAACCATGAAATTGAATCAATATAATTTGTTGCTCCAAATATCTCGTCACATATTATTTTGAGATTTGCATATTCATTTCCATCAATACTTATAAAAATTACGCCATCATCTGACAACAATTTTTGTAACAGCACAAGTCTTGGATACATCATACATAACCATTTATCATGCCTTGATAAATCCTCCCCCTCTTTACCAACAACTTCTCCAAGCCACTTCTTTATCTTTGGATCATTTACATTATCATTATATATCCATCCTTCATTTCCGGTATTGTAAGGTGGATCTATGTATATACATTTGATTTTTCCTTCATACTGCGGAAGTAGCGACTTCAAGGCTTCAAGATTGTCACCATGAATTATCATGTTATTGCTGTGAATATCCTCTTTGTGCATACCACTTTCATCAAAACTATACTTTCTTTCAAATACTTTATACGGAACATCTTTATGATGATTAATTACTTTGTCTTTTCCTATCCAATCTAATGTAGGCATATATTGCTCCTTATCTGTAACTACTGTAATGTTTCTATTGTTTCAATTATGTTCTCTGCTTTATCCGTCAAAACATATTTGCCTCTTGTTTTTTGCTCTACATAATCTTGTTTTTGCAGAATACTAAACATACTGTTAATCTTCATCTTGCTACATTTTAAAGTTGCCGCTATCTCCTGCTGTGTTAATGGAATCACTTTTTCATCCAAAATCACTACTTCATTATCATGCATAAACTTTAAAAGATCATAATAATCATTCAGAAATAATTTTATACCCATGTTTTCTCCCTACATTACAAATCATAATCTACTTGTAAATTATATCATATTTTTGTGATGTTATAAATATCATTTTTTTGTTATCTATTTATCCCTAAAAATTGAATTATATTTCTGAGCATTATGAAGCAATTGCAAGAAAATCGCATATTTTCAGGGAAGAAAATATAATGGACAGGGCAAAAGAAAATCAAGAAATTATAGGAAAGGTTTATGATTATGAGTAACAATACATACAATCTGCTGACTGCTAATCTGGAGCTGCTGAAATTAACCCAGATGTATGGAAGCATATAAGCAGTATTTATAATACTATACCAATTATGTCCGTATGCCAGACTTACTCATGAACCTGGACATTGCACGAACTGAAGTGAACTATCGCAAAGTTATGTCAAAATATTCCAATTCGATGATTCTCATTTTAGATGAATAGAGGCTTCTTAAACCGAATGATACATAACAGAAAGATATCTTTAACTACTTCATCGGAGACACAAGAAATCATCAACCATCTTCTGTTCTTAGTATGTATTCGAAGAATGATACGATCAGCTTGGAGTAGAAGCAAGTCCTCTGGCTAATGCAATCATTGACCGAATTGCACACGATAGATATCAGATCAATATCACAAGTATTGATGCTGAGCACAACAAGTCCATGCGTGAGGTGTATGGCTTAGATAAATCCATATGACATCTTATATCAGCTTGTATTTAAGGAAATAAGGCATAAAAACAAATAAGGCAGTGATTTATATGTTAAGCATAAAAAAAAGCTCTATATGAGCAAAATAAAGACAAGAAATACAAAATTAAATAATATTTTTAATTTATACTAAAAGAAAGAAAAGAATA
>OHIN01000825.1_pt1 | contig 19412 bp, 13 predicted proteins | sample 1568261 | NCBI WGS metagenome assembly OHIN01 (sample SAMEA3879578, study PRJEB24766) | human gut metagenome | biome: human-associated habitat; feature: feces | place: USA | collected 1985/1987
TTACATCTAGATATGTAAAGTTCGATAGCGATAAGTCTTCAAATGATTTCTTGAATGTTCTGGCATGGGGTGATCAATATTTTCTAACTAAGGAAGACAGCTGTCGTCATCACTTGGATAGTATATTTCAGGCGGAGTTACATCAGGCTGGCTTGCCTTTTCAGACAGCCATTCGTTATACGATGACAGGTAAAACGACAGTCAGTAAGCCGGAACTAAATTTGTCTCAGATGCATCTTATCGAAGAAAAAGTTTATTATAAGAAAGATCAATCAGATGAAGATGCCATTTGGTTACAGTCCTATGTCAGTATACCTAATTCTACATTGACGATAGACGGAAAGAAGTTTAAAGTTGGTTTGGGAATGGTGATTTGTAGCATGCTGGCCTGGCTCGTCTTTTTGTTGGCAGGTCGAAAAAATTGGTACGTATCTGCAGATCCTGTTTTCGCAGAAAAAACAATGCCTAAACAACCAGATAGTTCATTGTCTCAAAAGATACATATTACAGGTAATTATTACTGGAATGTACAAAACCGAATCTTATGCTATAAAGATAAAAAAGTTGTTCTCAATGGATTAATGTTATCTTATTTCGAATTGTTTATCCAATCCGAAACACATACAATTACGTATGCCGATATTTTGTCTCTCTACGGTGAACAATCCCAATTGTCTGTGACAACAAAGAATAAGATTTATCAGAGCATAGGAAACTTGAAGAAAGTATTACATGAGATGCCTCTTAAAATTGAGGCAATAACCAATGTCGGTTATCGTATTCATTTTAACGAAGAAGTTTAAATGGATAACCATTCACTTAATGATTCTCCCTTTTTCTGCTGATATATATATATCCCTATGTCTTGAATCACCATATTCAACAGCCAATCAGTTAGATAGCAGAAATCTGAAAGATAATTATTTATGTTTACATATAGGTTTATGCGTTCAAAACGTATGTTGGAAAGGAGATATTATTTATAATAGCATTCTGGTTATTTCTATTTTGAGGATACGTTATAATCGGGAACACATACGCCAGCTTTTCATCCATACATGCCAGGTTTTTATCCAAATACCCCGGCTTTTAAAAAAGAAACCTACGAGAATTACTTATAGATGTAACGAGAATTAAAATTGATTCTCGTTGGTTTTGCCGGTTACTCTTGGGTATTTTGTAATTCGATAAGACATTGAAAATAGAATTTATTAAAAATGATGAAATGATTTGTTGTTTATTGGGATTTAGAAAATGTATATGTATTTTTGAACCGATTAAATAAGAAATTTATGAAAGTGTCTTTAAAAAATATAGCAGAAGCCTTAAATCTTTCAAAGGCTACAGTCTCTTGGATTCTTTCAGGACAAGGAGAAGCAAAAGGGTTTAGCGAAGCAACGATTAAACGAGTAAAAGATTATGCGGAATCCGTCAATTACCGTCCGAATTTATTGGCCCGAAGTTTGTCTTTGGGAACTTCCAATACGATTGGACTGATCATTCCCTTTTTGGGAGATACTTTTTATGCTCAGTTGGCAAGTGCGATAGAATTGGAGGCTGCCCGAAATAAATATGCCTTGATTGTTTGCAGTTCAGAAGGCGATGGAGATAAAGAGTTTGAATTGATACGTACTTTGAAAGCCAAACAGGTAGATGGTATTATTATCGCTCCGACAAAGGTTTCGAAGAAGGGAATAGACTTGCTGTCGGAAGAAACTTTCCCGTATGTTCTGGTGGATCGTTATTATCCGAATTTGCCTTCCAATTATGTCATTGTGAATAATACGCAGAGTTGTTATGATGTGGTGCATTATCTGGGTAAGAAAGGAGCCAGGAAGATCGCTTTGCTGACAACTGATATTCATTTGTATGTCATGAAGCAGCGGGTGGAAGGATACCGGAAAGCATTGCAAGACTTGGGCCTGGACAGTGACTTGTCCTTGGAACTTTTCATCGAGCGGCAGAATTATCAGACGGATATTATTGATAAGTTGGATTGTCTGTTTCAGGAAGTGCCGGATGTTGATGGCTTTTTCTTTTCGACCCATTATCTGGCTTTAGAGGCAATTCGTTATTTTATCAATCATCAGATAGACTATCAGCATCGATTTCATTTGGGTTGCTTCCATGAGACAATAGCGTTGGATGTTTTGGCACCGGAGATGTGTGTCACCAGAATGCCGATTGATAAAATGGGAGTAGAGGCGGTAAAAATCCTGTTGGATAATATACAGCAGGGAGGAGACTTTTCTTTCCGAAATGTGGTATTGGAGAATGAGTTTTCGCCTTCCTTTTCTCTTTTGGGGAAATAAGGCGGTTACTACCTGTATTTAGAATTAGACCGGTTAAAGTATTGTTGGACTTTTAGTTATTTTCAGACATGATGAAACACAAAATTGGGTGGGTATGTTTGTTATTCACCTCTTTTCATTTAGGAGCACAAGTACCAGAGATGACACAAGTAGCACCTGTTTCACCCATTACATATAAGCAGGAAGATGGAAAATTCAGAGTTCTTTCTTTTGTCAAGGTAAAGGATGTTCAGACAAAAAGGTTAAAAGGAAGTATCGATGGGGTGGCGGCAAAGATCATCCCTACGGAGAAAGAAGACAGTGTATTGGTCTGGTTACCTATGATAGGAAAACCTGCCGTCTTAAGATTAAATGATGGGAAAAAGACGGTATGCGAACAGACCTTTTCTCCATTAATACCTGCCGACTGGGGTTACTTTAAAGAGGGAACGATCCATATCATTCAGTCGTCACATCAGGATATTGCCTGGATGGATACACCCGAGTATTGTCGTGAAGACCGTATCAATCAGATCATCCTGCCGGCATTGGAGCTTATGAAAAAGAATCCGGCGTTTACGTTTGAGATGGAACAGACATTAAACCTGATGGAGTTTCTGGAAGCTCATCTGGAGAGGAAAGACGAATTGATCCGACTGTACCAGGAGAAGAGATTCGGTTGGGGTGCAACTTATAATCAGCCTTACGAAGGTCTTTCCAGTGGAGAACAGTTGGTCCGTCAGGCTTATTATGGAAGAAAATGGATTCAGGAAAATCTTCCTGGATGCGATGATCGGGTTGCTAATAATATAGATGTGCCGGGAAGAACCTGGCAAATGCCACAGATATTGGCTAAAAGCGGAATCCCTAATTTGTTTGTCAGCCGAATGGCAGAAGGTTTATACGACTGGTATAGTCCGGATGGATCGAAAGTGCTGACTTTTACTCCTGGAAACTATGGTTGGGCGTCTATGATCTGGAAGTTCTTCGATCAGGATGCCGTTATAGCTTTTCATAAGCTACACCATCGGACACAGCTGTGGAGCGATTATTTTAAGAAGCATCAAATACCGCCTCATTATGCTATTTTAATGAGCTGTGATGCTACCAAGCCGGTAGATTATCAGCCGTGATTGATGAATGGAATAAAATAGCAGATGCTTCGGATATTCCGTTACCACATTTGAAAGCCTCTACTGCTGAAGCCTATTTTGAAGCAGTGAGAGGAGAAAACACCCAGTTTGAAAAGATTGCAGGAGAAAGGCCGGACTTGTGGCTGTATATTCATGGACCTGCCCATTATGAAGCTACGAAATACAAACGGGAAGCGGCCGTTTTGTTACCAGCTGCCGAATCGTTTACCACATTCGCTGCTTGTCTGCGGAATGAACTGTCGTCATATCCTCGTCGTGCATTCGATCGGGCATGGATGGCTTCTATCTATCCTGATCATGGATTAGGCGGAAAGAATGGAGAAATAACCGATGCTATCTTTGAAGATAGCTTGAAAGTGGGACGTGATGAAGGACAAAAGTTATTGTCGGATGCTTTACAGCAAATCACGGAAGAAGTAAATACACATCCGGACAATTATATTGTATTTAATGATCTGACCTGGGAACGTAGTGAATGGGTAGAAGTTGAGATCCAGAAGCCACAGGCATCGGTGAAAGATGAGCGAGGACGCGTGGTACCCTCGCAAGTAAGAATCGCTGAAGATGGTAAGCGTTATGTTGTTTTCCTGGCAGAACAGATTCCGGCCATGGGATATCGTAGTTTTACTGTTGTGGAAGGAAAGAAACCGAAAGGGAATTTCACGGGTGCTGTTCAATGCTTGGCCAACAGTATTGAGAATAGTTATTATAAAGCACAACTAGGGAATGGTGGTATTGTTTCTCTTTATGATAAAGAATTAGGAAAAGAACTGATTCATTCTTCCAAATTTGCGTGTGGAGATGTCGTTGAACTGGGATATACAGGAAATGGAGCGGGCGAGTTTACTCGTATTACCGATGTGACACCGGGAGACATCATTCCTTTAAGTTCTTTCACCCCGACTTGGAAAGTAACGGAAGACGGTCCGTTGTTTACCCGTTTTGAGCAAGAACAACCTACCCAACATGCGGTAATCAGACAGACTATCACATTTTATCATACGTATAAAAAGATCGATTTTGACATAACCCTGAAAGATTTTGATGGAGAACATAACCGCCAGTATCGGATTGCTTTCCCGTTGAATATGATGGAAGAACGGACAATTCATTATGAAGTTCCCATGGGTGTTGCACAAGTGGGAAAAGATGAGCTGGACAAACAACCTGGAGGTTGGGCCTGGGGTGGAACCTATGTACATCATCCGAAAGATTCTCATCCACGGGAAATTCAGAATTTCATTTCAGCGAGCGGCAATGGATTTGGTTTTACCATGTCATCCTGTGTAGCTGTTGCAGATTGGTTGGATCCTTCGCGTGAAATGGCTGTTTATCCAGTATTACAAGGCATATTGCTCTCTTCCCATAAAAGTTGCCATGGCGAAGGAAACTGGTATCACCAGAAAGGAACCCATTCGTATAAGTTTTCTATCACCTCTCATTCGGAAGGTTGGAAAAACGGATATCCGTTTGGTATAGCCAGTAATCATCCTTTTTATGTACAGAAAAAGGTAAACAAAGGTGGTTCTTTGGCTGCAACACATAGCTTCTTACAGATTTCAGATCCTTTCACTGCATTATCATTAATCAAGAAAGCGGATCAGGACGGTAATCTGATTATTCGTCTGACAGAAATGGAAGGGAAAGATAAAGAAATAACTGTTACGCTTCCTTTTGAAGTGAAGCAGGTAATCCGAACCAATCTGATAGAAGAAGAGCAAGAAGCCTTAAATGTTTCAGGCAAGCAATTACGTCTGAAGTTAGGCCATCATGCCATTGAAACCTATAAGCTGGTTCTTTGATACAAAGGAATATTGGAAATAGTATGTACTTTAAATAAAGATGACCATGAAAGAAATGACATCGTTAGAACGTTGCATGGCGGTATTGAACGGGAATATACCCGATAAATTGCCTGTTGTACCGCAATGCTTTATGTTAGCTGTCGAAACAGCCGGCATGAAGATAAGTGATGTAAATAAAAACGGCCGTAAGATGGCGGAAGCTCATTTTATTTCTCAGGAGAAATATGGGTATGATGGTTGTGTCATTGACTTTGATGATGCGACCATTGCCGAGGCAGTAGGAGCAAAGGTGATTTTTAGAGACGATGAACCGGCAATTGTTGATGAGAGCGAACCTGTACTGAAGGATTTACGGGATGTATATGATTTATCTATTCCTGATCCTTTTACGTCGGGACGATTAAATGAATGGCTGGAAGCAACACGTGTCTTAAAGGAGAAGATAGGAGATCACGTATTTATTATGGGACGGGCAGATCAAGGTCCTTTCAGTATTGCCTGTCTTTTACGTGGTACGACTCAATTTATGATGGACCTGATGACGGAAGACAGACAATTGATTCAAGATGTATTGGATTATTGCCGGAAAGTAAGTGCTGTGTTTGCCAAAGCCCAGAAGGATGCGGGTGCTCATGCTACTTCTATTGGAGATGCTTTGGCTGGGCCGAATCTGATTTCACCGGAGATGTATCGTGACTTTGCTTGGGAACCGGAGAAACGTCTGGCAGAAGAAGTTCAGGCTTACGGAATCCCGTTCTCTATTCATATATGTGGGAATACCAATGGTATTATCAAAGATATGGGAATGACCGGAGCAAAAATCCTGGAAGTGGATTGGATGCTTGACATGAAAGAGGCTCGTCAGCTTGTTCCTGCAGATACGGTTTTGATGGGTAACATAGATCCGAGTTTTCCATTAGTATTAGGTTCGCCTACTGATGTAGAACAAGCCGTAAAGAACTTGATTGAAGCAACACAAGGTCGCAGACATATCATCAGTTCTGGTTGTGCCATGGGACGGAATACTCCGGTTGATAATTTTAAGGCTTTTATTGCAGCAACACGTCGCTATGGTTCGTATGAAGAAATTCAACGTCTCCAGGCAAATGAAGTAGGATGATTAAATCAGATGCGTATGAAGAAAATAATAATTCCGATATTGTCTTTGTTGCCATTCTTTTCAGTACAGGCTCAGTTTGAGAAGAATTTATATACTTGCGATGAAGAAACTTATGGCTTATTGAAGAACCTTTCCGATTCACAATTAGGAAAGGGTAGTATTTATCTGTTCACAACTACACATCAGGATTTGGCATGGCTGAACCATATTGATGCTTGTATAGCCGATCGTGATACATTGTGGCTGACTCCATTCCTAAAGCGATTGGAAGAAGATCCGACATTTAAGATGGATATTGAACAGACATCTATCGTGATGGAGTACTTACATCGACATCCAGACACGAAGCCTCTGTTTGATAAGTATATCAAAGAAGGTCGTATTTGTATCGGAGGTACGTACATCCAGCCGTATGAAGAAATGTATTCAGGAGAATCATTGGCTCGTCAGTTTTATTGGGGTGCCCGTTGGTTGAAGAAGAATTTTGACGGCTACCAGACATTATCTTATTTTAATGTGGATGTTCCAGGCCGGACATTGCAAATGCCTCAGATCATGAAAAAAGCCGGTGTGAATAACCTGATCATCAGTCGTCATGAACGAGGCTTGTTTTATTGGAAAGCTCCTGACGGATCAAAGGTCCGGACTTATACACCGGGGCATTATATCTATTTCTATAATGTAATGGCAAAAGAAGATACGGCAGCCGTTAAGGAATTAGGAAAGGAATCGATCTTATGGTACACAAAGTATAATGATATCAAGCAGGCAAAAACAGTTATGCCGGCCATGTTGAATTACGAATTATCATGGGATCAGAAACCGGTGGCAAATACATTGCAGTTTAAGGATAAATGGAACCGCGTTCAATATATCCGTAAGGAAGGAGAGATGAAATGGGAAAAAGTCAATCTACCCAAATTTGAATATGCCACGGCAGACAACTTTTTCAATACGTTGGATCATTCTACGAAAAACTTGCCCGAAATAGAAGGAGAACGCCCGAATGTGTGGTTATATATTCATGGTCCTTCGCACGAGAAAGCCATTACGGCAAGTCGAAAAGGTGATTTACTGTTGCCGGCTGCAGAAGCAATGGCTTCCTATCGGATCATGACTTCCGGTTCTTTTCTTTCTTATCCTTCAGAGATGTTTGACGAAGCGTGGAAGGCAAAGATTTATCCGGATCATGGTTGGGGCGGTAATGGAGGAATCATGACGGATAATGAATTCCGACGGAAATATGATTTTGCCTTGACGGAAGCAGAGAAACAGCTTATAGAAGATGCCGGTTATCTGGCATCGTCGGTTAATACGAAGGCTGAAAAAGGACGACCTGTCGTGTTGTTTAATAACTTGTCATTTGCCCGTACTGCTCCGGTCCAGTTTGAGATTCGTTTGGAGGAAGGTTTTGCCAAGCAGTTGTCTGTACAAGATGCAGAAGGAAAACAAATACCGATTCAGTTGTCGGATGTCAGATATTATGAAGATCAGAGTATTCAGCAGGCAAAGGTCCATTTTGTAGCTTCTGCTGTTCCTGCTATGGGGTTGAAGACCTATTATGTAAATGCTTCTTCGGTGGCTGCTCTACGTTCGGCTTCCGATCAGATCATAGAAAATTCATATTATCGGATTGAATTAGCCAAAGGTGGTATCAAGCAGATCTATGACAAAGAACAGCAGACTCCGTTACTGAATACTGCAAAGTTTTTGGGTGGAGAAGTAATCACCATGCGTTCATTTGGTAATGGTGCTGGCGAATTTGATGCTGTACAGCAACCGGATATGGAAGGATTTGATAAAACATCCAGTCATGCGGCAGATTGGACGCTTCTGGAAGATGGTCCGGTTTATACGGCTTATAAGTTGAGAACGCCAATCCGTCATGCAGTAGTGGAACAGACTTTGCGCGTATATCACCAGACAAAACGGATTGATATGGATGTGGATCTGTTGAATTGGGAAGGTGTTATGTTCCGGGAGTTCCGTCTGATGTGGCCTTTGGCGTTTGGAAAGGCTGAAGTTTCTTATGAAGTTCCTTTTGGTGCGTTGACAGTCGGTAAAGACGAAATGCCTGGTGCTGCCGGTGAACGTTATTATGTGGAGAATAAGGAACAGCATCCGCGTGGAATTGGGAATTGGATCAGTGCGAAAGGAGACAAAGCGGCTGTTACGATGACTTCATCGGTTGCGGTAGCCGATTATTTGGATCCGACGGATCAACCAGTCGATTATACGATATTACAACCGATTCTGATGGCTTCCAGAAGAAGTTGTCATGGACAGGGAAATGATTATTTCCAACCGGGAGATCATTCGTTCCATTTCTCGATTACTTCGCATCAGCCGGGAAGCATTCAGCGTGAAGAAGCTGGAGTTTCTGCCAATGCTCCGCTAATATCTGTGTATAATCCTATTCGATATGCAGAGACTCGTTTGCCGGAAGAATATTCTTTCCTGACATTGGATAATCCTCAGGTCAAGGTGACTGCCCTGAAAAAGTGTGAAGATGATAATAGTTTGATCGTCCGTCTGTATAATTGTTCCAGTCAGGAGGAAGTGGTACATTTGCAAATGCCTTTCCAGCCGAAAGCGATTGTACATACGAATCTGATTGAAGAAGATTTGGAAAGTGTGCAAGAGATACGATTGGGAAAATATGCGATTGAAACATATAAAATCAAGTTAGAATAAGACATGAAGAAATGTAAGACGAAGAGAAACATCCTGGCTGCGCTGGGATGTTTCCTTCTGGTGGCTTGTACAACGACAAGTAACCAGAATCAGACGACAACAGAAGAGTCGTTGACTCAGTATGTGGAGCCTCGTATTGGTACTGCTCATTGCCGGTGGTTCCATTTTGCTCCTGGAGCCTTGCCATTTGGTTTGGCAAAGCCTGCTGCTGCTACGAATGCGAGTGTAGGAAACAAGTCGGGTTGGGAAGCAACGGGCTATGATTATCGGGATACTTCTATCGAAGGTTTCCCTTGTTTGCATGAGTTTCAGGTAGGAGGTATTGTCTTGATGCCGACTGTCGGTGAACTGAAAACGATTCCAGGAGCTGTGAATTCGGAAGGCGAAGGTTATCGTTCTGCTTTTAGTCATGAAGATGAAGTCGCTACGGCCGGATATTATTCGGTCTTGTTAAAAGACTATGACATAAAGGCTGAATTAACGGCTACGAAGCGAGTTGCGTTCCAACGATTCACATTTCCGGAAAGTGGCGAAAGTCATATCTTGTTTGATATCGGAAACCGCCAGGGAGAAAGTGGTCCGGCTGTAGATGCTGAAGTAACGGTTTGCAGTAATGATCTGGTTGAAGGTTGGGTAAAGACCTTGCCGGAATACAGTAAGAAATATCAGGATGGTGCGACCATTACAATGTATTTCTCTGCCAAACTGGATAAAGAAGCCAGTTCTTTTGGTACGTTTATCAAAGAAGATGTCAAAGAGAATCAGGCATCCGTTAAAGGTGTTGGGGCAGGAGCTTATCTGACTTATCAGACTAAGGCTGGTGAAACCGTGACTGCCAAAGTGGGGCTTTCGTATACTTCTGTCGAAAATGCCCGGTTAAATCGAGAGGAGGAAACGAATCAGGATCAATTGACATTTGATGAAGCTCGTTCGGCCTCTCATCAAACTTGGGAAGAATACTTGGGTCGGATTCGGGTAGAAACACCGGTGAAGGAAGATAAAGTAAAGTTCTATACAGGTTTGTATCATGCTATTTTAGGTCGTGGTCTGGCTAGCGATGTCAATGGTGCTTATCCGAAGAATGACGGTTCGATAGGTCAGTTGCCGATGGAAAATGGAAAGCCGAAGTTCTCTTTCTATAATACCGATGGTATTTGGGGTGGACAATGGAACTTGATTCAGGTTTGGGCCTTGGCTTATCCGGAGTACTTGTCGGATTATGTCAGCACGCATTTACAGGTCTATAAAGATACGGGCTGGTTAGGTGATGGCATTGCCTGCAGTCGTTTTGTATCGGGCGTTGGAACCAATCAGTTGGGAAATGTTATTGCGGCTGCTTATTTGTGTGGTATTCGTGACTTTGATGTAGAAACAGCTTATGCAGCTGCCCGCAAGAATGAATTGGACGGAAAGGATCGTCCGATGGGTGCCGGCAAGTTGGATACAGACAAGTTTGTCAAATATGGTTATGTCCCTCACAAAGATCAAGGAGAGTATCCGGATGAGTCGTGGATGTTTTCTGCATCTCATACGTTGGAATATTCGTTTGGTGCGTATGCGGTCGCTCAGATGGCGAAAGAATTAGGCAAGATGGACGATTATCAGCAATTGATGGATTTATCGAAAGGTTGGGAACGTATTTATAATGAAGAGACCAATCTGATTCATCCGAAATGGGAGAATGGAAAATTCATTGAGAACTTCGATCCGATGCAAGTATGGCGTGGCTTCCAGGAAGGAAATGCTTATCAATATACATTCTATGTACCGCATGATGCCCAAACACTGATCGCGAAGATGGGTAAAGAAGAATTTGTCCAGCGTCTGGACAGTATTTTCATTATCTCGCAAGATAAGATTTTCAGTGGAGGCAAGACGATTAATGCTTTTGCCGGCTTGCAGACATATTATAATCAGGGAAACCAACCTTGCTTGCATATTTCTTGGCTGTTCAATCAGGCTGGCCGTTACGATTTAACGCAGAAATGGGTAAGAGCTATCTTGGATGAGTTCTATGGAACAGATGGAATCCATGGTTATGGATACGGACAGGATGAAGATCAGGGACAGTTGGGTGCCTGGTATGTGATTTCTTCCTTAGGTATGTTTGATGTAAAAGGATTGGCCGATGTGGATCCGGTCTTTTCATTGGGTAGCACGTTGTTTGATAAAGTAACGATTCGTTTGAATAAAGATTATTATCCGGGTGATACATTTGTGATTGAAGCACATAATAATGACAAACAGCATGTTTATGTAAAAGACTATGTTTGGAACGGAAAAGAGTTAACATCTCCAGAAATCCGTTTCAAAGATGTTGTATCGGGTGGTCAGTTGTCTGTTGAAATGAGCGATCAGCCAGTCGTCAAATGATGACAGATCATAAATCTTTTCCGTAAATTTGAAAGAAACATAAGCATTTGAACTTACGGAATTGGCTTAAAACAGAAAGAGGTTGCGTCATGATATCGTGAACGCAACCTCTTTTTATAAGATAGATTTGTCTTTTTACCGTAAGCGATCCAATGAACGAACCAAAGCTTCATCAGCTCCGATATTACGGATGGCCAGATAATTCAGGATTAAACTGATAAATGGGAATGTTAAAGCGATTTTTCCGGTGATGTCAACATCTCCCAAATCTTTTGATACTGTCCATACATAGAAAGCATATAAGCCATAAAAACCTAACATCAGGATGGCATTGAAAATACACAAACGAATCTGTAGAATGCGTTTGCGATAAAGGAAAATGGTAATCAGTGAAATGAGGGCTATAATTGCTGTCAGCGCAAACAAACCCCATGTCGGATAAAGTAATTCCGGTTGATCTGTCAGCATCGTTGAGATACCAGAGGCATCAAACGAACATAAAGACTCACCTGCCTGTAAAACCGTTAATGGCAGGAATAATGTTGCAATCATCAGTGCGACGATGATTAACAGATATACAGTTTGTATTCTTTGTATCATAAGTATTCTTCTTTTTAAGTTATTGTCGTTTGAATCAGAAAATGAAAAGAGCAATTAATAAAGGATATTTCCTGTCGGTTGACTGAAAAGACTTTATTAATTGCTCTTTTATGGATTCAAACTGTCGTTAGCAAATAAATATATTCCGACAATTATTAGAAATTATTCTTTTCTTTAGCAGGATTTCTGTAATAAACCTTACCATCCTCATACTCTTTCGCTGCGATCAATGTTGGTTTAGGCAGCTTTTCATAGTAACGAGAGATTTCAATCTGCTCTCTGTTTTCGAACACTTCTTCCAGATTGTCGTTATAAGAGGCGAACTCTTGGAGTTTCTTTTCCAGATCTTGTTTCATTTCAACACCAATCTGATTAGCCCGCTTTGCAATAATCGCTACCGTTTCATACACATTACCTGTATCGGCACAAAGTTTCATCATGTCGCGTGTAATGGTATTCGTCGGCGCGTTCGTTTTTCTGTAATCCATACTTCGTTTATATTGATAATTCGTTTAATACGTATTAGTAATCCGCTTGCTAGCATAATTGAAATACTTGGTCGCATCTTTCAGATATTTACCTTCCGGATACTCATTGATGTAATTGTAATATTCGTCAACTACATCACGGTATCTTCCTTGTAACTTTTCGTCGACACTAACCAATGCCAATTCATATTTTGCGCGCAGCATAATATACATAAATTCTTCACGATACTTTGAATACGGATAATTCTTCAACGCATTCTCTGCCGTGATAACCGCAGACAAATAGTTGTTACCCATATAAGTACCCAAGTTGAAATAAAGCCGGGTAGCCAGCAATTCTTTCAACGCCAGTTTTTCCTGCAGTTCGAACAAGATTCGCTGTGCTTCTTCTGCCCGTTCGCTTTGTGGGTAATAATCCATGTACAACTGCAATTGTTCGATTGCCTTATACGTCTGTGTCTGGTCTAATTTAGGATCCGGAGAATCTAAATATAAACCATAACCGGAATAATAACGTGACAGTTCGGCATATTCGCCTTTCGGGTACGTCTTGTAATAAGTCTCAAAATATTGCGAAGCTGTCTGGTAATCTTTTTGCCCATAATAGCTTTGAGCGAGCAGATACAGAGATTCTTCTGCATAAGCTGTTCCTTTAAAGATTGTAACCAATTCATCCAACAGCGTTGCTGATTTGGAGTATTGTTTCGCGTTGAAATACTTCTTGGCGTACGAATACTTCAATTCATAATCTGTGCTTTTCAAGATCTTGTTATACTCTCCGCAAGAGGTAAACAAGACAGCACTCATCATCCATAATAATACAATCTTCTTCATTCAACCATACGTTTAGCGCGCAAAGATAACAATTCTTTGTGAAATACAAGGTCGTTAGCGTATTAAAAATTACAATTTGTATAAATCACTGGCTGCAATCAGTTCGAGTTTGTTCTCTTTCAGTACCTCGGCGCAACGTTCAACATTGTCCGGACGGATGATGACGTTCGCTGCATCGCCCTGCGAAAAAGCATACATATATTCAACGAAGATACCGGCTGCCGTAATGATTTGCATGGCTTTTGCCAATGCTCCGGGCTGATTCGGGCAGTGAAGGCATACCACATCGGCTACACTTACCGCATATAAATGATCGCGCAATACTTGAATGGCCTTGTCGGTATCGGAAACGATAAGGCGGAGTATGCCGAAATCCGAATTTTCGGATACCGTGAATGCCGACATGTTAATGCCTGCTTCTCCTAATATATTGGCTACTTCCGTAAAACGGCCTTTCTTGTTCTCCAAAAAGATTGATAATTGTTTGATCAGCATAATAATCCTTTCTTTTAGTTATTATTCGAATTTACGGTTGTCGATGACGTGCTTTGCCTTGCCCATACTACGCTCGATGCTGCGTGGTTCGACAATCTTGATATCCGGCTGCAATCCGATTACGCTTTGGATGCGGTTGGTTATCTTTTTCTTCAAAGCAATCATCTTGTTCATTTCGTCTGAGTAATATTCCGGACGGACTTCTACCTGGATTTGGAATGTATCGGTATTGTTCACGCGATCCACAATAATCAAGTAGTGGGCCTCGAATTCCGGCAATTCCAAAATTACGGATTCTACTTGAGATGGGAAAACATTTACGCCACGAATAATCAACATATCGTCACTTCGACCTAAAATTCTTCCCATTCGGACAGCTGTACGCCCGCATTCGCACTTTTCGTAGATCAAATGTGTCAAATCGCGGGTACGATAACGAATCATCGGCATACCTTCTTTTGTTAATGTAGTGAAGACGAGCTCACCCATCTGGCCTGGTTCAACCGGCTGCAGGGTTTTCGGATCGACAATCTCCGGGAAGAAATGATCTTCCCACAGATGTGTCCCATTCTGGCATTCACATTCACCGCCAACGCCCGGTCCGCAGATTTCTGTCAGTCCGTAGATATCGTATGCTTTGATGTTCATTTTTTCTTCCAACTCTTTGCGCATGTTTTCAGTCCAGGGCTCTGCTCCGAAAATACCTACCCGCAGTTTGAATTCGTCAAGAGGAATACCCGAATTGCGGATAGTTTCTGCCAGATACAAAGCATACGAAGGTGTACAAGCCAATGCCTTGGCTCCGAAGTCGTGCATTAGCTGAATCTGTTTCTGAGTATTGCCACTACTCATCGGAATAACGGTACCTCCGATATTCTGTACGCCACCATGCAATCCCAATCCTCCGGTAAACATACCATATCCGTATGATACTTGGACGGAATCATTCTTACTTAATCCGTAGGCTGTCAGGCAGCGGGCAACGACTTCTTCCCATATTCCCAAGTCTTTGCGGGTATATCCAACGACAATCGGCTTGCCGGTTGTACCCGACGAGGCATGAAGCCGCACAATTTCGGACATAGGAACGGCCATTAATCCAAACGGATAATTGTCGCGCAAGTCTTGTTTGACAGTAAAAGGAAGTTTTGTGATATCATCGATCGATTGAATATCCTGCGGAACTACACCCAGCTCCTGCATCTTCTTCCGGTAGAAAGGGGAATTATGATAAACGTGTTCAACAACTCTTCTCAGTCTGATACTTTGCAGTTTCCGCATTTCTTCGCGGTCCATGCATTCTATTGTTTCGTTCCAAATCATAGTTTTTCTTGATATTGACGTTAAGTTTATTTCTAAAATCGGGCGAAAAGTAATAACTTTTTCAGAGAAAGCCAAGGAAAAGCAGAAAATGTTTATCCGTTACGGTGTTTTTATGTGGAAAAAGATACTTTGAGGGAAGGAGCTGTTCACGCCATGCAATCTTTTTCAGAATCCCAATTAAAGTTGCAGATCCTACCAGGGAAAACTGTAATTCTGCCTGGTAATTCTTTAGTTCACGTCGGGAACTAAGTAATCCACGGCGTGAACTACTTAATCCACGACGTGAACTAAGTAATTCTCGACGTGAACTAAAGAATTTAAAGGGTGTATATAAGAATTTCAGCCTGTGTATTCATTTTAGATAGGTAGATGATGAACTTTGGAATAGGTATCCGTTCCAAATAAAGAATTTAATTTTTAGTATGAAGAATAAACATCCTCGTATAGAAATCATGGACACGACGTTGCGCGACGGTGAACAGACCAGTGGTGTTTCGTTTGTGCCACATGAAAAGTTGATGATCGCCCGTTTGTTACTTGAGGATTTAAAAGTAGATCGGGTGGAAGTAGCCTCGGCACGTGTGTCGGAAGGCGAATTCGATGCCGTTAAGATGATTTGTAATTGGGCTGCCCAGCGAGATCTTCTTCCGAAGGTGGAAGTCCTGGGGTTCGTTGACAAAAACGTGTCGGTAGATTGGATCTATAATGCGGGATGTAGAGTCATTAACCTGTTGTGTAAAGGTTCGGAAAAGCATTGCCGTTGCCAGTTGAAGAAAACTCCCGAAGAACACATTGCGGGTATTACCGAGACCGTTTTATACGCTGTACAAAAAGGCTTGTCAGTGAATGTCTATCTCGAGGATTGGAGTAATGGGATGAAAGACTCACCGTCGTATGTTTTCCAACTGATGGATGCGCTGACTGCCCTGCCAATCCGTCGGTTTATGCTACCGGATACATTGGGAATCTTGAATCCTTTGCAGGTGATCGAGTATATGCGTAAGATGAAGAAGCGTTATCCGGGCGTACATTTCGATTTCCATGCTCATAATGACTACGATTTGGCTGTAAGTAATGTGTTGGCAGCGGTATTAAGCGGAGTCAAAGGGTTGCATACAACGATCAATGGTTTGGGCGAGCGTGCAGGTAATGCTCCTTTATCGAGTGTGCAAGCCATATTAAAAGATCATTTCCAGGCGATCACGAATATCGACGAAAGCTTGCTGAATGAGGTAAGTCGCATGGTCGAATCGTATTCAGGTATCTCCATTCCGGCTAATAAACCGATTGTAGGAGAGAATGTATTCACGCAAGTGGCAGGTGTTCATGCTGATGGAGATAATAAGAACAACTTATATTGTAATGATCTGCTTCCCGAACGTTTCGGACGCAAGCGTGAGTATGCGCTGGGTAAGAATAGCGGTAAGGCAAACATCCGTAAGAATCTGGAAACTTTGGGACTGGATTTGGATGAAGAGTCGATGCGTAAGGTGACGGAACGGATTATTGAATTGGGAGATAAGAAAGAAGTCGTTACTCCCGAAGACCTTCCGTATATTGTCAGTGACGTGTTGAAACATGGTGTTGTCAGTGAGAAGGTAAAACTGAAGAGTTATATCGTCAATCTGGCCTATGGCTTGAAACCGATGGCAACCCTGAAGATTGAAATCAACGGGAAAGAATACGAAGAAAGTTCGAGCGGTGACGGTCAGTATGATGCATTCGTTCGTGCCTTGCGGAAAGTCTATAAGGAAACGTTGGGCCGGAAGTTCCCGATGTTGACCAACTATGCGGTAACAATCCCACCAGGCGGACGGACAGATGCCTTTGTACAAACCGTTATTACTTGGAGTTTCGAAGGAAAGGTATTCCGAACTCGAGGCTTGGATGCCGACCAGACAGAGGCAGCTATCAAAGCTACCATCAAAATGTTGAATATGATAGAAGAATAATAGTAAACAAAATAAATCATCAAAGAAAATGAATTTCAAAATAGCTGTATTAGCCGGCGACGGAATCGGACCGGAAATTTCCGTACAAGGTGTAGATGTTATGACTGCCGTATGTGAGAAGTTTGGTCATGAGGTAAGTTATAAGTATGCTCTCTGTGGAGCAGATGCTATTGATAAGGTGGGCGATCCGTTCCCTGAAGAAACGTATCAGATTTGTAAGGAAGCTGATGCTGTATTATTCTCGGCGGTAGGTGATCCGAAGTTCGATAACAATCCTACAGCCAAAGTGCGTCCGGAACAAGGACTTTTGGCCATGCGTAAGCGTTTGGGACTTTTCGCAAATATTCGTCCTGTGCAGACATTCAAATGCTTGTTGCATAAATCTCCGCTTTGCGCTGAACTGGTAGAAGGTGCCGATTTTTTATGTATCCGCGAATTAACCGGAGGAATGTATTTCGGAGAGAAATATCAGGACAACGACAAGGCCTACGATACGAATATGTATACACGTCCGGAAATAGAAAGAATCTTGCGGGTTGGTTTTGAATATGCCATGAAGCGTCGTAAACATCTGACGGTTGTAGATAAGGCGAACGTATTGGCTTCTTCTCGTCTGTGGAGACAAATTGCTCAGGAAATGGCTCCAAAATATCCGGAAGTGACTACCGATTATATGTATGTGGACAATGCCGCCATGCGTATGATTCAGGAACCGACTTTCTTTGATGTCATGGTAACAGAGAATACATTTGGAGATATCCTGACAGACGAAGGTTCTTGCATCAGTGGTTCGATGGGCTTGTTGCCATCTGCTTCTACGGGTGAAAGCACACCGGTATTTGAACCTATCCACGGTTCATGGCCACAGGCAAAAGGATTGAACATCGCTAATCCGTTGGCACAAATTCTCTCCGTTGCCATGTTGTTTGAATACTTCGATTTAAAGGCTGAAGGTGCGCTGATTCGCGAAGCCGTAGATGCTTCATTGGATGCTTGTGTTCGTACACCGGAAATTCAGGTTGAAGGTGGAGCCAAATACGGTACTAAAGAAGTTGGTCAATGGATCGTTGAGTACATTAAAAAGAAATAATGAGTACTGATGTTTTTTGAGTTTATAAGTTTTGTATCCTTCGAAGAATGAAACTTATAAACTCAAAAACTGAAAAGCTTATACTTATTCGCACATTCGTAATAGTTCTTCCACGATCGCTTGATCATAGCCCATTTCCTGTGCTTTCAAGAAATCTTTCTTGGCCGATTCTTTTTCATATTGTGCCAATTTGACTTTCCCTCGCAAGATATATAAAGAAGCATTGGGCGTACTTTCTACGAAAATCCGATTAATATCGCTCATGGCACGGGCATTTTTCCCCATCAGGAAATAAAGATCAGCCCTTCCTTCATACAAGATCCAGTCACGAGGCATTTTATCAATCAGGTAATTATAGATCCGTTCGCTTTCATCATAATTTCCTCGCGTCTTTTCCAAGATGGCATATCCCATGCGGGCCAAAACCGACTTTTCGTTCAGTTGGAGAATCTTGTCGAAATCACCTTCTGCCGCTGCATATTTCTTCTGTGCCAGATAAAGCAGTCCGCGTGCATACAGTGATTCCTGATGTTCCGGATCTACAATCAGCAACGCATTATAATCGTTAATGGCTTTGTCTATTTCTCCCAATTCCGTATAAAGCGAAGCTCTGTTTTCCAATATGGTAACGCTTTTGGGGTGACGGCTTAACGCCGCTGTATAAGAAACGATTGCCTCTTGTTTTTTTCCTTGTCTCCGTTGAATTGTTCCTAAATTACAGAGTAAAGCAAAATTAGCCGGATTACCCGGTTCTTCGCGCATGGCGTTTTTGAGCGCTTCTTCAGCCGAAACTAAATCGTTTTTATCAAAATAATCACAGCTTTTCTGTATCCATTCTTCATAAGTCTGTGCAGAAAGAGACCCGAAGCCACAAGAAATAAAAAAAATCGAAAGAAATATAAATCTTTTTCCCATTTAATTTGTTTACTAAATAAGCACGTGCAAAACTAAGGATTTATTTCGGCTATTTGTCCAAATATAAATTATTTATAGCTTTGCTACACTTTGTAAGAATTCAAGATAGAATAAGTTGAGTGATAACGGATAAAGCAAAACAAATTTAAAATAGAAAACAATATGATTTTATTAGAAGTAGTTGAAACGGGCACTAAGTTGTCTCGTGTATTAGATTCTCTTGTTGAGCAGGGAGCTGCTTTGGGTTGGACTTTGATTAAAGCCTTGCTGGTATTTAT
>OHIN01000835.1_pt1 | contig 19127 bp, 10 predicted proteins | sample 1568261 | NCBI WGS metagenome assembly OHIN01 (sample SAMEA3879578, study PRJEB24766) | human gut metagenome | biome: human-associated habitat; feature: feces | place: USA | collected 1985/1987
GTGTTGTAGAGGTGGATAAAAGCCGGAGCGAGAATGTCCGTCGCTGGTGGCCTTTCTTCCGGGATCGCCGGATCGATGCTTTCGATGGGCTTACAAAACGTTTTTTGGTTAAGTAAAGACCTCGTGAGAAAGAATATGCTTCTCCTTTTATAAGGAATGAATAGTGGCGGAATGGACAATGGAATATTGGTTGTTTCGCCGTTTTTATAAGCTTGTCAGGTATAACTCGTTTATTTATATGGAGTACTTTTCTGAAAGATTATTTGTAAATAAGTTTGTAACATAAGAAATAAGTATTAAATTTGTGCCGTTAGTCCTCGCCAAGCCTCTTAACAATGCTCAAATAGGTGAGGCTTTTTATTATAAAAAAATACTATGGAAATTTTTACGAAAAGATATTCTTCTCCAAGAGAACTTGTACAGCGCCTTATGTCAAGAGGGTTGGTAATTGACAATGAGCAACGTGCTGAAGCATATATAATCAATATCGGATATTATAGATTGAGTGCATATATGTATCCGTATTTGTTAATACCCAAAACAAATCATATTTTCAAAGATGAAGTTTCGTTTGATAATATATTAGATTTATATCGCTTTGATAAGAAGTTAAGAGTACTGCTGTTCAATGAAATTGAGAAGATTGAAATAGCATTTAAAGAAGCTGTTGCTAATATAACGGCACAAATGACAGGTGATATCTTTTGGATGACAAATTCGAAGTATTTTAAAAACCAAATTGTTTATAGTAAAACTTATTCTCTTGTAGAGGCAGAATACAATAAGTCCACTGAAGATTTTATCAAGCATTTCAAATGTAAATACATGGATCCTTTTGCCCCTGCTTGGATGTTATCTGAAATAATTCCATTTGGTATAACTATTCAATTATATAGAAATCTTATGGATCAACGCATTAGAAAGCAGATCTCTAAAAGGTTTTATTTGCAACCTCAGGCTTTAGAGTCTTGGATGACGACAATTGCACTTACACGAAATGCCTGTTGTCATCATTCCCGTGTATGGAACAAGGTTAACTCTATAATTCCTGCTGATGCCAAAAAGATGATACGCCCTTGGATTACTATACCTGTTGCTAAGAATAGGATTTATTTTAATATCTGCATGATTAAATATTTTATGAATATAATATCTCCTAACAATGACTTTAAGGCTAAATTGAATAATTTATTCATTAGGTTTCCTCAGATAGATTTGAAAGCTATGGGTTTTCCTATTGGTTGGGAAAGAGAACCTTTGTGGGTATAAATATTTGTTTCTTGATATTTATACCCAATGCATCTATATGCTACTTATCGTATTTCGCTTGGCCAATCTTACCCCTCTAACTTCGGTAACTTCAGTATAAAGCGTATGAGAGAAACAAATACGCGGCCATACTTCTCCAACTTGATTTGACCAACACCACGGATCTGATTGAAATCTCCTAGTGTGATAGGCTTTTGAGCTACCATATCTTCCAATGAATCATCTGTAAAGATATGATAAGCCGGGCGTGATTCGCGGTCGGCCAATTGCTTGCGGAGTTGCTTTAAGGCATCCCATAAAGTTTCATCCACCGATTCAGATTCAATCGGACGAATAGGCTGAGCCTTGAATCCTTTTTTCTCTGTTCCTGCCTTTGTTTTCTTTTTCTCTGGTTCAGGTGGAATGTATTTGGCCAGTTGAGCCGTTGCCTTTCCATACAACACCTTTGTGCCAAGGGTTGTAACCTTCAATCGGTTTGCATGGACATAATCAATTTCCAGAAATCCCAATTGAATCATTTGATAAATGTATTCTTTCCATTCCATATACGAAAGGTCACGACCGGCTCCGTACGTTTTAATATGGTGAAATCCTTTTTCTGTCAGTTCTGTTCGGGCTGCTCCACGCAGGATATGAATCAGCATTTCAACCCCGATTTGCTGATTGGTACGAACTACGGCACTGAGCGCTTTTTGCACTAAAATACTTCCGTCGAAACGTAGTGGTGGATTCTTGCATACATCGCAGTTTCCACAATCCTTTTCCACCTCTTCTCCAAAGTAGCTGAGCAGGATTCGACGACGGCAGACATCTGTTTCGCAATACCGCTGCATTCGGTTGAGCTTCTCCAGATTAACTTCTACTTGTCCGCTTTCTTCCGCAAATTGGCGGAGGACAATTAAATCGCTCATAGAATAGAACAACAACGTATCACTCTTGGCTCCATCTCGTCCGGCACGGCCAATTTCCTGATAATAGTTCTCAATGCTTCCCGGCATATTGAAATGGATTACCCAGCGGATATTGCTTTTATCAATTCCCATTCCGAAGGCTACCGTTGCACAGACAACATCTACCCGGTCGTGGATGAAATCATTCTGAGCCTGTTCCCTTTTTTGCGGAGATAATCCCGCATGATAAGCGGTTGCCTTGATTTGGAACAACGACAGTTCTTCTACCAGCATCTCTGTGTCACTCCGCTTCATGCAGTAGATAATCCCACATTGGTCACGATGTTGGCGTATAAAGTGGACAATAGATTTGATCTTCTCTTTCTTGTTCAATCCTCGGCGGACCGTCAGCGATAGATTCGGCCGGTCGAAAGACGAAATAAATACTTGAGGATTATTGAGTCTGAGTTGCTCGATAATATCTGTTCGGGTTACTTTGTCGGCGGTAGCAGTCAACGCAATGACCGGAACGTTGGGAAAACGTTCTTTCAGAATAGCCAGTTGCGTATATTCCGGACGGAAATCATGTCCCCAGTGTGATACACAATGAGCCTCGTCGATGGCTATCAACGATATATCCAGGCGAGGTAAGAACCAGTCGGCTTCAGCCTTTACCCGTTCGGGCGAAATATAGAGTAACTTGATCTTCCCTTGGATACAAAGCTGTTTGACTTGCTGTTGCTCGCTGTCACTCATCATACTATTTAATGATGCTGCCGGAATACCATTCGCTATCAATCCCTCCACCTGATCTTTCATCAGGGCAATCAGCGGAGAGATGACTAATGTAATACCCGGCAGGTAAATAGCAGGCAGCTGATAGCAAATTGATTTACCACCGCCCGTAGGCATTAATACCAACGCATCTTTCTTTTGCAAGATATGTTGGATGATTTCGGCCTGTAACGGACGAAACTCGGAATATCCGAAAAACTTCTTGAGCAATTGCTGTAATTCTTTCATACAGGTTTCTTGTTTTTATAATGATTGGTTATCATGGCTGAAAAGATTAATTCTTTCTTTCCAGCTCACGCAGATTCTCCATCTTCTTCCGTTGCATGAATTCGTAAATACCTTCCAAATGCTCTGTTACACGTTGATGGCCGAATTCATAGACTTTCGTTACCAGACCATCTAGGAAGTCACGGTCGTGTGATACGACAATCAGTGTTCCGTCAAAGTCAAGCAACGCCTGTTTCAGGATGTCTTTTGTCTTCATGTCCAAATGGTTGGTCGGCTCGTCAAGGATCAGTAAATTGACAGGTTCAAGCAACAGTTTGATCATGGCCAGACGGGTACGTTCACCACCCGACAAAACCTTTACCTTTTTCGCTGAGTTCTCTCCTCCAAACATAAAGGCGCCCAGCAAATCTTTGATCTTATTTCGGATATCACCTTTGGCCACATCATCAATCGTCTGGAATACCGTCAGGTTTTCATCGAGCAGAGATGCCTGATTTTGGGCAAAATAACCAATCATGACATTATGCCCGATGGTCAGTTTCCCTTCGTGCTCGATTTCCTTCATGATACACTTTACTAAAGTAGATTTCCCTTCTCCGTTACGTCCCACGAAAGCAATCTTGTCACCCCGTTCTATGGTCAGGTTGGCATGACGGAATACAGTCTTGTCGCCGTAGCTCTTGGATACATCCTCAATGATTACCGGATAAGATCCCGAACGGGGTGAAGGAGGAAACTTCAATCGTAAAGCCGATGTATCTTCTTCGTCCACTTCCAGCAGTTCCAGTTTTTCCAGCATCTTCACCCGGCTTTGCACTTGCAGGGTTTTGGAATAAGTTCCTTTGAACCGCTCGATGAACTCTTTCGTCTCGGCAATAAACTTCTGCTGTTCGTCGTAAGCCTTTTGTTGTTGTTCGCGGCGTTCTTTCCGAAGTTGCAGGTATTGGGAATAATTTACTTTATAATCATAGATACGTCCCATCGTTACTTCAATGGTACGTGTGGTAATATGATCGACGAAAGCCCGATCGTGACTGATTACAACTACGGCTTGACCACTTTCAATCAGGAAGTCTTCCAGCCATTGAATGGATTCGATATCCAGGTGATTGGTCGGTTCGTCGAGTAATAAGACGTCCGGCTTTTGGAGTAGTAACTTCGCTAATTCGATACGCATTCGCCATCCACCACTGAACTCGCTGGTTTGTCGGTTAAAATCTTCCCGTTCAAAGCCCAATCCCATTAGGGTCTTTTCTATATCAGCGTCATAATTGATTTCTTCGATGGAATAAAACTTCTCACTCAAAGCCGAAACTCGTTCGATAAGTTGCATATATTCATCCGATTCATAATCAGTGCGGGTTTCGAGTTGTTGGTTGATGGCATTAATTTCGGCTTCCATTTCATGCAGATGAGCAAATGCTTGTGCTGTCTCTTCAAATACAGTCCGTCCGTCTTCTGTCATTAAATGCTGGGGTAAGTAAGCAATTACCGTATCTTTGGGAGCCGAAACTTTTCCTCGGGTTGGTTCGCGAACACCAGCCAGGATTTTCAGCAAGGTTGATTTGCCTGCTCCATTTTTACCCATCAGAGCAATCCTGTCTTTTTCATTAATTACAAAAGAAATGTCTTGGAAAAGCGTGTTCCCCCCAAATTCAACTGTTAGTCCGTCTATAGAAATCATAAATTATTAGATGTATCGTATGAGCTTGCAAAGATAGGGATTCTGATTGAACAACTAAGGAAGAACTCGAAAAATACGTAATTTAAATCTTTAATTAATTTAGTTCTGGATGGACTTTTGATATTTAATGAAAAAAAACTCATTTAAATTTGCTTACTAAAACCAAATGTTATATGTTTGTAACATGAAATGACAAATAATTAGACTTATATTATATTGGTTGTAAGAAAGGAAACTAATGAATACTTTGTAATTAAAATTCAGCTAGTTAGCCTATTTTTCATATTTCCTATCGGTTGTATAATTAAGAGGATTAGTTGAAATAGTAATTCCTGATGAATTTAGAATTTGGAAAAGAGCCAAGAAAATAAGACTATTATTTGATGATTGTGATTGTAAACGCTAACAAGATAGAACTAAGGATTATGATAAAACGATTATTATTTGCAAGCCTTCTGTGTGCCACTTCTTTTACCGTCATGGCACAAACAGATCTCCAAAAGGAGAAAGGGCCAATTGTGGGTATTAAGACCAATGCTTTATATTGGGCCACAGTGACTCCCAACTTGGGATTGGAGTTCCGTCTAGCCAGACATTGGAGCTTGGATGTTGAAGCCGGATTGAATCCTTTTACCGGAAAAAATGACGATGGAAGCTATGGAAAATCCATCAAACATCTCAGAGTTCATCCAGAACTACGTTACTGGTTCTGTGAGACTTATCATGGACATTTCTTGGGATTGCACGTGCCTTATCTGATTTATAACGTGTCTGATATTAAATGGTTGGGTACGGAGAATGAACGCCATCAGGGATGGGGCACGGGTGCCGGTATCAGCTATGGGTATAGCTGGGTATTAGGCAAGCACTGGAATATTGAGGCCACATTGGGTGTCGGCTATTTGTATCTGGAGTCGGATAAATATCCCTGTGCTAATTGTGGAACCAAGATGGAAACCGTCAAGAAACATTATGTAGGCCCTACGCAGGCAGCTGTCAGTGCGATTTATTTATTTTAAAAACGTGTAAGGTATGAAAAAGCTCTATACATTCATCTATATGTTGGGGTGTACGTCTTTCTTGTATGCCCAGAATCCGGAAGAAGGTACTTTTTTAGTAAAGGAGAAGAACGCCGAACGTGTAGGAAATGATTTGGTGATTACCCTGAAGGCCGACATCAGTTCGCTGCAACTCTCGCGTAACCAGTCGTTGGTTTGTACACCCTTGGTAGAGAGTGGTGACAGCATCCGGGCGTTAGACCCGATTATTATCAACGGGAAAGTGCGCCACATCCTGTACGAACGCATGGAACGGACTGATAAGAAGGAAGTGGAAATCCGCCGTTATAATAAAAAGGAACAGACGGTTGACTATCTGGCTCGCACGCCGTATGCCGATTGGATGGAGAAGGCGGATGTCACTCTGGTGATGGACGACTGCGGCTGCGGTTGGAAGGCGTTGAGTGAGAACAGGAATCCGCTTTTCGCATTGAATTTTGCCGAGCCTGTCGTTATCAACCCAATGCTGGTGTATGTGAAACCGGCTCCCGAAGCGGTGAAGGCTCGCCATTTGGACGGTAGTGCTTATCTGGATTTCCCGGTGAACCAGACTGCCATTCATCCGGACTATCGGAACAACCCGGCCGAATTGAAGAAGATCCAGCAGACGGTCGAAGCGGTGAAGAACGATCCGTATGCAACGATTACCAGCTTGTCGATCAAGGGATATGCTTCTCCCGAAGGCACGTACAAAGGGAATGCTTATCTGGCCGAAAATCGGGCCAAGGCCTTGCTGAATTATGTGAAAGACCGCTATGACCTCTCGGGCGTAAAACTGTCGGTCGATTTTGAGCCGGAGGACTGGGAAGGCCTGGAAGCGGCTGTAGAAAAAGGCAACTTGCCGGATAAGGAAGAATTGCTGGCCATCATCCGTGCCGACGAACCGGCGGATTGGGATGCCCGCGAATGGAAGTTGAAAACGCTAAATGGGGGTACTTCTTATAAGGTCTTGTTGCGTGATGTATATCCTGCCTTACGCCACTCTGATTATCGGGTAAATTATAATATTCGCAACTTTACGGTGGACGAGGCAAAACAGATCATCCAATCTGATCCTTCGAAGTTGAGTTTGAACGAGATGTTTATGGTGGCCGAAATGTATGAGGCTGGTAGTGATCCATTCAACGAAGTGTTCGAAATTGCGGTTCGTATGTATCCGGAGGATGCAGTATCCAACCTGAATGCGGCGATCAGTGCGGTGAATACCCGCCAGCTCGACAAGGCGAAACGCTACCTGGCCAAGGTGAACGACTGCCCCGAAAAGCAACTGGCCGAGGCTTCGATCCTGATGTTGGAAGGAAATTTAGATGGGGCAGAAGCAATCTTGAACAAGCTGACCGACCATCCGTCTTTAGCTGAAGCTGTACAGGAAAACCTGAATCAAATTAACGCAAAACGTAAGGAATAAAATATGAAGGGATTGAGGAATATCGGATGGATGTGCCTCGCCTGGACTTTCTTTTCTTGTACGTCAGACCTGGATATAACCCAGGGTGGTACGGCAGAAACAGATGGCGAGGGGGCCTATTTCGTTTTGGAAGTGACTGCAGCTACAGGTACTTCCACACGTTCGAACCCGACCGGAGGTGAACCGGGAGATGGTTCTGAAACAGGGCTGGATTATGAAAATCGTATTGATGATTTAATGCTTTTCTTTTATCAGGCGGAAAAACAAAGCAACGCTTCTGCTGATACGCCGATTGATAAGATCTTCTATTTTGACCGTGATAAGTTGGAAGGCGACAACCGTACCGAACCGGTGCAGGTGAATTTGCCGGCCGGAGAATATGATTTGCTGGTCGTGACCAATACAGGGGATATGCGTGCCCAGTTGCAGGGTAAGACCTTGGGAGGTATACGCGATTATATCCTAACGAAGGCTTGGACGGAAAAAGACGGAAAGTATTCGCGCTTCGTGATGACTTCCGATGGACATACGGCAGACAGGGTGACGCTTTGCGGCAATCCGAAGAATGAGCCAGCCAATGCTGTTGTGGAAGTAGAAAGGGTGGCGGCGCGGATTGATTACCGGGCGAAAGCGGCTATCTTTGATGTGAACGATCATGTCTATGGCAAGGCGAAGGCTTCGCTGGTGGGAGCCGTGGTCCTTAACAAGATGGCGGAAGGTTCGTATCTGCTGAAGCGGACAGCGATGCCAGACAACGGTGCTCTGACGAGCGCTTCGCCGGTTACTTACCTGGGTAATGAACTGCCGGTAGAAGGGGGCGTGCAGCAGAATTATGTGGTTGATCCGTGGAGCTTGCAGAAGACGGCCAGCCCGGTCAACACTTCCTTAAAGAAACTGTATGATAACTATTATACTTCGTTCCGTCAAGAACAAGCGGTATGGGAATCTCTTATCCAGGAGGGAACTCCGGCAGGAGACTGGTATCGGCTTGATTATACGCTGGAGAATACGATGAGTCGCGAAGCCCAGCTGGACGCTTACCGCACGATGGTGGTTTTCCAGGTGCGCTATACTCCGAATGGATATACCGAGGGAGAGACGTTCTACCGGGTGAAAGACAAGATTTATCACACACGGGCCGAGGCCGAGGCTGCTGCCGAAGGTACAGGGGCGTTGGTGCGCGAGTTCCACAACGGTTTGTGCTATTATGTATGGCGCGTGCGCCATTCGAACGATAACAACGATAGTGCGAAGGGAATTATGGAATATGCCATTGTACGAAACAACATCTATCGTTTGTTAGTCTCTTCAATTTATGGTTTGGGTGACGAGGTGCCTTTCCCGGACCCGGATGGGGAAGAACCGGATACACCGGATGAACCAGACACTCCTGATGAACCAGATACGCCCGACACACCGGATGAACCCGATGAACCAGACACACCCATTACTCCTCCTGGGCCGGATGATGACGACGACGATGATGATGATGATAAACCCTCGAAAATTCAAGTGATAGTGACGGTGGAAAACTGGACTCAATTGGACGATGAAAATATTTATTTATAAATCAGAAAGCATACAGACAAGATGAAAACATATACCTACTTATTACGGCTGTTGCCCGTTTGGGCTGTTTTGACGCTGGGTTTGGTCTCTTGCGAATATATCCACGAAGATTTGAAGCCTTGCGATCATTATTTGCACTTTACTTATACCCATAATATGAAGTTTGCCGACGCATTCCAACATGAGTTGGTTTGCCAGGAGGAAGCGAAGACGGCCGAGCTTTTCATTTTTGATGGTGATGGAAAGTTCCTGTCTTCGCAATCCCTCCCGACCGAAACGCTGCAAGAGAATCGCATTCATTTAAACCTTGATCCTGGCAAATACAAATTGTTGGCGTGGGCCGGACTGAATGATACGGATTATGCCTGGACTAAACCGGCTGCCGGCGAGTCGATGGACGAATGGCTCATGTCGGTGCGGCAAGACGAGGGCGTTGTGGCCCGCGAGCTCTCCGGTCTCTTCCAGGGTACTTTGGAACTGACCATCCCGTCGGGGGGCGAGACCGATACGGAATTCCCCCTGGTAAAGAATACCAACAAAATCCGCCTGGCACTGATCGACGCGAACAGCGGCACGGGCTTGCAGGCCGACGATTTTACCATCCTGGCAACAACTCATAATGGCGATCTGAATGCGCAAAACCAGCCGGTGGCCGACGAAGCTGTGCTCTGGAAGCCTTATTTGCAGCAGGTGGAGACGGTGGCTGATACCGAGGGGGGAACGGCCATGCAGGCTGTCGTGGCAGAGCTGAACACGATGCGGCTGATGGATGGCTCGCAGACTTCCCTGCAGTTGTCGCACAAAGGGGAAGCGACTCCCTTCCTGCAGGTAGACCTGACTGATTTCCTGCTGCTCACGCAGATGGAATCGCACGACCTGGATGCCCAGGAATACCTCGACCGTCAGGACGAATATACAATTGTGGTTTATTTGGATATCGTTGACGGAAAGGCGCATTGCCTGGAAGTGATCGTGAACGACTGGACCATCCGTCTGGATGACGTCAACTTAGGAGGAAAGGAGGCTTGATATGAAGCGACAATTTTCTATATACGGAGCCTTGGCTGCCTTCGCCCTCTTTTGGGGGATGCTGACCGGCTGCGAGGCGGACGATACGCCGGGCGGAAGCTCGTCGGGCGAGGTGGTGCCCGTCACCATCTCCCTTCAGATGGATGAGGTGGATCAGCTGACCAAAGCAGTGGATGAGAATGCCATTAACACGCTGGATGTCTATATATACAATGGTTCGACAGTAGAAAAGCATTTGACGGAAACGGATTTCGGTGATGATTTACGGGCAGAGACCACATTGAGTGAAGGTCCGAAAACTATCTACGCCATTGCTAATGCTGGGAATCCGTATGGTAATACTGCCCCGCAGAATGAAGAGGTTAATGCCTTTAACTGGCTGGATGTGCAGCCAAACGCATATATGCCCATGTCCACCACAAAAGACACTACCTGGATGGTCAGCAGTTCACAGTCGGAATATGAAGTCCGCCTGAACCGCATGGTAGCGAAAATGAATGTCAAGATTGTGGATGAAAGAGCGGATAAAGCAGAAGAAGTAGGTGATATAACTATCGCGAAATTGCTGTTAACTCAGACTCCATTATATCGGTCGGAATACGGCGTAGTTGCTTCACCGGGTGAGGGTAATGATTGGAATGGAGTAGGAATAAATGATGGCGAATATTTCTACCTCCACGAAAACAGCGGAACATTTCCTATTTCAGTAATAGTAGGAACAGATGTTCGCACGGGTAATTTAGAGGCGAATATTCCCCGTAACCATATCTTTCCTTTGGTGATCCACCTGACGGATTACAGTTTGAATATTGATGTGGAATATCAATTGGCTGCCATCGGCACACTGCCTGTTACAAAAAAACTGCCTGTTACAAAAAATTTGAATACTTATAGTTTTGAACTGCCCGAAGGCTGTACCTTTGATGTTGAGATTACACCGAAGAAAGGTGAAGGAAATTGGGAGAATGCTTCTTGGACTGTGGGTGTACCTGAGAATACAAATACTTCAATTGTATTGAACGATCCTTGGACAGAAGCTATAAATAATACATCTATAGTAGATTCTTATACCTTTTCCGGCAAGGTTTCAGCCATACATCCGGGGGATAGTTATAAATGTACGATACCCATCAGCTTGACTGACGGTGGAAAGGAATACAATTTCACAATAGAAATGTCTACCCGCCCATTGAAAGACGGCGATTCAACAAGAAGCTACTCCGTTTCAGCGGAAACAGAAGCGGTACATATTGATTTGTAATCTATGATGGCCCTTTAGGCGGAAAATTCCGAAGTGCCGTTGCGAGGTGCGGCGGGGGTTTGGAAAATTCCAAAGTGCTGCGGCGAGGCGCGGCAGGTGTCCGGAAAATTCCGGAGTGCCGCGGCGAGGTGCGGCGGCTTTGCGGAAAAGTTTTATGAATAGAAAGAAATAAAAAAGTCACAAAATATGAGGAAAAATTATATCAAGGTTGAGAATATTTATCTGTATGATCTCGCCAATGCCGAGTTTATCAACTTCATGCAGCGTCTGCGGGCCTTGCTGCCGATCGTGAAAGACGAGGAAAGCCGCGACGCCGCTCCTGCATTGGCCATCACGGCCGATCAGGTGGCTGAGCTGGACGGCTACTTGCAGACGATGAACGACCTGACGCGCGAATCGCAGGTGAAGGCCGAAACGAAACCCAAGAAGGAAATAGACCGCCTGCGCGACAGCCTGATTGCCTACATCATCGAACAGGTTTCGCGTTCGCGCTCCCTGCCTCTGGAAGAGGAGAGCAAGGCGGCCGAGCAACTCTACATCGTGGTGAAGCCGTATTATGGCGTAGGAAAACTGCCGTACAATCAGGAGACGGAGGTGATAAAAGGCTTCCTGACGGATATGAACAAGACGGAAAATACGGCGGCGGTGACTACCTTGGGGCTTGAGAAGTATCTGGACCAGCTGCAATCGTACAACAACCAGTTCGAGGCGTTGGTAAAAGAGGCCGACGTGAAAAAGGCCAGCACGTATTTCAGCGAGAAGATGCGCGACGTGCGGGTACAGGCAAGCGAATTGTACACCGAGATGGCAGACTTTGCCTTTGCCTCCAACCTGTTGAACGAATCGGAAGAATCCCTCTATTTCATGGCGGGACTGAATGCCTTGATCAGCAGTGTCAAGACGGCCTACAACCAGCGAGGCTCGAATACCACGAAAGAAGACCAGCCGGCTGCGGATGAAACACCCGGCGGCAGCACTTCGGGCGATGGCTCCGGCGATTCCGGCCTCGAGTTCGTGCCCGTGGAGAAAAATTGAAAATTGAGAATTGACAATTGATAATTGAGCCCTCTTTGCCCGAAGGGCTGAGGGGTTAGCAATGGATAAGAAACTCCGGGCATCACCCCGGGAAGAAAGGAAAAAAGATATGAAAATAACGAATATATATAAGAAAACAGCCGCCCTCTTCTTCCTGATGGCGGCCGCACTGTGGCCTGCCGTGGAGGCTTGGGGGCAGGTGCCGGGAGATAAATACAATGAAGATAGTGCGTCAGTAAAGATCACGCATAAGGCTGCGAAATGGTTTGATCTGCGAAGCAAGATATCCGAGGCTGCAAAGGCAATGGATACCTTTGATGATGAGACAAAAATGTTTACGCTTCAGGATGGAACTACAGAGGTTCAGGCAGCACATACTTATTTGGATACGATTTATGTGCATAAGGGTACTTCTGTATCATTGGAGATACCTGATAAGTTGAAGGCTACTAATTTTAGTATTAAGTCTTATCAGCGTTGGTATAGTTTCCGTACGGATGGCACGTATCGTACCAATAATAGTGGAGAGAATGATGTATGGGATTTGCTTACTCCGGCAGATGGTATTAGCGGTACTTCCTACCGGTATGCTAACGGCTATGTGGGTTATCCTAAAGGGGCAAATCTGTACAAGGTAGATTTCTATGTACCTACCGACGATGAATTTACAAAGTGGTTTGGTGCAGGCGCTGCCACAACATATGATAATAAATATTATCTGGTAGCTTGTGACGTGTCTTCATACACTGATTATACTGAGAATTTTGATAGGGAGAGTTCTTCAAAATCTTCATTCGATCCTAAAAGCGGCAATCCATACGAACCGACGCTTACGCATCGTGTGCTTTTTTACATCGTAACAGTGGATGGCCGTGAACGAGATGATTCTCCTACCTGGACAAACGGTATGGGGCGGTTGGTTGGTAAAGAAAAAAAGTCCTATAAAGGCGGGCCCGGTGATGGTAAAAAGTTTTTGGAAGAATATGATATCTCGTTCCCTTTTACAAGAGTGTCTGATCATACGAAAGAGCTTGTCGCATTATCGAAGGATGCCTGGTCGTATGCCATACCGGAAGTTTCGAAAGATGCCGATAGTGATACATTAAACATATCTTTGCAAGATAACGGGTCTGGAATCACGTTGGCAACAACAAAGCTTACAGGAATGACCCGTATTATACAATTTAACTATCCTCATGATAATACTACGGATAATACGCAATATGTGGATGCCAACAACAGTAAGGCGACGATTTATGTCACCAAGACTGTTGGAGGTACGACGTATAACATAGCCAGATTTAATCTTACCTTCATACGCGATACGAGATTGCTGACGCAAACCCAGTTAGAGCAAATAGAAGATGGGAGGATTCAAAATGAAAGTCTGAAATATTATCAGTTCCGTACAGATAAGTATTTGGAGCAGAATTATCAGTTGCTGACGTCGCTTAATTTTGACTACGATCCTGCGGTGGCTGACACGTATGGCTCGGCATCGTTCTATCCGTTCCCACTGGCATGGACCTCTAACTCTTATTCGTTCTATGATGGCGCTAATAATAATGATTTCAAGAGTGGTAATAAATATCCGGAATGGGGATACTATTCTATCATGAGTACTTTTATGGAAAAAGATCATTGGAATAATGGTACTAAAAATGAGTATGCAGAGCCTCTTCCAGGAAGTAATTATCATCTCTATGTTGATGCTTCAGACCGTCCAGGTGTTATTGCCCGTTTGCCGTTTAGAGATAAATTATGTAGAGGAACAGAGTTGTTCGTTACAGCATGGCTTAAGAGTGCAGGGTGGAGTAATAATATGGCCGATGCCAACATGCTTTTCTCTATCATGGGGGTGAGGACTGATCCGGTTTTTGGAACGGTTTATGATCCTATATACCGACACTCTTCCAGTCAGGTGCGTAGAACAGATTATCTAAAAGGTGGTATGCCCGGAACTGGCAGTGGTACAAACGAGTGGATGCAGATGTATTTTTCGTTTATTATAGATGAAGATGCAGATTATGAATCTTATGTGCTTCAGATTGACAACAACAGTGCTTCGACCGATGGTGGTGATATGTATATAGACGATATTCGGGTGTATATGGCAAGACCGAATGTTAATGTAAAGCAGAAAAAACTGAGCTGTGATGAAAATACATTGATGACACTCGAGTTGGATTGGGAGCAACTTTTATCACGTGTTGGATTAGAGGAATCGACTTCACCAGATGAAAAGTTTGATCAAGCCATTGATTTCTGTTTCGTAGATAAGAAAAAATATGAAGCTTATTTACAGGAAAATCCCGGTGATTATCAGCAGGCTATTGAGAATTCTTACGTAACTCTTGCTGATGGAGTGATTTTTAAAGAAGGTATAGGTACTCTTTATTATAACTCATATTTTTATAAGGAAGGTACTCATATATATGCTGAGGAAGGGGAAAATCTGGTAAGGGATCATAGTGTAGGTGATAATAAATATGGTTTTCGTTACAGAGAGACAAACGAGGGGAAAAAATTAGCAATAGATCTTTATGCGTCAATGACTCAAAACCGTGATTATATCATGTTTGTTAGGGATCATGATGATACAGATGAAGATGGTATTGGTTTTGATGATTTTAATCCTTCAGAAAAATGTGCTATCAAGACCGAGTTTAGAGTAAATCCTATGAACCAGGTGCTTATAAACGGGCAAGTAGTCAAGCCTGAGGATATGGACAAGTATTGCACCGGGCAAGCTTTTGAGTTCAGTGTGAATTTAAAATATAAAAACGACCAGGGAGAGTATGTTGATTATACTGGTAATGATATTTATTTCGACTGGTTTTTTGGAACAATGGATGAATATGAAACATATTATACTTATGTAAATGGTGTGATAACGGAAGATCTGGGGGGTACGGACGAAAAGGTCAATTTAAAGGATGCATTGATCGCATTCCGATCAGAATATCCAGGATATGTAGATGTAATAATAGATCAGAATGGAAAATATCAGATTGATGCAGACCCCAGGGAACAATTTGAGGCAGCCCATAAGGCTCTTATTGAATATTTTTTGAATAGTGATAAAACTGTTGGTTTGAATCGTCAATTAGTTTTATATAAGCAATCATTAAATATCCGTTTGTTGGAGGACGGACTTGATTTAGTGGTCGCGCCAATTCCATTGTCAACTGGAGAAGGTAATTTGATTTGTACAACACCTATTGAGTTGCAACTAGAGCCAGGAGGCAAAGCTCCTGTTGTACTTCCCGGTTTTGAATATATGTCATATACCGATTATAATTCAACTGTGGAACGCGAGGATTATTATCCGGCAATGCGTATTGGGCTGGCACAGATTAAGGCTTCATCAGAAAAAAATCCGATCAAAATTAATCTGCGCAACGCGAAGTTTGCGTTTGATAGTGGTACTACTGATACACCTAGTGATTATAAGCCGGACCATATTGGTTTGATGCCAGCTCAGAATGAGCTTTATTTGATCAGTTCTAATGATCCGGCATTGTATGATTTGTTGAATCCTACAGACGGTGAGTATGATCGGCATCAATATAGTATTGGAAAGGTGGTATCTTTCTATGCTAAACCTTATGGGGGAAGTGATCCGTTACCGGATAATCACATGGATATCTATTTTGATTTAACGAATCCGATGAGTGGTTTGGAAAATAATGATGCGAAAACGGCTATAGAAGAACAAGTTTTCACACCGCGAGAAGGTTATGAATACCGTTTTGGTGTGCATTTTGAAGAACATGGGACTCACGGTGAGTCAGAAGATGATTATATGGCTACTCCGGGTTCATGCTACAACTATATGGAGATTACGATGAAAGTCGTACCGGAATATTTGGTATGGCAAGGAAAGGTCGATGCTGATGGTAAGATAGATAACTGGAATGAAGATTCGGTTTGGAAACGTGCAACTAATGATGATATACAATCAGTTGGTCCTAATAAAACCATTGAAGAGTATGACGATACACCAGAAGGTATGCAATTAGGCTACGTCCCGATGCTCTTTACGAAAGTGATTATACCAGAAAATAGTCAAGTAGCCTTGCATAGTGCCGGATTTACAGGATCTTCTGATATATATCGCGATATGGAATGGACTACAAATAGACCTGAATACATCAAACAGCCGGCAAAAGTAAATATACCAGAAGATGCTTCTGTTGGTATGACTGAGGGTCATCCGATACATTATGATATGATGGTATTTACGGATGAACAAGGGTATATGTCTACCAAACCATTCCGTGTTAATTTATGCGATGAAATCCATTTTGAGCCGGGAGCGGAGATGATGCATGCGGAATTATTGGATTATAAGAAAGCGTGGGTCGATTATCAGTTGACAGGTGGCCGTTGGTATGCTCTTTCTTCTCCATTGAAAAATGTTGTTTCGGGTGATTTTTATACGGATCAATCAGGTGCTGAAGCGCAGGAATATTTCAAAGATATAAAATGGTCTAATGACAACAGCCGTACTAATCCATCCGTTTACCAAAGAGGTTGGAAAGAGGCTAATGCCACGATGGTGGGTGTTGGTACTGGAGAAGCAGGAGAACGAGCCATTGCCGGTAACTGGAGTGCTGTCTATAACAAGGCAGATGAAAAATATGATGCAGGCACAGGCTTCTCGTTGAAGGTATTGGATTTACCGAAAGAAGTAAATAATGCTACCTTCCGTTTGCCAAAGGCGGATGAAAGCTATACCTATTCAGGCGGAACAATAACGACAGAAGGAACTATTACTCGAACATATGCCAATAAGTTGCATGTAACGGATTTGAATGCAGTGGCAACAAATCCAATTACTGTTACTTTGAAAGCCAACGGTAATAATTCGTATTACTTGGTCGGTAACCCATTCATGGCGCATTTGGATATGGATGCGTTCTTTGATGGAAATACAGATTTAGAACGAAAGTATTGGGTGGTGAATGGTGATAATCAGGAAGTCGGTGTTGGTGGTAATAATGGTTTAATAACGACGGGCAATGGGAAAATAGTTCCTTTAAGTTCGTTCTTCGTTACGAAAAAAGATAATTCAACTGCGAATAATGAAGTAGTTTTCACCGCTGATATGCAGGTTTTGGGAGAAGTAAGCAGTACTTCAACAAATACAAATGCCCTGACCATTACCGCCACGACGACCGATGGGCGGACCAGCCGGGCGGCGGTGGCCTACGATATGGCAGCTTCGGCTGATTATGAGGCGAGCGAGGATGCCGAGTTGTTCCTCGATTCCAACTTGGGCGACGTGCCGATGGTTTATACCGTAGCAGGCACGATGGCAACCAGCATCAACCGGACTTCCGAACTGTATAACATTCCGCTGGGTGTTTATGGCAACAAGCAGGAAATGGTAACACTGTCGTTTGGAGGGCTGAACCAGTTCAGCAGCGCGACTCTTTACGATGCTCAGGAACAGACTGAAACACCATTGCACGAAGGCAAGACCGTCAGCGTTCCGGCAGGAACATCGGGTCGTTACTTCCTCCGTGCCGGAACACCGACCGGCAATGAGGTGATTGCCCGCAATGCCTTCCTGGTTTATTCGGTAGGAGGCGGCAAAGTGATGGTCACATCATCGAATACTCCGTTGAAAGACATCCGCGTTTATACGATGGGCGGCGCACAGGTACGTAGTATTCAGGCAAGCGGTATGCAGCAGGAAATCTATCTGAACCGCGGCATTTACCTGATTACCGTATCCGATCAGGATGGTCTGCAGGAGACGAAGAAGGTACTTGTACGATAGGAAATACGTTTTTGTAATATATAATTAATAATCTTTTTTATACAATATGGTTATCCTAGAGTTGTGAAACTAAGGGATAACTCCCCTATACAGACTTTCAGTTTGTTTAGGTATTCATAGTAATCATGATTTGCTTTCGTTGGGAAACGAGGACAGATCGAATTTCAAGGCGTAGGGGAGAAGGGCGAAAGTTCTTCTCCCCGATCTTTTTGAGAGATGTCCTGTTATGGGGCATTAAATAGGCTATCCTCAGATTCTTCCGTATTCTGTATCGATAATTACACGCTTTTTAGTACCTTTGTTCCCTATTAAAAATAAAGAAGCGGATTTTGGGAATGCCCCGAAACACGTTTCCCAGTTGGATAATCGAAAAAAATAGATAATTTGTATGTTTGACAATCTGAGTGAACGCCTGGAGCGTTCGTTTAAGTTGCTGAAAGGTGAAGGGAAAATCACTGAAATCAATGTTGCGGAAACATTAAAGGATGTACGTCGTGCCTTGTTGGATGCCGATGTCAATTATAAGGTTGCCAAGACATTTACCGACAAGGTAAAAGAAAAAGCCTTGGGACAGAATGTGCTGACTTCAGTTAAGCCGAGCCAATTGATGGTTAAGATCGTACACGACGAACTGGCTCAGTTGATGGGTGGTACTGCTACCGAACTGAATCTGGAAGGTCGTCCGGCAGTCATCCTGATGTCGGGTTTGCAAGGTTCGGGTAAGACTACGTTCACCGGTAAGCTGGCCAATATGTTGAAGACCAAGAAAAACAAGAAACCGTTGCTGGTTGCCTGCGACGTATATCGTCCGGCCGCTATCGAGCAGTTGCGGGTATTGGCCGAACAAATTGGTGTGCCGGTTTATCTGGAAGAAGAAAATAAGAATCCGGTAGAAATTGCCCAGCATGCTATTGCGGAAGCAAAGGCAAAAGGTAACGATCTGGTGATTGTCGATACAGCCGGACGTCTGGCTATCGACGAGCAGATGATGAAGGAAATTGCGGCCATCAAGGCGGCCATCCATCCGGATGAGACTTTGTTTGTCGTAGATGCCATGACCGGTCAGGATGCAGTCAATACAGCGAAAGAATTCAATGAACGCTTAGACTTCGA
>OHIN01000837.1_pt1 | contig 19090 bp, 19 predicted proteins | sample 1568261 | NCBI WGS metagenome assembly OHIN01 (sample SAMEA3879578, study PRJEB24766) | human gut metagenome | biome: human-associated habitat; feature: feces | place: USA | collected 1985/1987
TAACTTATGAAAAAGTATTTACTATCGCTATTGTGTCTGCTGGGGGCCGGGCTGACCGCCGGCGCAGCGGGTACTTGGACTTATGATGTCACAAGTGATTATAGCACACTCACTTGGCTTAATTTAGTCAAAAGTGCAGACAAAAATGCAAATATATCTCCCACATCGCACACAGGGGATATAAACCAGATCAATTGGGCCTATTCTTATACAGGAACCGGCAATACTCCTTCGAAAGACGGTAATGCTCCTAAAGGCATCACAATGGGATCTGCAAGTAGTCCTTTCTCAACCGTCACTTTTTCTACCAACGGCTTTTCCGGAAGAATTATAAAGAAGGTTTCGGTTAAGATAGCTTCAGTGTCAAAAAAATGTTCATATAACGTTTCTTTGAATGCAGGAGATTTCTCAGAAGAAAAAGAAAAAGTTCTTTACCAAAACAATTCTGGGTCTGCCAATACAGCGGGCGAGGCAGTATTTACTCCGAATACTTCTTGCACTAATCTTGCCTTTACAATTACTCAAAAAGGGACAACTACCAACACAACAGGTGGTTTTAAGTTTTGTGCAGTATCTGTAGAATACGATGACCCGTCGGGCCCTATAAACCCCTCCTTCTCAAATGTCCCGATAAGAGGAACAGAAGAATATGAATATGATCTCACAATCGGGGAAACAAAAGGCTTGCCTTCTATTTCTCCGGCTAATCTTACATATTCTTTCTCGACTGATAATACTGGTATTATCGAAATTGATAATGCCGCAAAGACTATCAAGGCTATTGGCTTAGGTTCTGCTACAGTTAATTTCACAACACAAGCAACCGAAATGTATAATGCCGGGAGCGGATCGTTTGAGGTGACGGTGAACGGGAAAGAACCTAAGATGAGCTTCTTTCCTCAGGTAGAATACGGCAAACTCGGAACCGGCGTAGTATGGCATGGAGTAACGATTGAAGAGCCTGCTGATAATCATGGTGCAATTACATATTCTTCATCAGACCCCGAGGTTGTTACGGTGAATTCAAGCACCGGTCAGATTACTCCTGACGACATCAAGAAAGCCGGTACTGCTGTTATAACAGCAACAATGGCTGCCGAGGGTGATTATGCTGAAGGGTCTGCTTCTTATAAGATTATCGTTATAGACCCCAACGCAGCAATTCAACCGGACAATACCGTTTTCGATTTTACAGAAGTGAATCCTTATGGCATGACTACGCAAACAGGTTCCTCGTATGAGACAAAAGTTAAGTCCATTAGTGGAGAGAACAATACCGTGAAGATTACATTCGGTGGTAATTACAGGTCTTGGAAAGAAAACAATTTGTATTATCTTCGAATGCAAAAGGGTTCGACGCTGAAAGTGGAAGTTCCCGAAGGATATAAGATCACCAAGATAGGAATGACAGGAACTATCAATAGCGGGGCTTCTTGGAGTCCGACAAGCGGAACCGTAACAGATTCTTCAGATCCTGATGGAGGAACTTTCAGCTATATTTGGGTTCCTGCAAATGATACAGATGTGCAAAGAGAGGTGACCTTCAACGCCGGAAGTAGCGACGTATCTAAAATCAACAAGATCAACGTGATGTATGATGCGGCTTCTTCGGATCTTAAGTCCGCGAATCTGACATTTACTCCGAATGTGAATGGAATTATTGTGAACGAGGAATTCACAATCAATGCAGTCAACAATCCGTTCAATCGAGTCGTAACATACAGCATCGAAGGCCTTGAGGATACTGAATACCAAATTACCGAAGATGGCGATAATCTAAAGGTGAATGTTTCTGTTCCGGGTTCATATACATTAAAGGCTATAAGCGCTCCGGATAATGAATATCGCGATGGTTTCGCGATCATGCGTCTGAATGTATTCCGTCATCTTGCAGTGTATTCCGATGGAGAAACTCTCACAGAGGATGCCCTTAAGACTGATGTTGCAAGCACTTTGACATTCGATGTGCCGGCAAATGCCAATCTTTATTATCGCATTGTTTCTGATTCTCCGGCTCCTATTACCTATGCTGATGGAGATGTTGACGAGAATCAGGAGGCTGGCTTTAATCTTTATGATGAAAGTATCAATATTCCTGCCAAAACCAGCGGTAACCTCGAATTCTATATTGCCAACTATGGCTACAAGTCGCCCAAGCGTCAGATCGCGCTGAGCTTCACGACCGGTGTCGAGGAGATCGAGGGCGTCGAGGAGGCTCCGGCCCGCTATTACGACCTTAATGGCCGCGAGGTGAAGGGCGATAAACTCGATAGCGGCGTTTATATCCGCCTGCAGGGCGGCAAGGCCGAGAAGGTTCTTGTGAAATAAGCAAGCGAGGCAAATGAACAGACAAGCGGCGCACTAAAGTGCGCTCACGCTACTGCTTCCGATTCAAAACCGCTAAAGCAACAAAAAAATGTGCTCCGCATCGAAAGATGCGGAGCATATTGTTTTAGATAGAATCCGAATAGCATCGGCGGGAACTTTCCGAAGTATTTGTTCCGGCCTTATCTAATAGAAGGGATCAACGGTAATCTTTAAGGATTTCACGGAGGCGTTTGCGAGTGAAGAAGATACGGCTTTTCACCGTGCCAAGCGGCATCGAGAGCTTCTCGGAGATCTCTTCGTACTTGTAACCTGCCACATGCATCGAAAAAGGTTGACGGAAATCCGTGGGGAATTTTGAGAGAATCTGTGTGATCTCATTCATAACATAAGCACCATCGGGCGTTTCCAGACCGGAATCCTGAGATAGATTCAGACGATGGAGATCCTCAGTGGAGTCCATCACCGTTTTTTCTCTGACGCTTTTCCGGTAATTGTTGATAAAGATGTTGCGCATTATTGTGAGCATCCAGCCCTTGAGGTTTGTGCTCTCCACGAATTTCTCTTCGTTGTCGAGCGCCTTGAGGGTGGTATCCTGCACAAGGTCGTGTGCTTCATCTTTATCCATCGTCAACTTGAGCGCAAAAGAAAGAAGATTGCCCTGCATCCCGATAATAGAGGATTTGAAGGTGTTGTGTTTGCTCATCGACTTTAAAATTGGAATTTTTGGTTATCGGGAAGAAACGTTCTGTTCCCTGAAAACATTTCTTACCACGTCCAAAGGTAATACTTTTTTTAATATTTCGTATTATCTTTTGAAATTTTTTTGAAAAATTTTTAAAACGTTTTAAAAATCGAGCTGACCGCGGCCGACTCAATCCGCAATCTTCTCTATCCTTACAAGTTCGATACGTGCGGTCGCCATCTTTTCGATAGTGAAGCGCAGGTCGCCGATCTCGAAGGTGTCGCCTTGCGAGGGGAGTTCCTGCAGGCTCTCGAGGATATATCCAGAGAGGGTATGGTATTCCTCGCTCTCTTTGATGTCGAGGCCGAAATCCTCGTTGAGCGCCGAGACTTCTATGCGTCCGGAGAATTCATAACCGCCATCGGGAAGTTTGCGTGCCACGAGTTTCCGGATGTCGTGTTCATCCTCTATTTCGCCGAAGATCTCCTCCACGATATCCTCGAGCGAAACGAGGCCTGCCGTACCGCCGAACTCATCCACCACGATGGCTAATGTGCGCTTCTCACTCATCATTCTCCGCATCATCCTGTTGGCGAGCATGGTCTCGGGAGTGAATATCACCGGCTTGAGCTTGCGGCGCCAGTCGGAGGAGTTGTTGAATAGTTCCGAGACATGGATATAGCCGGCCACATCGTCGATATCCTCGCGATAGACCACCACTTTGGAAAGCCCCGTATCGATAAAGACCTTCACGAGTTGCTCGCGGGTTGTATCCTTCAGCGGCACGGCCACTATCTCATTGCGCGGAATCATGCACTCGGAGATATCGGTATCTTTGAAATCTATAGCCTTGCGGAAGATCTTCACCTCATTCTCCACGGTTTCCTCGCCCCGGCGGTCGCCGATGCTGCGCTGGATATAGTCGTCGAGCTCATCCATGGTGAGCTTCTGCCCCTCTTCCTCTTCCGAATGGAGCCCGAAAAGCTTCATCAGTCCCTTCGAAATGGCCGACACGAGCCATGACACGGGATAGAGCGCCAGATAGATCAGGAACGTCGGCAAAGCCAGCAGACGCAGCATGAAATTGGGGTTGATACGGAAGGTGGTCTTGGGAAGAAACTCGCCTAAGAGAAGGATCACGCCTGTGGAAAAGACAGTGTTGCATATGAGCACGAGCCCCTCGTTGCCATCGAACCAGTTGATGAGAATCGGATTGATAAGGGCTGAGAGCGCGATACCATAGATTACGAGAACCACGTTGTTGCCCACGAGGAGCGTCGAGATGAACATATCCTCATGGCGTGAGAAGCCTTTGATGATGCGGTCCACGAGACCGCCTCGCGCGGCATCGATCTCCATGCGCACCTTGCTCGATTGCACAAAAGCTATCTCCAGGCCGGAGAAGAGGCCGGAGAATATCACGGCCACCACGGTTATTATTACGGCAATGCCGGTTTCAAGTTCCATATTCTAAATTCAATACCGGATTCTATATTACAACAATTCCGGACCCGCAGCAGCTCAGAGGCTGTCGCGGTTCACGGGGAAAATGCCCTCCGGATTCAAAATTCTGTAGTTGGTAAGTTTTTCATTCGAGACGAAGCCGGTGCCTTCGAGCACATGAGTGGCGTTCTCAATATGTATGAATGTATCGCTGTAGATGCGGCCGTTGCGCTGGTCCCAGAAAAGACGCTCGGAGAGGAAAAGCTCTTTGGGCACTTTCGTCATCTCCACATGCCCGTCGAGGCGCCAGAGTCGTTGGTTTTTGAAATAGCGTGCGGAATCGGCCGCCACGGTGGCGATCACGTGGAAATAGGGGTCGTATTTCTGCAGATAGAGACCTTCCGGGAATTCCCAGTAGGGTGTATCGACCTCGTCGTAGACCTTCCAGAGGGGGGCCACTATCTTATACTGTATCACTCCCGAATCCGAGATGAGCGTAGAAATGTTGCGCGTCGACATAGTGGCCATGCGCGCCGGGTTGAGACCCGCCGCCACGTACACCTTCTTCTCCTCGCGGCAGCCCGCTAAAAGAAGCGCGGGAAGTGCGAGCAGCAGGATCCGCCGCCTGTCGGCGATGAGCGAAAGGAGTCTGCGCTGCGTCATCTCGCAATTATCTGATCTTGCGTTTCCAGAACCAGACTTCGTTGAAGTTCACGCCCACGGTGATGTTGAGATAATTCTCGCCGATGAGCTGGTGCGGAGTGCCGTAACGGCGCTTCCATTCGAGGCCGAGGTTGATCTGCGTCTTACCCTCCGGCGTCGGGAAGCCGAAACCGGCCGTAACGCCGTATTCCTTCACCTTGTTGCCGTTGATGTTCAGGTAGTCGTTGGCATAATAGCCTCCGAGGCGGTAGGCTATCCTCTCGCCGTAGTTGCCTCGCAGACGGGGCACGAACTCGGCGCCGACTGCATATTTTGTGCGGTCGTTGAACCTCATGCCGGGAGCGACGATCTCCGCCGGACGGTGGTTGGCGATATCCTCCGGCCCGTAGAGAGCCGAGTAGGGAGCCTTGCTCCACTGCTGGAAGGTGAAGTCGGCTTCGACCATCACGCGGTAGTTGCGCTCGTAAGTATAGCTGATACCGCCGCCGAAGGTCTGGGGCATATAATATTTGTTCTTAAGCTTGCCGGACGCCACGGTATCAGGCTGGGAATCCTGCGAGGTCTCCTGCATGGTTGCCCAGGTCTTGCCGTGGAGCGATTTCTTCGGGGAATAGGTCAGACCGACAACGAGCTTGTTCCATTTGTTCCAGTTGAAGGTATACTGGGCGCCGAGGGTGATGTTCCAGTCGCGGATCTCCATCACCTGCTCGAACTTGGTCTGGCCGCCGGTCACGGGGTTGGCGAACACGTCGTGGAGAATCGTTCCGAAGTCATAGCTCACGTTGGCGCCGATCGAGAAGCCGGCCACCTTGCCGCTGACGCCGAGATAGAGCTGGTTGATGCCTCCGGAACCCTGATTGGAGGATGTTCCGTGTTGTATTTCATTTCCGAAAGAATATCCCACATTGCTATAGGGAAGCAGACCGACAGATCCACCCATAAACTTGCATATCGGGAACTGCATGGTGAGATAGTCGACGCCGCCCCCGGTGGAATTCTTGCGAGCGCTCCCCTCTTTGCTCCAGAGCAGCGACACGTCGGCGCCGAGGTCGAAGAGGAAGGTCAGTGAGTCGATCGAGGCATACGATGCGGGGTTCATCACATTGATCTGGCGACCGGAATTCATCGCATAGCCCACGCCGCCCATGGCGCGCTGGTGGGAAGTGGCGCGGTCGCCGATGATGCCGTATCCATACATGGAATAGGGGCTTGTGGTCTGAGCCGAAGCCGAGGCGGCAACTACTATCGAAACAGCCGCGATTATTGTTCTTATCTTATTCATTAGGTATATATTTCTTTACAAAGCAATCATATGGAGATAAATCCGCTCCAGACCCTCGCCCACGAGCGAATGGCAAATCTCCGTTTCTACTCCCGCCTCCTCAATGAGCGGAGCAAGGAAATCGGCATCGCCTCCTGTCAGGAGCATCCGAACGTGCGGGAAGCGGCGGCACGCCCGCCGGAAAGTATCGGCGATCTCGGCAACCATACCGCGCACCACTCCGGCGCGGATGGCAGTGGCCGTGTCGTGGCCGAAAGCGGGCAACTCACCCTGCGGGCCAATCAGCGGCAAGCGCGAGGTGAACTTGTTGAGGGAGCGGAACCGGAGTCCGAGTCCCGGCGAGATATTGCCGCCGAGGAACGTATCGCCGGCCACGAGGTCGAGGGTGACGGCCGTTCCGGCATCCGCCACGAGTATCTCGCCGCCCCGGAGTGACGCTCCGGCAGCTGCCGCCACGCGGTCGAGGCCGAGCGTGGAGTGGCATGCGAGAGCATCTGCGCCTGCAGGCCGGTGAGGCTCTCGAGTTCGGCGGTGAACTCTGCGGCGTCACTGCCCGTGCAGCAACAGATAGCACCCTGCGGGGCGAGCTCTCCGACAAGAGGAAGCAACAGCGACGGGTCGCGCGTCTCAAGAAGCGTGGAGCCGAGCAAACACCCCTCTTCGAAGACGCTGCCCTTCACAGCCGTATTGCCGATATCGACGGTCAGGATCCTCATTTCCGATCGTTCTCTCGTTTGCTTTCGCGTCTATGCCGCGCCTCTTTGGCGGCGAGCGAGGAGATCATCCAGGATGCGATCACCTGGATAGCCGCGCCGGCAAGAGTGAAACCTATCGTGTCGCGCAGCATCGGCAGGGTGAAGCCCGTGCCGGGCCAGCGCGTGGCGTTGTAGATCCAGAAAGCGGCCCCGATGCAGAAGCAGAAGCCTGCCCACATCTCCATGCGGCGCAGACGCCGCAGGCGCGCGGAATCCTCGGGGTCGTTCACGTTCACCATTCGCGCGATGGTGAATATCAGCGCTCCCGCGGCATATATCCATTTCACAGCGGTGGCGAGCGCGGCGCTATCTATATTCGCGAAAGGAGCCACCAGTCCGGCGGCCACCAGCAGGAGGCCGAACGTGGAGCATCCCTCCACAACCTTGCGCAGGCCTTCCAGTTTCTCGGGGTTTCTCTTTTTATCTGCCATATAGCATGGGGCTTATTGTCCCGATTCCTTGATTATGAAGACATCCTCGCCGGGCTTCTGCATGTGGTATTCTTCGCGGACCACATGCTCGAGCTCGTCGGTGCCGATAAAGAGGGCCTCCCTCCGCGCCTTATACCAGGCCGCCGAGTCCTCGCATTCCCTGATTTCAAGCGAGAGCTGGCGTATCTTCTCCTGATATTGCATATTGAGCCGCATCGAGGCGTCTTCGTTAAAAAAGAGCAACAGAACCACCACGCTGCCGATAACAAGCAACGCAAGATGAGAACGGCGTCTCACCCAGAAATTCATCTTCTTGATTCTTCTGCTCATTCAAGTGCCTGAAGACTTCTTGTTTTCCACTGCAAAATTAATCATAATAATACAATTATCGGCGAATTGATATTAATTTTTACTTTTTTTTGCTTATCGACCCGCATCACCAGCGGCAAAGCAAAAAATTGCATATCCCATACGATAGATTTCCTCCGGAGGGTGTTATATTAGTATACAGACGCTGAAAGCGTCGAATATGAAAAACCACAATTTAAACTATACCGCTATGGCTGACAAATCAACTTTCAAACAGAGGCTACTTGGGCTGCAAGGCAACCTCTTCAATTTCGCCTGTCAGCTAACCTCCAACCGCGAGGCCGCACAGGATTTAGTGCAGGACACCACACTGAAAGTTCTCGACAACGAAGAAAAATATGTCGACAACATCAACTTCAAGGGGTGGGTGTTCACCATTATGCGGAACATCTTCATCAACAATTACCGACGTCAGGTGAGATGCGCCACTGTCGTGGACACAACCGAAGATCTCTATCACCTCAACCTCTCGCAGGAATCAGGCCTCACCACTCCGGAAGGCTCTTTTGCCGCCAAGGAGATTTCCGTGGCTATCAACGGTTTTTCAAAGGAATATAAGGTGCCGTTCACGATGTATATCGCCGGCTATAAATATAGTGAGATCGCCGAGAAGATGGGACTCCCCCTCGGCACGGTGAAAAGCCGCATATTCTTCGCCCGCAAGCGCCTTCAGACATTGCTCAAAGACTATAGATAGCAGCTATCGATTGAAAACTAACTAAATTCGCGCTCCATCGGAGCAATATTCAGGAATTACTTTTCAGTATAGACCCGAAAACAGCGGCCCCGCCAAACCCGGCGAGGCCGCTAAGTTTTTTTGGGCCCCATCCTGAAGATTCCCGGCTCCAGATAATCTCCGCGGTCCGGGTTGGCGTAGAGGCTGAAGCGGAGCGCGTCGCGCTCGTAGCGGGCCTGCTCGGCGGCATCGCCGAGGCCGAAGTGCATCGGCAGGAAGCGCGCCGTGTCTACGGCCCGCACAAATATCTTAGCGCCGGTGTAGTAGCCGCTCCCTATGCGCGAGTCCACGGGAAACATCGCCACATCCACGCAGCCCCCATCGTGAGCTTCGACAAGATACCGGCATATCGGTTCCAATTTCGCTTCGAAATCCCTGATGGCTGCCCGTACTTCGGCCGGAGTCGACTCGTCGGCCCATACCCAGGCGTTAAGGTCGCCGGCATGAAAAAGCCGGTAACCGCCTGTCTCCACTATATAGGAATTGCCGATATCGGTGGAGCCGAAAGCCGCGACTTTCATCACCCCGTCGGAGAACGATTCCCCGGGGCGAAGCACCGTCGCCCGCGAAGAGTCCACTTTCGGACCGGCATAAACCGAATCCGGACTGAACACATGGCGGCACATACGCATCGTGTCGCGGCTAAGGATATAACGGATGTTCGGGAAAAGCGCCGCCCAGCGGAAGATCTCGCGGTTGAAATGGTCTTTGTGATGGTGCGACACCACCACATAGAGCGGAAGGTCGCGGGGAAGCATTTCGGAAGGGTCCACGCTTTCGATAAACCGCGGCGGCTTCCCCTCTCCGACGGCAGGATCCTTCCAATAGTCGAACACCACGGAGCATTCCGGAGTGCGCACCGTAAAGCAGTCGTGCCAGATATATTTAATTTCCATATTCAAAAGAGTATGATAGTATGTTTAAAAAACTCTAAATCGGAGAGGTTTGTTATTTCAATAGTAAAGAAATGACGAATTTTTAGTAATTTTGCAACGGCGTATGCGCCATTGCACGCCAAATCATAAGACTCATGATAACCGCTTCTGCAAAAAAACGCGAGAACATTGCCGAATATCTGCTCTATATGTGGCAGATCGAGGATATTATAAGGGCCTATGGTCTCGATATCGACAAGATACGCGAGAATATAGTCGACAAGTATACTTCCCTCACCGAAGCTCAGCGTAAGGAGATGACGGAATGGTATGAATCGCTCATCGACATGATGCGCCGCGAGGGAGTGGAGAAATCGGGCCATCTCCAGATAAACCGCAATGTGCTCATCGACCTCCGCGACCTCCACAACCGCCTTCTGAAGAATCCCAAATACGCGAACTATTCGGCTGAATATTACAAGACTCTCCCTTTCATCGTGGAGATTCGCGCAAAGGCCGGCGAAAACCGCAAAGACGAGCTCGAATCCTGCTTCGACGCCCTCTACGGCATCCTGATGCTGCGCCTCAGCGGCAAGGAGATTTCGAAGGAGACCGCTGATGCGGCGGCACAGATCTCGCGCTTTCTCGCCACGCTTGCAGCTTATTATAAAAAAGATTACAACAACGAACTTGAGGACTGAGTGCCTCCCGTTTCTCCCCATCCCTTTGCGTAGAAACGGACACTTGTTCGTACTGACAACATTATGACCAGAATACTTATCACCGGAGCCAACGGGCAGCTCGGCAATGCCCTCAGACTCGAACTCGCCGGCGATCCGAACATCGACGCGGTGTATACGGATGTAGAGGATCTCGACATCACCAATGCCGAAGCCGTGGAGAATTTTCTGCGCGACAATGCCATCGAAATGATGGTGAACTGCGCGGCCTACACAGCCGTGGACCGCGCCGAGAGCGATGAACTCCGCGCCGCAGCCATCAATACTGAGGCTGTCGGTATTATCGGACAGGCAGCAGGACGACTCGGCATCAGGGTGATCCATATCTCGACAGATTATGTCTTCTCGGGAGAAAGCTACCGTCCCTACGAAGAGAAGGATGAGCCGTTCCCTCAGAGCATCTACGGCCGGACTAAACTCGAAGGAGAGGGGCTGCTTACCTCTTTCTGCAAAGATGCGGTGATTATCCGCACGGCATGGCTCTATTCGGAATTCGGCAACAATTTCGTAAAGACAATGCTCCGCCTCGCAGGCGAGAGGGAGGAACTCGGAGTCGTGAGCGACCAGATCGGCACCCCTACCTATGCGGGAGATCTGGCGGCAGCAATCCATGCTGTGATCCGCAGCGATGAATGGAAGCCGGGAATCTATCATTTCACCGACGAGGGCGTGGCCTCCTGGTATGATTTCGCAAAAAGTATCTTCGAGATTGCAGGGAAGGATATCCGCGTGAAACCCCTCCTCACTTCGGAATACCCCACGGCCGCACGCCGCCCGATGTATTCGGTGCTCAGCAAAAACAAGATCAAACGCACCTACAATATCGATATTCCTTATTGGCGCGAATCGCTTGAGAAATGCATCGGTCGCCTCGGGAATACACAGAACGCCTGAAACGACCGTATAAATGAGCGAAGAACTTAACAAGGAAATAGAACGCAGACGCACGTTCGCCATCATCTCGCACCCTGACGCGGGAAAGACCACCCTCACCGAGAAACTTCTCCTCTTCGGAGGCGCAATCCATGTGGCCGGAGCCGTGAAGAGCAACAAGATCAAGAAGACAGCCACCTCCGACTGGATGGAGATCGAGAAGCAGAGAGGCATCTCGGTAGCCACGTCGGTGATGGGATTCAACTACGGCGACTACAAGATAAACATACTCGACACTCCGGGCCACCAGGATTTCGCCGAGGATACCTTCCGCACCCTCACGGCTGTGGACTCGGTAATCATCGTTGTCGACGTGGCCAAGGGCGTGGAGACGCAGACGCGACGCCTGATGGAGGTTTGCCGCATGCGCAAGACTCCCGTCATCATTTTCGTCAACAAGCTCGACCGCGAGGGTCGCGACCCGTTCGATATTCTCGACGAACTGGAGAAGGAGCTTCAGATTTCGGTGCGTCCCCTCTCCTGGCCAATAAATATCGGCGCCAAATTCAAGGGTGTCTACAATATCTACGAGCATGGACTCGACCTGTTCACCCCTTCGAAGCAGACGGTGAGCGAGCGCATTGAGATCGACGACGTGAATTCGCCGGAAGTAGACAGACTCGTCGGCGAGGCCGATGCCTCCAAGCTCCGCGAGGACCTCGAGCTTATCGAGGGAGTATATCCCGATTTCGACGTTGATTCGTATCTGAAGGGTGAGACGGCGCCGGTCTTCTTCGGCTCGGCGCTCAATACTTTCGGAGTAAAAGAGCTGCTCGACTGCTTCGTGAAGATAGCTCCGTCGCCTCGTCCCGTCATGGCCATCGAGCGGGAGGTGCGTCCCGAGGAGGAGTCGTTCTCGGGATTTGTGTTCAAGATTCATGCCAACATGGACCCCAACCACCGGTCGTGCATAGCTTTCGTGAAGGTTTGCTCCGGCAAGTTCGAGCGGAATGTGAACTACCGCCATGTCCGCAACGACAAGATGATGCGATTCGCGGCGCCCACTGCGTTCATGGCCCAGAAGAAGAGCATCGTTGACGAAGCTTATCCGGGCGACATCGTAGGCATCCCCGACACGGGCAATTTCAAGATCGGCGACACCCTCACCTCCGGCGAGAACCTGCATTTCAAAGGTCTCCCCTCATTCTCCCCGGAAATGTTCAAATATATCGAGAATGCAGACCCGATGAAGGCCAAACAGCTCGACAAGGGCATCCATCAGCTAATGGACGAAGGCGTTGCGCAGATGTTCACCAACAGCTTCAACGGCCGCAAGATCATAGGCACCGTCGGCCAGTTGCAGTTCGAGGTGATTCAATACCGGTTGCTGCATGAATACGGGGCGCAGTGCCGCTGGGAGCCTATCAGCCTCTATAAGGCCTGCTGGATAGAGAGCGACGACGAAGCGGCTCTGGAGGCTTTCAAGAAGCGCAAGCATCAGTTCATGGCCACCGACAAGGAGGGACGCGATGTCTTCCTTGCCGACAGCAATTATGTGCTGCAGATGGCGCAGAGCGATTTCCCGAAGATCCGCTTCCATTTCTCCAGCGAATTTTAAAAGAAAAACGGAGCGAAGGCCTCGACCTTTGCTCCGTTTTGTCGCTAAGCATTGTTTTATTATTTTCGGCAACGTCTGCGACAATTACCTATATCTAAGACAAAGATAATCTAAATTAGTTTATTCACCAAGTCCGCTTTAACCTATTTTTTTAATTACAAACTTTTTTTAGGTTCTGATTAACTGTCAGCGGTGAATCTCGTATCCTTGGCCTTTCAGATAGTCGAGGATATGATAGGTCATGGCGTGGTCGTAATATTCAAGGATATGGGCCACCCAGTCGTTGTCGGTGGTGCCCCCTGAACGGGTGCGGTTGTATTGCTTCACGACTTCGTCGTAAGCCTCTAATTCTTCTACCATCCTGTCGTTGTCGGTGCGGTAGACATTGTGGTGGAACACGAGAGATTTCGGTTGCTTCGGCTTCAGGTCGGGTTGTTCACGGGGAACGCCGATGGCGAGTCCGCAGACCACGAACACCCCTTTGGGAAGGTTGAGCAACGCGGCGATAGCCTCGGGATCTGCCGTGCGCAGATAGCCGATGCAGTTGCTGCCGAGCCCCACGCTCTGGGCAGCCACTACAGCGCTCATCATGGCCAAAGAGGCATCTATGATACCGATCGTCACGCCATCCATCGTGTCGGTGAGACGCGGCATCTTCAGACCCTTGCGCTCGGCAAGAAGCGAGATTTTGTTATAATCCGAGCAGAAAATCAGCAGACGCTTGCAGGTCTTGATCTGCTTCTGCCCGGTGATGGCATAGAGTTCCTCTTTGAGGGCCTGGTCATCGATATCTATCACCGAGAACTGCTGCCCGTTGTAGGAAGTCGGAGTGTTCTCCACAGCGCGATAGATGAAATCCATCGACTCGGCGGGGATGTCGTCGTATTCATAACGGCGCACGCTCGTGCGCTCCAGTAGCGATTCCTTTACACTTTTCATATCGTAGGGTTATTTGTATTATAAAAAAGAAGACCGGTAAGCGAAGCCCACCGGTCTTATAAGATCCACATCAAAGGAATGTGACGAAACTCCGAATGACAGGATTTGAGGACTTGACTGTCTTTGTAATCCGCCTGTGATGGTAATCAACGCCTTGCGGCGTGGGGCCCGCCATCGACAGACAAGCTTGTCTCGGTATTTCTATAAAATTTGATGAGTTTCCCAATTTGCTTTGATGTGGTAACTTTTGACGGAACTTTCAGTGCTCAGGACCCCATGCGTTCAGGAAGGAATCGGATCGCTGACTTGTTCCGGAAGCTCTCTTGCTTTGTTTGTATAACGCAAAGATAATGCCTCGGGTTCGATTATGCAATAGCTCTCCCATTTTTTTTGAAAAAAAGATAGTCCCGGAGCCGATTGGTTCCGGGACTGATATTTTCGCGGTTTCCTCCGGCATTCTTATGCCTCGGGGAAACGATCCTTTCGTTTCTCAGGCTTTCACCTTGTCGACGATGGCTTTGAAAGCCGCGGGATTGTTCATGGCCAGCTCGGCGAGCACCTTGCGGTTGATCTCGATTCCGGCTTTATGGATGAGGCCCATGAGCATGGAATAAGAAAGACCCTCCTGACGGGCGGCAGCGTTGATACGCTGGATCCAGAGAGCGCGGAAGTCACGCTTTTTCTGCTTGCGGTCGCGATATGCGTAAGTAAGACCCTTCTCCCAGGTGTTTTTTGCTACCGTCCACACATTGCGGCGGCTGCCATAATAACCGCGGGTGAGTTTAAGGATTTTCTTTCTTTTGGCTCTTGAAGCCACATGATTTACTGATCTTGGCATCTTTTTTCGTTTTTTGAATGTCAGCGGCAATTTTTCTGATTATGCACTTGCGGAGCTGAGCATTCGGTTAATAAAAATTGATAAAAGTAAAATTCAAAAGGCTTGTCGCTCTCATCAACGGAGGCAAAGCAGCTCGCGCACCTGCTTGAGGTTGGCTTCCTGAACCAGACCTGTGTGGTCGAGGTTTCTCTTGCGCTTTTTGCTCTTCTTTGTAAGGATGTGGCTATGATAAGCGTGTTTCCTTTTGATTTTCCCTGTGCCGGTGAGCGCGAAACGCTTCTTTGACGCGGCATTGGTCTTTACTTTAGGCATTGTTTTGAAAAATTTAGTTGTTTAAAAATTCACCTCGGCACTTGGTGCCTACGGTCTCTATTGATTCATTCGGGCGTCGCCGCCCGTTTCTTTCACTCTTCGGCCGGCTCTGTTGCCGCCGCTTTGGGAGCCTCCTTGGCTGTATCCTTGGGAGCCTCTTTCTTAGGAGCGGTCTTCAAGGGGGTGATCATGATGGTCATCCGTTTTCCTTCGAGCACGGGCATCATCTCCACCTTGCCATATTCCTCCAGATCATTGGCGAATCTGAGGAGAAGCACCTCGCCCTGCTCTTTGAAGAGGATGGAGCGGCCGCGGAAGAAGACATAAGCCTTCACTTTCGAACCCTCTTTGAGGAAGCCTATGGCATGCTTGAGCTTGAAGTTATAGTCATGGTCGTCGGTCTGGGGTCCGAAACGGATCTCTTTCACCACTACCTTAGCGGCTTTCGCTTTCTGCTCTTTCTGCCGTTTTTTCTGCTGATAGAGGAATTTCTGGTAATCCAGAATCCGGCATACCGGCGGCTCGGCGTTGGGCGAGATCTCTATAAGGTCAAGCTCCATCTGCTCTGCGAGGCGGCGGGCTTTGTCGATGGGATAGATTCCCTGCTCCACATTGTCGCCGACAAGACGCACTTCGCGGGCGCGGATATACTCGTTGATCACATACGGGTCGCGGCTGTTACGCTCGTTTCCGCGGCGCGGACGCTGGCCCGGACGCGGCTTCGGTGCCGGCGCGGCAGGCCGACGCGGGCCGCTGAATTGGGGTCTGTTATTCATTCAGTTCTTTTTCCTCTTTCAGTTTTATTTATTTGTCATCGCGGACACCTCCGCGTTGATTTCGTCTGCAAAGTTAATGATTTTCATCGTACCTTTGTCACCTTCGCCCTGTTTTCTTACAGAAACTTCCTCATTTTGGGCCTCTTTTTCGCCCACAATCAGAAGATAGGGTATTTTCTTAAGCTCGTTGTCGCGGATTTTCTTGCCGATTTTCTCGTTGCGGTCGTCGACGGCGGCACGAACCCCGGCTTTGTCGAGCTCTTTGACAACATGGTAGGCATAGTCGTTGAACTTCTCGCTGATCGGAAGCACCACGCACTGCTCGGGGATGAGCCAGAGAGGAAGCTTGCCGGCGGTGTGCTCAAGCAATACGGCCACGAAACGCTCCATCGAGCCGAAGGGGGCGCGGTGGATCATCACCGGACGATGCTTCTGGTTGTCGCTGCCCGTATATTCGAGTGCGAATCGCTCGGGAAGGTTATAGTCCACCTGAATCGTGCCGAGTTGCCAGCGACGGCCGATGGCGTCTTTCACCATAAAGTCGAGCTTCGGACCGTAGAACGCGGCCTCACCCTCTACCTGTTTGGCTTTGAGACCTTTCTCGGCGCAGGCCTCGATGATGGCGCTTTCGGCGAGATGCCAGTTTTCATCGCTTCCGATATATTTCTCCTTGTTGGAGGGATCGCGGAGTGAGATCTGAGCCTCGAAGTTCTCGAAGTCGAGCGCTTTGAAGATATAGAGGATGATATCCATAACCTTCAGGAACTCCCCTTTTATCTGCTCGGGAGCGCAGAAGATATGGGCGTCGTCCTGCGTGAATCCGCGCACGCGGGTAAGTCCGTGGAGCTCGCCGCTCTGCTCGTAGCGATAGACGGTGCCGAATTCGGCGAGACGCAGAGGCAGGTCGCGATATGAGCGGGGCGATGCCTTGTAAATCTCGCAGTGGTGGGGGCAGTTCATCGGCTTGAGCATATATTCCTCACCCTCCTGCGGGGTTTTGATGGGCTGGAAGGAATCCTTGCCGTATTTTGCCCAGTGGCCGGAGGTTACGTAAAGCTGCTTGTTGCCGATATGAGGGGTTATCACCTGAAGATAACCGTATTCTTTCTGGATCTTGCGCAGGAACTGCTCGAGGCGGTCGCGCAGGGCGGCACCTTTGGGGAGCCAGAGGGGCAACCCCTGACCGACTGTGGAGGAGAAAGCGAAAAGCTCCATCTCCTTGCCGAGCTTGCGGTGGTCGCGCTTCTTGGCCTCTTCGAGCAGAGCTAAATATTCATCGAGCATCTTCTTCTTGGGGAAGGTGATGCCATATACGCGCACGAGCTGGTCGCGCTTCTCGTCGCCGCGCCAGTAAGCGCCGGCGAGGGAGAGGATTTTCACGGCCTTGATAGGAGCCGTGGAGGGGAGGTGCGGGCCGCGGCAGAGGTCGGTAAACGCACCCTGGGTGTAGGTGGTGATATGTCCGTCCTCAAGCTCGCTGATGAGCTCGCATTTATAGTTCTCGCCGCGGTCGCCGAACATCTTCAGCGCGTCGGCCTTCGAAATGTCCTTGCGCACGATATCCTCTTTGCGGGCGGCAAGCTCCATCATCTTCTTCTCGATTTTCGGGAAATCTTCGGAAGTGATCTTATGTTCTCCCGGATCGATGTCGTAGTAGAAACCGCTCTCGATGGCGGGACCGATACCGAACTTCACGCCGGGATAAAGCTCCTGAAGCGCCTCGGCCAGAAGGTGGGCCGACGAATGCCAGAACGCATGCTTGCCTTCGTCGGAGTCCCATTTGAAGAGCTCGATGGAGGCATCCGATTCGATCGGCCGCGAGATGTCCCATTCCTCGCCGTTCACTTTGGCGGCGAGAACATCGGCGGCAAAACGGGGGCTGATGCCCTCGGCAACCTGAAAAGGAGTAACGCCCTTTTCAAACTGCTTAACACTGCCGTCGGGGAAAGTTATGTTAATCATAATTATGTCGTTTTTTATTATTCTCTAATTTTCAATTTTTTGCGCCTTCACATTTCCACTTTCAGCGCATTATTGCCTCCCCGTTGTCCGCCTCGCGAACCACAGGGATACAACAATCGCGCAAAGATACAAAATTTTTCTCATCCTCGCAAATTTGTTGATTTTGCCATTATTGTCGTATAATCAACTCATTTTTCCTGACGGATATACACAAAATATTCATAATCGTCCCCTCCGGAATATATGATTTTGAATTTTTATCTCATTTTTAATAAAATTTGTTGCAATTCATAAATTAATTATTACTTTTGTCAATTCAAGAGCAAATGTTATATATATAGGCTTGACCTAACCGAATCAAATCTAACTGAATCCATCATTTAATACATTTATGTTCCTTACCTTTACCCCCCCCCATTTGCCGTAAACGTCTGTTAATAAGCTTATTAACACTATCGGCATTAATTATGGCGGTTCAGCCGTCGCATGCTGTCCCGGCAAGTCCGAGGCCGGTAACCGTCACACAGGCTGACGGCACTCCCCTCACACTCCGAATCATAGGGGACGAATACGATCATCAGTATTTTTCTACCGACGGCTATCTCCTCATCAATGTAGACGACATCTATTATTACGCGGGCGTCGACGATGACGGAGTGCCCGTATCTTCCGGCATCAGAGCCACGGAACCCTCTCGACGAAGCCCTGAGGCAGCATCGTTTCTGAATTCCGTCGACAAAAAGAGCGTATCCGAGAAACTGAATGCTCGCCTGAAAAAGAGGTGGGCAACGAACCATCCGACCAAAGCGCCCTCCAAAGGGCCCGGACTCACGGGACGTTCTGCTTTCCCCTCAAAAGGGAAACAGAAAGCGATAGTGATTCTTGTGGAATACACGGATGTGAAATTCCATGAGGCCGAGGGCTATAATCCCAAGGATTATTTTACCGGCATGATGACCGGCGAGGGATTCAGCCTTTTTGGAGGCACCGGTTCCGCACGCGATTTCTTTATGGATTCATCCATGGGCCAGTTCGAACCGGAATTCGATGTCTACGGACCGATAGCACTCACTAAAAACAGGGCTTACTATGGCAGCAACGGGCTTCAGGGCAAAGACACCAACGCCTACCGAATGGTAATAGAGGCCTGCCAGCAGCTCGACGGCACTGTCGACTTTACCCAGTATGACCGCGATGGCGACGGATATATCGACAATGTATTCCTGTTCTACGCCGGAGAGGGAGAGCACATGGGCGCAAGCTCTGATTCCGTATGGCCCCACGCCTATAATATCAGCGACAAGGATTCCACCCCATATATGTTCGACGGCGTGCGCCTCGACCGCTACGGATGCACATGCGAGTGGGTGGAGGGACGTCCGGACGGAGTGGGAACGTTCGTACATGAGTTCTCGCACGTGATGGGACTCCCCGATCTTTACACCACCAATTACAACATGGCGTCGTT
>OHIN01000847.1_pt1 | contig 18905 bp, 16 predicted proteins | sample 1568261 | NCBI WGS metagenome assembly OHIN01 (sample SAMEA3879578, study PRJEB24766) | human gut metagenome | biome: human-associated habitat; feature: feces | place: USA | collected 1985/1987
ACATTGTCTGCTTTTGGAAATCTTCACCAATCGCGGAATCGGTACTGCAATTTTGGGTGATGAAGAACATCATTTTTACAATGAATAAGAGATAAGAGGTGTGGATAAACAATGAATAAACAGGAATATATTGATACCGCGGAGCAGGAACTGCTGCATACCTACAATCGTTTTTCACTTGTACTTGATCATGGTGAGGGCGTATACCTTTACGATACAGACAAAAAAGCGTATCTGGATTTCGCAGCCGGAATCGCCGTATGTGCGCTGGGCTATAGCAATGAGGCGTATAAAAATGCGCTGAAGGATCAGGTGGATAAACTGCTGCATACGTCAAATCTTTATTACAATGTCCCGACCATTGAGGCGGCAAAGAAAGCACTAAAAGCCAGCGGAATGGATCGTATTTTCTTTACAAACAGCGGTACGGAGGCCATTGAGGGAGCCATCAAAGCTGCAAAAAAATATGCATATACCAGAGACGGACATGCCGGCCATGAAATCATTGCCATGAAACATTCTTTCCACGGAAGAAGTATCGGAGCACTTTCCGTAACCGGAAATGCCCATTATCAGGAACCGTTTGCTCCGCTCATGCCGGGTGTGAAATTTGCAGAGTATAACAATTTAGAAAGTGTAAAAGAACTGGTAACGGACAAGACCTGTGCGGTTATTATGGAGACGGTACAGGGAGAAGGCGGAATTTATCCGGCCGATCCTGCATTTATCGAGGGCGTGCGCAGGCTCTGTGATGAAAAGGATATTCTGTTAATCTTAGATGAGATCCAGTGTGGTATGGGACGTACCGGCGAGATGTTCGCATGGCAGAATTACGGAGTAAAACCGGATATCATGACCTGTGCAAAAGCACTCGGATGTGGAGTGCCGGTCGGTGCATTTTTCCTGACACAGCGTGTGGCAGACAAATCGCTGGCACCGGGAGACCACGGAACGACCTATGGTGGAAACCCATTTGTCGGAGCAGCCGTTTCGGCAGTATTTGATCAGTTTAAAGCCTGTGACATTTTAGGTCATGTAAAGGAAGTAGCGCCTTATCTGGAACAGAAACTGGATGAGCTGGTAGAAAAATATGACTTCCTTGTAACACGCAGAGGCAAAGGTCTGATGCAGGGTGTGGTCTGTAAACTTCCAGTTGGAAAAGTGGCAGCCGCAGCACTTGAGCAGGGTCTGATCGTGATTACAGCGGGAGCGGATGTCCTTCGTTTTGTTCCACCGCTTGTCATCGAAAAACAGCATGTGGATGAAATGATTGAAAAGCTGGAAAAAGCATTACTTTCTGTGCAGGAATAACTTACACTTGTAAAAGTAACAAAAAATCGTTAAAATAGAAATGCATTGAGACTCGTTTCGCCCCGGAAAGGGAGAAATGAGATGAAAAAACATTGGATAAAAAAGTGCTGTATGATTCTGACATGCCTGTATCTGACGGGATGTGGCAGGGAGGAAGTACCATATCTGGATACCACTCAGACACAGGAGCAGACTGTGGAAACGGAACAAAAAGAAACATTAAAATCCGACCAGACGGTACAGGTATATGTATGCGGGGAGGTAGCAGCTCCCGGTGTCTATCAGCTGAAAGACGGTATGCGCATCTGCGATGCGGTGGAGGCGGCAGGAGGACTGACCCAAGCTGCCAGCCGCGAATACTGGAATCTTGCTGAGAAGCTTTCGGACGGACAGATGATTTATTTTCCCACAGAGGAAGAGGCAAGGGAACGGAAAGCATCGGCAGAGGCAGCCGGTGCCACTGTGGAAGAATCGGATGGGCGGATTGATATCAATACGGCGGATGTCACGCAGCTTGTGACCATTCCGGGAATCGGAGAGACACGGGCGGCGGCAATTCTTGCATACCGGGAGAAAAACGGGCCGTTTGCGAAAGTCGAAGATATCATGCAGGTATCCGGAATCAAAAGCGCACTTTTTGAGAAAATGAAAGATTATATAACGATTCGTTGAGGTGTAATATGGCAAAGAAAGTTCTCGTAGTAGATGATGAGAAATTAATCGTAAAAGGAATCCGGTTCAGTCTTGAACAGGACGGGATGGAAGTGGATTGTGCATACGATGGAGAAGAAGCGCTGAATATGGCGAAAGCAAATGAGTATGATATGATCCTTTTGGACATCATGCTTCCGAAGATGGACGGATTCGAAGTATGTCAGGCGATTCGTGAATTTTCTGATATGCCGATTGTTATGCTGACAGCGAAGGGCGACGATATGGATAAGATTCTGGGACTCGATTATGGTGCCGATGACTATATCACAAAGCCGTTTAATATTCTTGAGGTGAAAGCGCGTATCAAAGCGATCATGCGTCGTACCGCAGGACCGAGAGAAAAGAAAGAAGTTTCTTCGATTGTGGAGAAAGGGGATCTGCGTCTGGACTGTGACAGCAGACGGCTGTTTATTTCAGGCAGGGAAGTAAACCTTACCGCAAAAGAATTTGATCTGCTGGAACTTCTTGTGAAAAATGAAAATAAAGTATACAGCAGGGAAAATCTGCTCGGACTGGTCTGGGGAAAAGATTATCCGGGAGACGTGCGTACAGTGGATGTGCATGTACGTCGTCTGCGTGAAAAGATCGAAACCAACCCAAGTGAACCGAAATACGTGCACACAAAATGGGGTGTGGGATATTATTATTACCAGAAATAGACGAGAAGGCAGAAAGGTTTTTCCATGCAGAAGAGTAAACAGTTTCTTCAGTTCTTAAAAAGTTTAAAATTTCGGCTGATTCTTTTGATCGTTGTGATTGCGGTCGTACCGAGTCTGATTCTTTCGGCAGCAGTTTTAAAATATTACGAAAAGCGTGCCGTTTCTATCCGGGAAAGTGAAATCTTAAGCCAGGCAAAAATTCTGGCAAATCAGATAGCGACAAGTGAATATATGAAGCTGGGGGCAGATGTATCGTCCAGCAATATTCAGACACAGATTGATATGCTCACGACCATCTATGATGGTCGTGTCATTGTTGTGGATGACAACTGCAAAGTTTATTATGACACGTATAATCTCGATGACCATAAGCTGATCATTGCAGAGGAGGTCATGCGCAGTTTCAAGGGCGAGGATATTGTGCATTATGATTCGGAGAACCATTACATTGAGATGACGATCCCGATCAGCGATCCTGATGATAAAAGTCAAACGGTGATCGGAGTTATGCTGATCAGTGTTTCTACGGACAATATTGTGATCAACCAGTCATATATGCGACAGGTGGCGGTGATCGTTATGGTCATGGTCGGAATTGCAATTGTGTTTTTTGCAATCCTTCTGCTTTTGTATTTCCTGAAGCCGTTGCAGAAGATTGAAGAGGGAATCGCTGCAATCAAAAACGGATACGGAGAGTACAATCTTCAGGTCAATGATTACACGGAGACGGCGGGAATCTGTGAGAAGATCAATCAGATGCTTGGCCGGATCAAAGTCATGGATGATTCCCGGCAGGAGTTTGTATCGAATGTGTCACATGAATTAAAGACACCGCTGACATCCATGAAGGTGCTGGCGGATTCGATCAATAGCATGCCGGATGCGCCGAAGGAACTGTATCAGGAATTTATGGAAGATATCACCAACGAGATTGAGCGTGAGACAAAGATCATCAACGATCTGCTTTCTCTGGTGAAGATGGATAAGTCTGCAGCAGGGCTGAATGTATCTTCCGTCAATATCAATGAACTTTTAGAGCAGATTTTAAAACGTCTGCAGCCGATTGCGGATAAGCAGAAAGTGGAACTTGTCCTTGAGAGTTTCCGCCCGGTTACCGCAGAAGTGGATGAGGTAAAAATCACGCTTGCGATCACAAATCTTGTGGAGAATGCAATCAAATATAACCGGAATGACGGAGAGGGCTGGGTACACGTATCGCTGAATGCGGATCACCAGTATTTCTACCTGAAAGTAGAAGATTCCGGAATCGGTATTCCGGAGGAGTCTCTGGATCATATTTACGAACGATTTTACCGGGTGGATAAATCCCATTCCCGTGAGATCGGAGGAACCGGACTAGGACTTGCGATTACAAGAAATTCCATACTGATGCATCGCGGCGCAATTAAAGTACATTCTGTGATGGGCGAGGGAACAACCTTTGATGTTCGTATTCCGCTCAACTATATTGCATAGGAGGAAAAAGATGAGAAAAAAAATAATTTCAATCATACTCCTTGTGGCAATGGTACTCACAATGGCTGCCGGATGTGGAAAAAAAGAAGATAAAAAAGACTATTTTGTATTTTATGTAAACAATGAGCTGACAAAGGTTGTTGCGAAAAAGATTACCCTGCAGCATACTTCATCCGGCAAAGCACAGGTGAAGGAACTGCTCAAAGATCTGCAGACACAGCCGGAGGATGCAACGCTTCGAAGAACCATTCCACGCAAAGTGAAAATCCAGAATATAGATCTGATCTCTTATCAGATTACGGTGGATTTCAGCAAGGAATATTACGATATGAAACCGACGGAAGAGATTCTGACCAGGGCTGCAATTGCAAAGACACTGTTGCAGCTGAGCCAGTATGTGACCTTTACTGTGGATGGAAAACCACTTGTGGATGCCTCGGGAGCAAATGTAGGTGCCATGAATCTGGACAGTTTTGTGGAAAATCCGGGAGAACAGATCAATTCCAGCCAGAAAGCAACACTGAAACTTTATTTTTCAAATAAGGCGGGTACCAGACTGGTTCCGGAAACCAGAGAGGTACATTACAGTTCCAACATTTCACTGGAAAAACTGGTGATGGAACAGCTGATTGAGGGACCAAGAAAAAGCGGACTCTTGGCAACGATTCCTTCGGAGACGAAACTGATTACGATCACAGTGGTGGATGGGGTCTGCTATGTCAATCTGGATGAAATGTTTTTGAATCAGAATCAGGAAATCTCAGAACCTGTTGTTTTATACTCTATCGTGGATTCCCTGACGGAACTGACGGGAATCGATAAAGTACAGATTTCCATCAACGGAGACACCAGTGGCAAATGCCGTTACACGTATAAACTATCAAAGATGTACAAGGCAGATGACCGGCTGGTCACAAAAGAAAGCGACGAGAAAGTAGAATCTACGGAATAGGAAAAGAAAGCGTGAGGAAAAGACCATTTCTTTTGCTTGCCACAGAGTTTCTGCTGGGGATTGTGTGTGTCAGAGAGCAGCTGCCGGCATGGGGTGTGCTGGCAGTTCTGTTACTGGTATATACCACTCCATGGAAGGAACGGGGGATGCGGAAAGTTCTGTTTGCGGCAGGACTTCCCGGTATGTTTCTTTTGGGGATGCTGCAGATGCAGCGACAGATCGATTTCAGGCAGCAGTACCTGCAGAAACTCACAGATGGCCAGGAGGTTCGCCTGGCGGGAAAGATTGATCGGATAGAACCGAAAACCAGATGCGTTTATTACTATTTAAAAGATTGCACGGTGGAAGCAGAATCGCAGACACTGCCATGCAATGATGTAATCGCATATGTTTCTTCTGCCAGCCATTCGGCTGGACAAATCCTGAATATTGAGGGTACAATTTCATTATTTACAGAAGCATCCAATGAAGGGATGTTTGATGCCCGGCAGTTTTACCAGAGTCAGAAAATTGATTTCGGCATATGGGTCACAAAGATCAGCCGGGTCTATGGAAAACCGGATCGTTACCGGTGCGCACTACAGAATATGAAAAAGCGTGCAAATGACGTGATCCGGCATTCTATCCGGGACGATGGCGTGCTTTCTGCGATGCTGTTAGGGGAAAAGGGGGCTCTGGATGCAGAGATAAAATTTTTGTATCAGAGAGCGGGGATTGCCCATGTGCTTGCTATTTCCGGACTTCATATTTCCCTTCTGGGGATGGGAATGTACCGCCTGCTGCGGAAACGACTGCATACCCGGTATGTGACAGCAGCGCTGGCAACGACCGTTTTTTTGATTTCCTATGCGGTTTTAAGCGGAAACGGGGTATCTACACAGCGGGCGGTGGGCATGTGTCTGATTTATTTGTTTGCGGATGTGACAGGATATGCCTATGACATGTTAAATGCGCTTGGAATTGTTGTGCTCGTACTTTTGTGGGAAAATCCGTTTCTGCTATCGTATTCCGGATTTGTGTTTTCCGTGATGGCGGTGATTGCCATCGGAGTGGGAGCCAATGTACTGCTGGAATGGGAACATTCATGGAAACGCAGACAGCAGGCCGGAGAGGAAACCATCAAAAAAACATTTTTCTCAAGACAAAAAGAAGGAATTCTGGTAAGTTTTGCAATCCAGTTGTTTACCATCCCGCTGGTCGCATATTCTTATTATGAAATTCCCGTGTACGCGATGCTGATAAACCTGTTTGTACTTGCCGTGGTCGACGGATTACTGGGGCTTACTGTGCTTGGGGTGATTGTGGGGATGGCATTTTTGCCTGCGGGGCGTGTTCTGTTTGCGCCCTGTGGCTGGATGCTCGACAGTTACCGGTTTCTGTGTGAGGTTTCTTTAAAGATTCCGGGTGCGCAGAAGATTACAGGGAAACCTGCGCATATGCGGATCTTTTGGTATTACCTGGGGCTTGGAGTGTTTCTTCTGGCGATCTATGCCTGTGCACGCAGAAATGAAAAGCATAAAGACTGCAGGGAAACGGCAGATCTGTGTGTAAGCCGAAGAAAGAAACGTCTGCAGGGCATAGTTTTTTCCTGTTTTATTGCGTTTCTTCTGCTTTTTCTTCTTTTTCCACAGAAGAAATCGTTTGAGATTGATTTCCTTGATGTGGGACAGGGAGACGGTATTTATCTGTGCACGGGCGGCGGGACTTCCATGTTTATCGATGGTGGGAGCACCGATGTGAAACAGGTGGGAAAGTACCGGATTCTGCCGTTTTTAAAGGCAAAAGGAGTGTCAGAGATTTCTTACTGGTTTGTCAGTCATACGGATACCGATCATGTGTCCGGTCTTAAGGAGGTTCTTGTGTCCGGATACCGTGTGGAGTATCTGGTGTTTGCAAAAGCAGTGGAAAAAGAAGCAAAGACAAAAGAGCTGGCAGAACTGGCCCGCAGCCATGGAACGAAAGTGTTTTATATGCAGGCGGGGGATACGGTAAGAAGCAAACGTGCAGCCATGCGCTGTCTGTATCCCAAAGCTGCGGATAAAGCGGAGGATATCAATGACCGGTGTCTGGTGTTACAATTTGAAGAGGGGGATATAAGCGCCCTGTTTGGTGGAGATATCTCCACAGATGTGGAAGAGCAGCTGATCCGGCGCAGAAAATGGGATAAGGTTTTGGTTTTTAAGGCGGATCATCATGGATCGCGCTATGCGAACGCAGAAGCGTTATTGAAGTGTATCCGGCCGGAAATTACGGTTGCTTCAGCCGGAAAGGATAATCGTTACGGACATCCGAGCCCGGATGCCGTACAAAGGATCAAAGAGAGCGGCAGCAGATTTTTTTGCACTATCGAAGGTGGACGGATACGGGTGCGCGTCATCGAAAATAAGCTGGTGTGCGAAACTTATGTGAAATAGAGAAAATTATTTTCCGGCACTGTACTGTACCAGAAACAGTTCAACGGCCATCTGGTCATTCATGTGTCCGGTTTTTACTGCAGTTTCGTATTCCACACCATCGCGGATCGCCTGTTTGAGCTGATCCATGGAAAAAGCACGGCTCTGCGACTGATATTTGCGGACTGCCCACTCCGGGCAGCCGGCTTTTAAAGCAATTTCTTTGTTGCCAAATCCCTGATTGGTCATGGATTTGACAATCATCAGACGCTGAAACTGGCTGGAAAGCAAAAAAAGAATACGCATCGGAGCTTCTTTGAGAGCAAGAAGATCATAATAAAGATCCAGTGCCTTTTTCTGCTGGTGCAGTGCCACTGCGTCAATCATGTCAAAGATTTTATTCTCGGTCTGTTCGGTGGTGATGGCTTCCACATCGGAGATATCGATGTAGTCCTTTTCCAGTGTGTAGCAGAGGAGTTTTTCCAGCTCTTTGTCGATATTTTCCATGTCATCACCGGTTTTACGGATAAAGAGCGCATAGGCATCTCTTGTAATATTTTTTCCGTTTCTGCGGATTCTTCCCTCAATCCAGCGGGAGAGGGTCGTCTCATTCTGACGCGGAAATTCCACGATGCTTCCGCTTTTTTTCACCTGCTTGTACATCTTTGTCTTCTTGTCTATTTCTTTTTCCGCAAAGACAAAATAAGTGGTTTCCGGAATGGAAGACATGTAATCGGCAAGTTCTTCGGCGCTTTTTTTAAACAGACCGCTGTCTTCGATCAGAATGAGTCTGCGGTCGGCAAAAAAAGGCAGTGTCTCTGCCAGATCGATGATCTCTTTCTGGTTGATGTCGCTGCCGGAGAAAGCAGAAAAGTTCATGGTATCATCATCCGCTGCCAATGCATGCTTTAATTTGTCCCGGTACTGGCGGATCAGATACTGTTCTTCTCCGTATAACAGATAAATCTGTTTGAATTGTCCTGTTTTGATGTCGTTATCAATCGTTTTCATGTCTACATTATATACATATTGGCAGACTTTTACAACTTTTTTTCAATTACATCTTGACAGAAGGGACAGCTTGACATATTATATTCTAGTATGTTTGCGATGAAGCGTCCGTGTCTGTTTCACCGCAGGAAACAAATTACAGTTTGATATGGAGGTGTACAGATTGGCTAACATTAAATCTGCTAAGAAGAGAATTTTAGTTACAGAGACAAAGACTGCAAGAAATAAAGCAATCCGTTCTGAAGTTAAGACTTCAATCAAGAAGGTAGAGGCTGCTGTTGCTGCAAAGGATAAGGCTGCTGCAGAGGCTGCATATAAGGATGCTTCTTCAGTTATCGAGAGTGCCTGCTCTAAGGGTGTATATCACAAGAACAACGCAGCTCGTAAAGTTTCCCGTTTAGCAAAATTAGTAAACGGAATCGCTTAAGATCTGAATATTATAAAAGGAGAAGGACTGCCAGTACCGTCATGCTGGCAGTCTTTTTTGTTTACAAATACGTGGGAGAATGATACAATAAACAGAGGAACTGATACAGCGGAGGAAAAAATGTCTGGATTATTGTTGGAGCTGCGCAGACAGATTGCGCACAATCGTCGGAAAGCTGCATATGAAGAACGGATGCGTGCATCTGCTCAGGAAAAACCGCAGGAGGTTTTTTCGCAGAAGACAAAAGAGACAAAGCCGGACACGGAAATACAGCCCGAAGTACAGGAAAGGAAAGTTAATGTTGTGAGCAGGGAAGATTTCTTACTTAGCCAGATTGATGAATTCAGAGAACGCGCCAAGCAGTTACAGTCATTGCTTGATTCCAGAGAGACGGAGGCACAGGAACTGCAGACGTTAGTGGATGAACGTCAGGAGAAAGCAGATGCTCTGGGGCAGATTCTCGAGGAGCGTCAGAAAAAAGCAGATGGATTCACTGCGGAAGTGGAAAAGCAGATTGATCGTCTGATCGGCAAAGTGTCTGCCAAGATGGAAGAAATCGAAGTTTCCATGAAGGAAGATGTGGCAGACGGCAAACGCTTAAATGAAGAAAAAGCAAAGGAACTGAAAGATTCTCTTGCGCAGATCGAAGAACAGCTGACCACGGCAAAAACAGAAATCTCCGAGAAAGTACATACAGAAAATGTAAAATGCTACCGAAATATTTCGGATCTGTTCCGCAGCATGGATGAACGCCTGGACAAGCTTACCGTTATGGAAAGCAGAATGCATCCGGTCCGTATTTTTTCCCTGACGGGAATGATACTTGGAATCGTGAATCTGGTGGTGTTACTTTTGGTCCTGCTGGTTAGTGTGGGCGTGATTGCGTTTTAGAATAAGGATATGCAATTCTCAAAAGAATGAGGATTGCATTTTTTGTCTCAAAAAAGAGATAGAACAATTCGAAAAGAGAAATGTGAATAGGAGAATCTGATATGGCAAAAAAGAAAGTTTGGGTTGTAGGACATAAGCATCCGGATACAGACTCCATATGTGCAGCGATTTCTTATGCAAACCTGAAAAATGAAATAGAAAAAAAGAATCCCAAAACAGCTACGGGAATGACCTATATTGCAAAGAGAGCCGGATCTGTAAATGCGGAGACGGCGTATGTTCTGGAAAGGTTTCATGTAGAGGCCCCGGCAATGATTTCGGATGTCGGAACACAGATCAAGGATATTCAGATACGCCGTACAGAGGGAGTAAACAGTCATATCTCTATGAAAAAGGCATGGGAAATGATGAAGATCCTCGGGGTTGTTACGCTTCCGGTGGTGCGGGAAAATAAGCTGGAAGGACTGATTGTAACAGGAGATATTGCAAAATCCTACATGGATGTATATGATAATACCATCCTTTCTACCGCACGTACCCAGTACAAGAATATTGTAGAGACGCTGGACGGACAGCTGCTGACAGGAAATGAACATGCGTATTTTGTTCACGGCAAGGTGGTAATCGGAATCGGTACACCGGAAGGAGTGACTTCTGCCATAGACAAGGATGACCTGGTTATGATCGGGGACGGGGAAGAGTCGCAGATGCTTTCCATTGCATCAAACTGCAGCTGCATGATTGTCACTAACGGATATGAAATCAGTCAGGAAGTGATCGAGGCGGCAAAGGAACGCGAAGTCGTTCTGATCAGTACACCGTACGATACGTTTACCGCGGCCCGTCTGATCAACCAGAGTATGCCGATCAAGCATTTTATGACAAAAAAAGGAATCATTCATTTTGATCTGGATGATTACGTGGATGAGGTAAGAGAGACCGTAGCCAATATACGGCATCGGGATTTCCCGGTTCTCGATGAAAACCAGAACTATGTGGGTATGTTTTCCCGCAGAAATTTGATGAAAGCAGAGAAAAAGAAACTGATCCTTGTGGACCACAATGAAAAATCACAGGCAGTATCCAATATCGATGAGGCGGAAATTTTAGAGATTATCGATCATCACCGGCTGGGCAGCCTTGAGACCATGTCTCCGGTGTATTTCCGCAATCAGCCGCTTGGATGTACATCCACCATCATTTATCAGATGTATCTGGAAAAGGGAATTACGATCACCTCGCAGATGGCAGGACTGATGTGTGCAGCCATTTTATCTGACACGCTGATGTTTCGCTCACCGACCTGTACACAGATAGACAGGGAAGCAGCACTCCGGCTGGCAGAGATTGCAGAGGTTAAGGTCGAGGAGCTTGCCTCAGCAATGTTTCAGGCGGGAAGCAATTTTGATAATAAAACAGAAGAAGAAATTTTAAATCAGGATTTTAAAATTTTCCATGCTGAGGATGTGAGTTTTGGCGTGGCGCAGATCAGCGCGATGGGACGCAACGAACTGGATAAGGTGCAGGAACGTATCGAGCCGAAACTGGAACAGATGATGGGAGAAAAACAGATCCAGATGATTTTTGTCATGCTGACGGATATCTTAAATGAGTCTACTTATCTGATTTATCGCGGTGCGGATGCATCGCAGCTGGTTGCGGCAGCTTATAATTGCGAGCCTTCCGATCAGGGGATTATGTTGGAAAATGTGGTATCCAGAAAGAAACAGCTGATTCCTGCGCTGATCAACACCCTTGCAGAGCGCAAAATGTAACAGGCAGACAGATCAATTGCGCTGTTCTCTGGGAGAACAGCCAAAATGTTTGCGGTATGCCCGGGAAAAGGTGGAATAATTGTGAAAACCACAGGCATAACAGGCGGTGGTGATGGATTCCCCCTGGGCGATCTGATCTCTTGCCAGCAAAAGGCGCTTCGTGGTCAGATAGTTTCCGATCGTATAACCGGTTTCTTCCTTGAAGGCATGCATGAGATGATACCGGCTCAGATAGAAATGTTCGGCAAGAAAGTCGATGGTGATGTCATCTGTTAAATGTGCATTTAAATAATCTATCACATTGATCATTTTATGATTTGAGGCTGTGGTAGAAAGATATTCAATGCGGTTGGAGAGAGCTGCACGGTTTAACTGCACCATCAGCTCCAGAAAAAGAAGTTTATGATAAAGTTCGTTTGCGTATTCTCTGGAATCCAGAGATTGTTCCAGATCGTGGATAATTCTTGCAATCTGTGTTGTCTGCAGTGCCGGAATACGCAGTACATGCGATTTTTTCTGATGCGCTTCTTTTAAGCAGAGTGAGAGATCGTCGGAATCATGACAGGCATCCAGGTAGTGTCTGGAAATATAGATGATGATGCGCTCATAAATTTCAGAACTGTGTAGAACCGGACGGTGGACCGTACCTGCGGGAACGAATACGATATCCCCCGGTATCAGATCATAGGTACGTCCTTCCACATTGTAAGAAATATTTCCTTTGCGAAAGATCAAAATTTTATGAAAATCGTGGTAATGAAAGTCAATCGGGCGCATAGAGGTATCTTTTAAGTGAAAAATCTTAAAATCGTCATGAAGATATCCTGTTTTTTCATAATGTGAGAGTTCTGACATTGCATAAATCTCCTGTAAATATTAATTAGATTCAGTGTACTATGTTTCCACACAATTTGCAATATAAAAAGCACTGTAGTTGTTTTAGAAGACGGATCGTGCGGGTATACTTAGAATAGAAGCTCTGAATCGACAGGATGGAAAAGAAAAAAGGAGTGTAGAAATATGAAGTTTACAAAAATGCATGGGTGCGGAAATGATTATGTATATGTCAATTTGTTTGAGGAAAAGATAGCAGATCCTGCAAAGGTATCAATTGCAGTGAGTGACCGCCATTTTGGAATCGGATCGGATGGTCTGATCACTATTGGCCCATCGGATATCGCGGATTTCAGGATGCGGATTTACAATGCGGATGGCTCGGAGGCGGAGATGTGTGGAAACGGAATCCGCTGTGTCGCAAAATATGTATATGATCATAAAATGACGGATAAGAAAGAGATTACGATTGAAACCGGAGCCGGGGTAAAAACGTTGCAGCTGACGGTTGCGGATGGCAAGGTTTCGCTGGTTCGTGTGGATATGGGAGAACCGATATTAAAACCGGATTTAATTCCTGTAGATGCATCGGGAGAACAGGTGGTAGATGCGCCGATTGAAGTAGAGGGCAGAGAGTGGAAGATGACCTGCGTGTCGATGGGAAATCCACATGCGGTAATTTTTGTGGAGGACACCGAACATTTTGAACTGGAAAAATACGGTCCGGAGTTTGAACATCATCCACGGTTTCCAAAACGGACCAACACAGAGTTCGTACACGTTATTTCTCCGACGGAAGCATCCATGCGGGTGTGGGAACGCGGATCTGCGGAGACGCTTGCCTGTGGTACCGGAACCTGTGCCACGGTTATGGCATGTATCTTAAATCATAAGACAGAAAATAAAGTTCTGGTGCATCTGCGGGGCGGAGATCTGACCATCGAGTATGATCCGGATAACAATCATATTTATATGACCGGACCAGCGACAGAAGTGTTTCATGGAATTTGGGAGGAAAATTAAATGAAAATTAAAGAACTTATCAACGAAATGGAATATGAGATACTGGCGGGAAGCGAGGAGACAGAGATTACGACTCTGGTATATGATTCCCGCAAGGTTGAAAAAGGTTCTGTGTTTGTGTGCATCAGCGGAAGTGTGCGTGATGCACATGAGTTTATTCCGGATGTGGCAGCAAAGGGAGCAGCGGCCATTGTCGTAGAAAAGGATGTAACGCCGATCAATGGAATTACATATATCAAGGTAGAGGACAGCCGTCTGGCACTTGCCTGCATGTCTGCGGCATATTTTGGGCGTCCGGCAAAAAAATTAAAGACGATCGGTATTACCGGAACAAAAGGAAAAACAACGACAACCTATATGGTTCGTTCGATTCTAGAGTCTGCGGGGATCAAAACCGGACTGATCGGCACGATCGAATCGATTGTTGGTTCTGAGCGTATTCCTTCTGCAAATACGACACCGGAATCTTACCGGGTGCAGGAGCTTTTTGCAAAAATGGTAGATGCGGGACTCGATGCTGTTGTGATGGAAGTCTCTTCCCAGGCGCTGATGCTTCACCGCGTATCCGGATTTGTGTTTGATATCGGCGTGTTTACCAATCTTGAACCGGATCATATCGGAGAAAATGAGCACAAGGATTTTGCAGATTATATGCACTGCAAGAGTCTTTTGTTCCAGCAGTGCAGGCATGGAATTTTTAATGGGGACAGCGAGCATCTGCAGGGCATTTTACAGGGACATACCTGTACGGTTGAGACGTTTGGGTATGGAGCAGAAAATGATCTGATTGCGCAGAAGGTAGAGTTAAAAAAGGAGCATGGGGCACTTGGTGTAAAATATCATGTGGGAGGTTCCATGGATTTTGATGTGGAAGTCAATGTGCCGGGAAAATTTTCGGTGTACAATTCCCTGACCGCCATTGCAATCTGTCATCATTTTGGTGTCAGTGTTGAAGAAATCAAAAAGGCGATGCTTCATGTAAGTGTCAAGGGAAGAATTGAGATTGTACCGGTAACAAAGAGATATACGCTGATGATTGACTATGCACACAATGCCATGGCACTGGAGAGTCTGTTAACGACCTTGAAAGAGTATGAGCCGGGCAGACTGGTCTGCCTGTTCGGATGCGGAGGAAACCGTGCAAAATCCCGCCGTTATGAGATGGGAGAGGTATCTTCAAAACTGGCAGATCTGACGGTTGTCACATCGGATAATCCAAGAAATGAAGAACCAATGGATATCATCAACGATATTCTGGTCGGGGTACACAAAGCCGATGGCGCATATGTGACGATACCGGACCGGAAAGAAGCCATCAGGTATTGCATGGAACATGCTGAGGATGGCGATATCATCGTCCTTGCAGGAAAAGGGCACGAAGATTACCAGGAGATCAAGGGTGTGAAGCATCATATGGATGAGCGTGAACTGATCGCGGATATTATCCGGGAAAATACGGATCTGAAATTATAACAGGATTATAAATAACAGGAACAGGCAAAAGGAGTGGAAAAATGGGAAAACAGAGTTGGAAAGCGGGAAATATGTTAAATCCGGTGCCGGCTGTGATGGTCAGTGTGGCGGATCAGAATCATCGGCCAAACATTATTACCGTGGCATGGGCAGGAACCGTCTGCACCAATCCGCCGATGGTTTCCATTTCCGTCCGCCCATCCCGTTATTCTTATGAGATCATAGAGAAAACCGGAGAATTTGTGATTAATCTGACCAACGAAAAACTGGCAAAGGCCTGTGATTACTGCGGCGTGGTCAGCGGAAGAGATGTGGATAAATTTAAAAAAACAGGACTTACACCGGTTCCGGTGGAGCATGTGAAAGCTCCGGCAATTGCGGAAAGTCCTGTAAATATTGCCTGCAGGGTGGTGGAGAGCCATCCGCTTGGCAGTCATACGATGTTTGTGGCGGAAGTACTTGGCGTGACGGTGGATGATGCGTATCTGGATGAAACAGGAAAATTTGACATCAACGGAACCGGGCTTATCATGTATTCCCACGGAGAATATTTTGCTCTGGGGAAAAAACTCGGCAAATTTGGATACAGCGTACAGAAAAAGAAAAAATGACACGCGGCTTATTGCAGCAGCGTGTCCATCAGTACAGCATATACATCTTCACTTTTCTTTTTCCAATTATTGCAGATGGCTTCTGCCTGTTCTTTTGTAGTTACGCAAAGCGTCAGGTCGATCAGAGGATTGCCGTCAGACCGTACCTGACAGCGTACTGCGTATTTCTGATTGGTTGTCTTATAGTAATCTGCCAGAATGGAATTTTCCTGTCGGAATTCTAATTTATTCTTTTCAAAAAATCCCTGAACATCATTTTCAATTCCATCATTTAATTTATCTTTGAAAAATCCAAGTGTTTCTTTTCCCGCAGAAGTCAGAGAGTACTGTGTGTTGCTGTGCGTGGACTCTGCATGGATTAAATTGGCATCGACCAGATCCCCGATTACTTCCTGTACACGGAAATAGTCTGTGTATTCCTGTTCCAGAAAGAAATTGGAAATCTGGGTGTTGGAAAGCGGAAACCCTGCTTTGCTCAGCATATATAAGATCGTAAGTTTATAGATTGTAAATGGTTCAGCCATAAAAATGTTCTCCTTGTCTGGTATTGCGTTCTTTGAGACGGCGATGAATGGTGTTTAAAATGCGTTTTTTGTCTGTGCTCCAGGAAGGGGCGAGTAATAGACTGCGGGGACCATCTCCCGTCAGACGGTGAACGACCATGTCCGGGGGAAGAAGTTCCAGGCAGTCGATCACAAAATCGCTGTATTCATCAAGTTCCATCATGGGAAACGGATGAAGCTGATACTGTTCTGCCAGTGCAGTGCCACGCAGGACATGCAGAAGCTGCAGCTTGATTCCCGAAACCGGAAGTGCGGCGACATGCCGGACGGTATCTTTCATCATTTCTTTTGTTTCACCGGGAAATCCTAAAATAACATGTGCGATCACGGAGATTCCAAGGGCATGAAGTTTGGATACAGCGGCATCAAACTGTGCAACCGTGGTATGCGTGTTCATGGCAGACAGCGTCTTTGCATGGATGCTCTGCAGACCAAGCTCTATCCATATGGGTTTTTCCTGATTGAGATCGGAGAGGAGTTCTAAGGTTTCCGGAGGAAGGCAGTCACTTCTGGTTCCTATGGAAAGTGCAACGATTTCTTCCGGTGCCATTGCCTCGGAATAGAGCTGACGCAAAACGTCAACGGGGGCATAGGTGTTGGTAAATGACTGGAAATACGCAATGAATTTCTGGCAGTGTGTTTTGGCGGCGATTTTCTGTCTGGCCTGTATGAACTGTTCAGAAACCGGCAGAAATGCATCTGCGGCAAAATCACCGGAGCCTCCGGCACTGCAGAATGCACATCCTCCGTAAGAGAGTGTTCCGTCGCGGTTGGGACACGTCATCCCACCGCTTAGACTGAGACGGTACACTTTTTCCCCGAAGACCTCTTTACAGTAATCGTTCAGAGAATAGTAGCGATTAGCGGACATGAGACTTGACTGCTTCACTTACAACTTCTGCCACACGTGGATCAAATGCTTCCGGCATAATGAAATCTTCATTTAATTCCTCGTCAGAAACCAGGGCTGCAAGTGCTTCTGCTGCTGCAAGTTTCATTTCTTCTGTGATCTGGGTGGCATGTGCCTCCAATGCACCGCGGAAAATACCAGGGAAAGCGATCACGTTGTTTACTTGATTTGGGAAATCGCTCCGTCCGGTTCCGACAACTTTTGCTCCGGCAGCTTTGGCCACATCCGGCATGATCTCCGGCACCGGATTTGCCATGGCAAACAGGATGGCATCTTTGTTCATGGAAGAAACCATTTCCGGAGTGACAATGTTTGGCGCAGAGACACCGACAAAGATATCCGCACCGCGCAGTGCGTCTGCCAGCGTTCCGGAGGCATTTTCAAGATTGGTAACCTCTGTCATTTTTTTCTGCATCCAGTTTAAGTTCGGATAATCTTTTCCGATGATTCCTTCACGGTCACACATGGTCACGTGTTTGAAACCGTAAGTCAGAAGAAGTTTGGTGATTGCCACACCGGCAGATCCTGCACCGTTTACCACAACGCGGCAGTCTTCTTTCTTCTTTCCGGTTACTTTGAGAGCATTGATGATACCGGCAAGGACAACAATGGCAGTTCCGTGCTGGTCATCATGAAAGACAGGGATGTCCAGAAGCTCTTTTAAGCGTTCTTCGATCTCAAAACAACGCGGTGCAGAAATATCTTCCAGATTGATTCCGCCAAATGCAGGTGCAATGTTGACAACGGTTTTGATAATCTCTTCTGTATCCTGCGTGTCAAGGCAGACCGGAACGGCATTGACACCGCCGAATTCTTTGAAAAGAACTGCTTTTCCTTCCATAACAGGCATGGCTGCCAGTGCTCCGATATTGCCAAGTCCCAGAACCGCACTTCCGTCAGAAACTACGGCTACGGTGTTGGATTTGATTGTATATTTGTAAGCAGCTTCGGGATCTTTTGCGATCACCTTACAAGGTTCGGCTACACCCGGTGTGTAAGCAATTGCCAGATCTTCTCTGGAATTGACATGTGCTTTGGCTGCAGTTTCCAGTTTTCCGTTCCACTGTTCGTGCATCTGTAATGCTTTTTCGCTGTTTGTCATAGTTTTTACCTCGCTGATTCTTAGATTTCCTGTGCAGAACACATTCTTCCATAATCATAACACTGTTAAGGAAACGGTGCAAGATTTCAAAAAAAACTTTCTTTTTTGGAAAAGATGCGCTATAATAAAAAAACAAACTTTACAAAATTGTTCAAGTTAAGTCAGTTCAGACAAAGATCCCCAAGAGATTGAAAGTAAAATGAATAAATGAAAAGTGAATTTTGAGAAAGGCAGGTAATTATGACAAGAGAAAAATATGAATCGTTACCGCTCGCTACATTGCGGGAATTGGCAAAGGCAAGAAAAATGAAAGGAATTTCCACTTTAAAAAAAGGAGATCTGATCGAAGCAATGCTGGCGCAGGATGATAAAGAGAAACAGGAAGAGGCCAACGCACAGGCAAAAGAAGAAGTGAAAGAGAAAAAAGAGGGAACGGATATCGAACAGCTTGACAGCGGGCGTACTGCAAACGGAATTTTAGAGGTACTTCCGGACGGGTATGGGTTTATCCGGTGTGAAAACTATCTTCCGGGTGAAAATGATGTATATGTGTCACCATCTCAGATCCGGCGCTTCAATTTGAAGACAGGAGATATCATCACAGGAAATACAAGGATTAAAACACAGTCTGAAAAATTCAGTGCACTTTTGTACGTATCGACCATCAATGGGCTGCGTCCGGCAGAAGCAGTAAAGCGCCATAATTTTGAAGATCTGACTCCGATTTTCCCGAATCAGAGGATTTCTCTGGAAACACCCGGAGCAACGACTGCAATGCGG